>JADMIO010897367.1_pt1 | contig 38389 bp, 27 predicted proteins | sample 8958161 | NCBI WGS metagenome assembly JADMIO01 (sample SAMN16585339, study PRJNA669376) | soil metagenome | isolation source: Crop rotation soil | place: USA: Cullars Rotation, Alabama | collected 2011 | reverse complement strand
AGGTGAGCCAGTGTGATTACATTTGCGGCCTAACTGTGGCCAGTCCAGTTACGCTGGAGTCACTAGTATTTAGGTGACACTATAGAAGCGGCCGCGACAACTTGTCCACGTGGAATTCTAAGCTTAGGATCCCAATGTGCTGGAAAGTTCAATGTAAACGCATTCGGGCGCTTATGGTGGAATTGGCAGACACGCTACCTTGAGGTGGTAGTGGGGTAACCCGTGCAGGTTCAAGTCCTGCTAAGCGCACCATTTCCTAAAAAAGCCCTCCCTCAAACGGTTTGTGCTGAGCGGGCTCAACTTGCCATTGCCGCAAAATCGTGACTTGTAGGAATTCGCCCCTGTCGCATCTGAACTTCTGCACTGTTTGATCTCAGGCGGATTCTCGAGCTATAGAAGACTGATTATATCTCACTTGCGGGTTTGGGCGGTGTGTAAGAATTGGTTTTGCTGAACTGATTAAGAAGCGCCGCGCGAAAACGTAAATGCCAGTTCTTTCGCATGAAAGGTCTTTCAAAGCAGAAAAACAGGACGGAAGAAATAATAATGATAATTGGCGCCATGATGCTGAATTGAACGAGCAGGTCGAGCCAGGCGACATGGGTGTGAATCAGATGCGTTGCGCGAATCAACCCGGAAATCATGAACCAATGGTACATATAAATCGTATAGCACATTCCCCCAATGGTAACGATCCAGCGGTTGCCGAGTAGCTGGGCGCCGTGGCACCCGCGGAATGCGCCCATGCAAAACAGGAGAATGATCCAGGGCAAAACGAACAGCCAACCCGGATAAAGCTGAATGAAGCAAACAGCAGCAGCGCAACAGAGTAATGCGAAATCCCACCGCAGTGTTGAGTTCGCGGTCTTCAGCCAGCCAGCTAAATAAAAATCGGCAAGCAAAAAGCCGGCGAGAAAATACTGGAGGTTGCCGGCTAATGAAAAGCCGATGCGATAATTTTCCGAGACGTGGCCGGATACAATGGAGAACAGGACGATTGCACTCGTGATAATGGTTCGGCGCGCAAACGCAGAACGCATTGAAAAAATTTTCGCGAGAAACGGAGCGACGATGTAAAACTGAACTTCGACCTCAAGAGACCAGAGAACGATATTCGGATAGGGATGAACACCGAAAATAAACCCATTGGCGTAAACAAGGCTCGAGAGTATGTGCGCGGAGACAAAACCAAACCAGGCAGGATTTTGGTACAGATTTGGGTGGGCAGGAAGCCGCCGCAGGACCAAGACGCAAAGCAAGAATATGATTATTAAATGAATGATGTAAGGCGGCTCGATTCGCGTAATTCGCCTCACGTAATAATCGCGCAAGGATGGCGGAGGCTTCTCGTTAAGATACCGGGTCGCGAAAGGAAGTGATAAAATGAAACCACTGATGGTGAAAAATAATTGAACACCCATGTGACCCGACTCGAATGCCAGGCTAAGCAGCCCTTGTTGAAGCGTGCTTTGACCGGGTTCGACAATACCGAAATGAAAATTGCAAATAGCGCGAATGTGGTAGGCAACAACCGCAAGAATGGCTACGAAGCGCAAGCCGTCAATCTGTGGAATAAAAATCTTTCCAGCGGTCGTGATCCGGGAAAGATGGCTTAAGAGTTTCAAAGCTTGCGGTTCCAATTCAACCGATCAGGTCAGTGAAGCCGCCGGTTTTTGATCGTCGTAAGTTTTTTTCGCCTTATTGCTTAATTCCATTCGCGTTCCGGAGGCGATCTCTCGACGTTAAGAAATGTAATCTGACAATGCAAACAACATTCAAACGGAGGAAATTCTCTGTTTGGAAGTTAAACAATTTGGACGATTCAAGACCACAGATTGAAACTGGCGGATTCCAGACCTGTTATCTTTTCAGGACGCTTTTTCATCCAACTAATTCCCGAGATGCTGCGTCCGCGCGAAAAGCAGGGCAGGGATGTCGCACGCCCTCTTTATTTGATCTCCCCAGGCAGAATGGGATTGCAAGTGTGGGACGCCTTTTTCTTGCGAACGAAATCCTGTCAGTTATTGTCCAATCTCAACGAAAGCGCAGATTTCAAAACGAGACTGTTCCCTATGCGTTGAACCTGGCTCAGAGGGTCGCGCCCTGGCCGGGCCGTTCCCAATAGGTGCTCACGGCTTGGAACCCTTGCAGGGGCGGGAATATCTGCATTATGCAAGGCTGGCGGTTTTTTTGGTGCTCTATCTTGGGTCGGCATTTATGGCGGTTTGGGTGTCGAGGCGTTTTCCCGAGGGCGGTTGGGCTTATGTGATTAATATTCCTGCCTATTTGCTGGCCGCCGGTTCGCTGCATGGGATCAGTCTTTTTACGCACGAGGGAGTACATGGAACACTTTCGTCGCGTCACTGGTGGAACCGGGCATTAAGCATCGCCTGTGCGCAACCGGTTTTGCAGAATTATTCAGCGTACAAGGTTCTTCACTTAAAACATCACCACCATCTTGGCCAGGAAGGAGATCCGGATCATTATGCCAATTACACAAACTGGACCTGGCTGGAGTTTGCCATGCACTGGGGACGATTGATCATGGGTTACCCGGTGTATATCGTGGCGATTCCGATTCTCGGTTTCCGGCAGGGAACGGCTTCCGCTCGACGATGGATTGTATTTGAGGTTTGTCTTTTAGGACTCCTGATCGCTGGGGCCATTTGGCTCATACCTTGGCTTTGGTTGCTGCATGCCTGGCTGATACCAATGCTGGTTATTAATACGCTGGTCAACATTCGCGGCATGAGCCAGCACACATTCCTGGAGCATCAATCGGATTTGGTTTTGGGGACACGCTCCATCCTCACGAATCCGGTGACGGCGTTTTTCATGTGTAATGAGAATTATCATTTGGAACATCATCTCTATCCAGCCATCCCCTGGTACCAACTTCCGCAACTGCACCAGGCATTACGAAAAGATCTCGTTGCCCGCGGGGCTCCCTACATTCCGTCGTATTTTGCGTTTGTGTGTGAATTTGTGGTGAAGAGCCTGCGACGCAGTCCGCTGGGGAAAGCGAATTCGCGTGGCTGATGAGTCTGGAACTCAGGCGCCATGGATAATTGAGACAGCGCGTTTGCCAGTCGCCTTTGCGCAGGTCAGGGAGGATTCCCTTTTGGATGAATGGGTGGTGGATCGTCTGCCTGGCGAAACCGAGGTGCTCATGGTGGCATCCGGAGGGTGCACTGCCGCTTCTCTCGCGGTGCTATCAAAAGTCCGCAGCATCCGTTTGATCGACCCAAATCCGGCGCAAATTGCTATGGCTCGGCTGAAGCTTCGGTTGTTGGGAACTGCCACAACGGAGGAACGGCTCTCGATTCTTGGGCATGCACCGATGGCGCTCGATGCACGCCGGGCAAAACTCCAGGCGGAATTTCGAACCTTGAATTTGCCGGGGACCGTTTTGGGTCCATTCGATTTTGTTGCACGTGTCGGGCCTGACCATGCAGGGCGGTATGAAGTTTTGTTTTCGAAACTCCGGGAGGCACTAAGCGAGGTGGCGGCTGAACTCGGGGCATTGCTTGAATTAAGCGACCCGATCGAACAGGCAAGGAGAGTCGCGCCCTCGACGCGCCTCGGCACGTTTCTGGACCGGGCCTTCGATTCGATAATGACCCAGGAGAATCTGGTCGGATTATTCGGGGAGGCAGCAACGAGAAATCGCTGCGAACCGTTCGCGCGCCATTTTGCCCGACGGACCCGGCATGCTTTAACAACGATGCCAGCGGCGGAAAATCCCTATTTGTGGCAAATGTTGCGCGGCTGTTTTCCGGGAACGACGGTCTATCCATGGTTGAGAGCGGAGGCGCCTTCGAGCATGCCGGTGATCGAATCGAAGGTGCAGAGTATGGCGCAGGCACTTCGGGGGTTGGCTCAAGCGTTTGATTTCATTCACCTTTCCAACATTTTGGATTGGCTTGCTCCGGAGGAGGCACGGTCCACCTTGGAGCTTGCCTGGAATGCATTACGACCGGGCGGAATGGTGTTCATTCGTCAACTCAACTCAAGTCTGGAGATACAGTCGCTAAATACGCAATTCGAATGGCAGGAAGGGTCTGCTAAAGAATTGTGCCAACGTGATCGGAGTTTCTTTTATCGCAGGCTGCATCTGGGGCAAAAACCATGAGAGTGCATCCCATCTCAGGACCGCCTCCTCTCGATCTGGCGCGAGGTTTGGAAGAGTTTGAGAAGCCGTTTACCTATCCGCTTGGAGTGGGAACCTTTTTCCGCATCTGCCATGGAAATGATTACACGCTATTCTTTCGCGCTCAGGGTAATGCCACCTGCTTTGTCGCGGAACGCGAAGGTCGCGTCATCGGAGTCCTGGGCACGGTGATTCGGCGATTGTGGCTGCCGGATGGAGCCGAAAAAATGGCCGCCTATTTTGGCGACCTGAAAATCGCGGCCGAAGCACAAGGTGGAACGGTTCTGTTGCGTCTGGCACGGGCTGCCGAACGCTGGTTGCGACCGAAAGTAGAGATCGGTTTTGGCATTGTCATGGGCGGGACGAGGCTGATGCCGGATTCCTACACGGGCCGGGCAGGCATTCCGAGTTTCGAGAATCTAGGGCGTCTGGTCTTGTTTCGAATATCAGGGCGGAAGGAGCCAGAGATTGAGCCTGGGAGCTATTTAACCAACCGAGAGACCGGCCTGGATTGTTATCGGAGATTAAGTTCAGGCCGATATGCCTGCCCGGCGGGGGATGGGGAGGAGCGTTCGGAAATCGCACCGACCTGGCTGATGAATTCAGATGGTTCCGCGTGCGGGATGCTTGAGGACACCCGCAAAGCGAAACGCCTGATCATGGGTAACGGAACCGAGTTGCTTAGCGCGCATCTTTCCTGTTTCGCATATATGGAACCCAATGCGGGCGCAGAGTTAGTCGGAATCGCCTTGCAACAGGCTGTTCGGTTGGGATTGCCCGCTCTATTCGTATCAGTTGCGGAGCGCGATGCGGAAGAACTCCGCGCTGCGTTGGGTGAATGCGACGTTCTGCCGGCAACGGCGGTGGTTCATGGGACTGGACTGAGGTCTGGAGACTGGAATATTAATAGTTCGGAGATATAAGCTATGAATGACGAATCCCGAGCCGCGCGCGTAACAGCTCTCGCCAAACAAGTGTTGGAAGAATCCGGGATTTGGAGGAACCGGTATTTACAAAGTCTGCAGGATGGTTCCATGTCGCTGGAAAGTTTTCGACGAAGCCAGGAGCAATTCTTTTTTGCGGTCACATTTTTTCCGCGGCCCATGGCAGCACTGGTGGGACGGATCCCTAATCCGAAGCTGCGTCTCGACATTCTGCATAACCTTGTGGAAGAGCATGGCGAGTTTAAGATCGATCAGTTTCATCACACCACGTTCCAACGTTTTCTAAAAAGTATCGGCAGCGAACCGGGAAAAATGGAAGCAGCCGCATTAACTCCCGCGCTTCGGGCATTCAACAGCGTGCTGACTTGCGCCTGTGTATTGGATGAACTGGAGGTGGGTGTGGCGTGCATGGGAATCATCGAGTACGCCTTCGCGGGCATTTCCGCAGTGATCGGCAAAGCGGTTGTGCAGCGAAATTGGGTTCGGCAAGAGGACCTGGTTCATTACGCGATGCACGCACAGATTGACGAACGGCACGCGGAAGAATTCTTTGCGGTCATCGAACCGAGCTGGGATGTCCCATCGCGTCGCTATTTTATCGAACAGGGATTGGAATTAGGGGCCTACGTTTTTGATCGATTGTATTCGGATTTGAATGCGATAGGGCAGCTTCCTGCGATTCCGGCGGGGTGCCATTAAAAAACGGGGCAATTGTGGATTGAAGGCTCGGGCTGGCATTCACGAGTTGGGTACGGATGAGAATTCCCATGGAGACAACGCGAAAGACATAAAGATAAAGGTTTCACAGAGGATTTTCTTTTCGAAGATTTTTATTGGATTTCCGAGAACCCAATCTCGAGTTCCTCGTTAATCCAGCTGTCTTCGACGGTTTCGTCGTGCGATGGGGTGGAGGCGCGCGTTGATGGTCACGGTTGTGAAGCCGAATGGGTCGCTTAATACCATTCTGGAAGTCTGCCACTATCCGATAAATGTTGAACGCTCTGCCTCAACCCTGATTTTCTCGTATTCTGAACTTCTTTTCCTTTGAGGTTCGCGAATCTCTTAGGATATCCAATCAGCTCGCGAAATAGCTTTTCATTAACCTGAGCGGCTGCACGCAGAAGCTCTAACCAAAGTCGGCGCGTGTTCGTCGCGTCGTCGCTGTCGAGGCGAAGCACCCGGATAATTTGCTCCCCGACTTTGCTTTCACCCCGCGCTTCGATGCAGCCCATTCGCTCGCCGACTGTATGAACTAAGAGACATTGTCCGAGCCCGACTTTGCACGGATCGGGCAAGCGTCGTTTGCCTTTCACGAGATTCAGTCGCCCTTCCAACAGGATTAGATTGTCGTAGTCGCAGATCAGGTCGGAACGTTCGTTCTGGGAAACTAGATGATCAATGTGGAATCGCGTCTGGGGCCACGCCTCGCGGAAAAGAGAGAAGACGCAACGATACGAGAATTCATCCCGCAGCCAATCGCGGTAGCTCTCATACTCAGTGTATCCAGCAGGGCCGTGCTTCCGTTTGTGCGGCTTCGATGGATAGAGGAAGATCCGCTCCACGAGAGCCAGCCGGTCGCTCTTGCTTGTCAGATCAAAGGGTTTCATTTTGCGTTGGTTTTGAGTTCCGCGACGAGGGTGGCCAGTTCTTCTAATGGGTAGGGTTCTTTCAAACGTATGAGCAGGTCGGCGAGATGTTGAAGATGGTCCAATTCCTCGCGTTCTGACGCTTTAAGCCCTGTTCTCGACAGTTCCTTTTCAACAAGGTTGCAACGCCGCTCATTCGTGGTGTCCCAGTCGTATTGAATAGCGACGAAATCCTTGAGCGTAATCGCATCTTTAAAGCGCTCGGGAAAGTATCCAGAGAATGGAACCGCCACCGGGCGCTTCCAGCCTTGGAATTGGTTAAGCAACTGCCGTTGCACGCGCGCGGGAAATTCGTAGATATCGAGAACGGCGGCGTCCAGGCGGATGAGCGATTCAGTAATCTCTGTCGCCGCTTGACCAACAAAAGCCTCATTTCTCAGAAGTTGTTGGACGCGGACTGCCAAACGGTGAATGTGCGAATCTTGGCCCAAGGTCGCTTTCGATGGAATGGGAAGGTGTTCTAAGGTTGAAAGATGATTATCTCGGTCAAGGTCACGCTCAAAGCTGAAGGCATTTGCAACTGGCGAGGAAAGAATCGCGGCGAGCGCGAATTCTGACACGTCGCCGGAGGGCCAGACCGCGAAATACTGTTTGCTGAATGCGAGCCCTTGGCTATCGGCCCACGCTGCGAGTCGCCAAGGCGATTTGCGTTCAAATCGCAGTCGATTGCAGACCACCTTGCGCTCACTCCAAGGATGGCCTGTAGCCGCCGTTCGAGGGTTCTCGTCCTCTTTGCGCAAGGACAGGTAGCGAAGGACGCGAAGGCTGAATTGCGAAAGGTTGCCAGACATCTTCTCCGCGCCAAGACGAAATCCAGGTCGCTGCGAATTCGAAACCACGTCTGTCCGAGGCTCGCTTCTCGGCTTCCCATCAGTGCGTGCCTTCCATTGGATTCCCACACGAATCTTTGCGACTGCGGACAACTGCTCGAGGCCCGAGAGGTGTTGAAAAATGCTTTCCTTGTGCGGGATCCATAGCGTGAAATCCTGTGTTTCTATTGGAAGGGCCAGTTTAGCAGTGCGTTCTGCTGAAACCTTAAAATCCTCAAGGAACTCTCGGGCTTTTTTAGGAGGCACTTCTGCGTAGCGGACGGCAACTTGCTTGCCCGCGTCGCGTCTTTCACTTGCCATCACGGCGACCGTTTCGTTGTCCGCATACGTGAAGAGTTTGGGCAACTCGATGATAGATACGACCGCGTAACGCCGTGCGATCTGACGATTGGCGTCCTGGTAAGATGGGCTGCTAAGAAAGCTCTGTGGTAACACCAGGCCCAACATCGCCGGCGGCTGACGCATCAAACGATGAATGAACTCTGCCGGGGGTTGCGCTTTGGTTGCACCCACACGCCTGCGCTCGTCTGCGGGGAATGATTCGTAAGGCGGATTGGCCAGCACTACCGATGCGGACTTCAATGTCGTATCCCAGCCCTGCCAATCGAAGATATCGCTATGGTGAAGCTGCCAACTATTGTCGTTTGGATAATCCGAGAGTGTGAGCAACAAGCGGCATACCTCGATGGCTAGTGGATCCTTCTCTACGCCGATGAGTCTTTTTTGAAAATACTGATGTCGCTCGCGAGGTGTGAGCTTGGGGTCCAGATCGCGGCCCAAACGTTCCATTGCCTGCGCCAGGAAGATTCCGTGGCCGCAAAAACCCTCCAAGACCACTCGCTGATCAATTGGCAACTTATCCCAGGGTAGATGATTGACGACATATGATGCCAATCCGAGGGGGGTGCTGTGCACCCCAAGTCTGCGGCGAGTGACGTCGTCTATGAACATGTCTTCGTAGATGATGACCAAGTCCGGCACCGAAAGATTATTAAAGCGGAGATGCCGAGAAATGCTGTCCCATGCTTTCGCGAGTACTCGCCGGTCGAGGAATTCCGCGGGCAGTTTATTCAGAAGTTCAGAGCCCGAATGTGTTTCGGCTTTATCCAGAATCTGTCTTGCCGTGCTCAGGCCGCCCCAGCCCTCGGCGTCGGCGCGGTCCATAAATATCTTTGCGGTGACGAAGCGGAACAGATAGGGGAAGAGATACGCCACAACAGGTTCGCTACCATGAACAGAGCGGTAGCAATCCGCTGTATCTGCGAATGCACGTTCCAGCAAATCTTTTAGCTTAGACTGGAAAAACTGTTCCAAGACGGGCAGCAAACCGGTGTCGTAGAAATCCAGTTGCCGATTGGGTCTGGCCTCTGATACTGCCCTGAGGCGGCCCAGCGCCTCGGGATTCCAAATCGCGCGTCGCGATCGGAAAGTGGATTCCAGAGAATCCATAAGAAAAGGACGCCCGTCAGGCCGCGCTTCATTTGGCCCGACGCTCCAAGGCTGAACAGTCTCCCCATCAACCTCAAAAATTAGCGGCGCTCCAAGTGCCCGATGGTGATGTACCCAACTCGCCCCTCTCTGTTGAGCGTCGTCAAAGACAATCCCGATACAGGCATTTCTGTAAGTGCAGGGATAGCCAGAGAAAGCAGCGAGGGGAACCCTATTTATCACGGCGCTTTGAGCTTCGAAATCAGTGAACGAGTAGCTGTCAGCGATGTGTCGGCGCTCGAAGCCGACTGATTCCAATATCGCCTTAAAGGAACTGATTGTTGAGCGTTGATTCAATGTATCGATAATAAGACTTCACAACCAGATGTCAGCGGTAAAAACCAAAATTGCTGGCCTGCCACCTCGCTTTCAACAAAATCGATAATCTGGGCTGGCCGAAAGCTTGGTTGAGGGATGGGCTTCGTCGAATTGTTTCTGGGAGCGAGGTGCCATTCGTTGAACTCGGGGCCAAAGTTGCTTGCCGCGTTTGACTTCGGCCCGCCCTCGAAGGTTTTGATCAAGTTTTTTGAGCCGGATCATGACGATGCGAGGCTTCGGCGAAAAGCGGAAATGGGTTGAATGCCTTGCGTGATGAATTGAGCAGAGCGGATGGAGGTAAGGGGCGGCAAGAAGACATGTCCTGGGGAAACTTAGGTTATCCGTGAATCCAATCGATTTAAATACTGCAAACTGCGACTCTCGATAACATGTAATTACCGGCATTGAGCCTTGAACTCTTTATTCGTCCCAGTCGGCGAGGCAACAGGGCGGCACAGAAAATTAGGGATTTATTTGACCGCGAAATAATCGAAATACGCGAAAAAGGAAAAGGTTGGTAACTTCGTAGAATGCACCTGGAATGCCATGCGACTTTGGGTTGGCTGCTCGGCAACCTGTCTGGCGGGGATCGAAAGATCAGGAATTATGCCGTGCTCGGTTCGATTCTTCCCGACATTGACGCGTTGCCATATGTTTTTGGACATTATTACTATGGGATGCTTCATCACACTTTTGGACATAACTTATTTGTGGTAATCGGATTCAGCGTGTATGGATGGATACGGTTCAGACGAGCAAGCACGGCGGTACTGGGATTGGCCGCGGTCGGCTCGCATCTGATCACGGATGCCTACCTCAGCAATTGGCCGTTGTATCTTTTCTGGCCTTTTTCAAAGAGGGGATATTTGCCAGCAAATTCCCTCGATCTGAGTTCACCCGTGAATACATATCTCGTGTACGCGATCCCAGCGGTTCTGCTGATTGTGGCCCTGATTTGGAAACGAACACCTCTGGAGTGGATTCACCCAACCCTGGACAAACTGGTGATCGGCTTCTTTAAGCGAAAAGATCTGGTGTGCTGCGAATGTAATCGAGGAGCTAATGCGGTGTGTCAAACTTGTGGGCGCCCTATTTGTGCAAGACATTTGAATGTGAGGAAGGGCTGGACAATTGTCTGCTCCGATTGTTCGGATTGACCCGATGAAACCAACTGTATTGGGAATAGCCTGGAGTTGATAGGTAGCATCCAGGCGTCCGAGGATCGAGGGGTGCGGGGTGCAATTCCTGGGAGCGTTTCTAAAGTTTGGCGCCTGCGCCTCACGCTTTATACGAAAGACAAAGAAGAATAGTGGAAGAGTTCCTCATAGCTATCTTTCAATTCATATTCGAAGTGGAGCTCGCAGCGCGCTTGAGAGAAGTTCTTTTCCATTCCCTGCTTGTTTATCGGCGTTCGTCTTGCCAGAGTGACAGGCGCGTCATACAGTTTATCCGTGAAGACGATTTCCGTAAAGCTTACAGAGCCGGTGGCAAACTGGCTTGCGCTTCGGGCAAAGGAGACCAAGCGCACTCGTTCCGAAATCGTGAGAGAGGCTCTCGAACGCGAACGATCTCAGAAGCGTGAGGCTAAAAGCTGCCACGATTTCATGGAGGACGTGTGCGGTAGCTTCAAGGGACCGCCTGACCTTTCCACCAACCCAAAACACATGGAAGGCTTCGGCCAGTGACTCGGACATTGCTCGATACCGGACCGTTGGTGGCATACTTCAGCGAACGCGATCAATGGCACGATTGGGCCGTTGAACGAATGCAAACAACTGACGCCTCCGTTTTGGAGTTCCGAGCCTATCCTGACTGAGGCGTGCCTCCTGATTGCCCGTAACGGAGGGAACGCTTCTAATGTAATTCGCAAGTTGCGCGAAGGGATTATTTCCACCCCCGTGGTCGTGGAGAGGGAGGCGGCGGCAATCGAAACCCTCATGCGCCGATATGCCGATGTGCCCATGTCGCTTGCTGACGCATCTCTCGTGCGATTGTCGGAACTGTATCAAAGTTCTCAAGTGTTCACTCTGGATAGGGATTTCGTCCGCTATCGCCGTTACGGACGCCACGTAATTCCCTTGCTTGTGCCCTGGTAACTTCTCGCGGCGCATGGTGCTTTAGTTCTGACAGTCTAGACCGGAGTTTTGCATCAGCTCTCTCCTTCCACGACAAGCTTCCAAGTGTTCTGATTGTCTTTGCGCCTGGCTATGGTTAGGTTCGCACCGGAATGGATTCGCGGCGTGAATTCTTTAAAAAGGCCGCCCTGCTGGCGGCAGGAAGCGGGTTTGCGGGATCGTTTTTGGCTTCGATCGAACGTGCCAGCGCCATCGTTCCCGAGTCTGGCAGCACATTCATGGACGCTGAGCATGTGGTTATTCTCATGCAGGAAAACCGATCTTTTGATCACTGCTTTGGAACGCTTCGTGGGGTGCGCGGTTTCAACGATCCGCGCGCGATCCGTTTGCCGGATGGAAATCCTGTCTGGCTGCAAACCAACGAAAAGGGGGAAACCTACGCGCCGTTTCGATTGAATATCAAGGACACGAAATCGACCTGGATGAGCGGGCTACCGCATTCGTGGGAGGATCAGAGTGCCGCGCGCAACGGGGGAAAGCATGATCGCTGGCTTTCGGCGAAGGCATCAGGCAAGAAGGAGTATGCGCATATGCCTCTGACACTGGGGCACTACAATCGTGAAGATATTCCTTTTTATTACGCGCTTGCGGATGCGTTTACTGTTTGCGATCAGAATTTTTGTTCTTCGCTGACCGGAACCACGCCCAATCGATTGCATTTATGGACGGGAACCATTCGGGAAAAGCAATCGATTCAGGCGAAGGCCAATGTGTGGAATTCCGATGTGGATTATGATACGGAGGCCACTTGGACGACATTCCCGGAGCGTCTGGAGGATGCCGGCATTTCGTGGCGCATTTACCAGAATGAATTAAGTCTCGAAACAGGATTCGCCGGTGAGGAAGAAAACTGGCTGGCGAACTTCACTGATAATCCAATCGAATGGTTCTCGCAGTATCAGGTACGGTTCAGCAGGGCTTTTCGACGGCAATTACCACTCCGGGAAAAACATTTGAGCCATGTGTTGAAGACGTTTGAAGCGCGGCCGCCGACCACTGCAACCGAGAAGAAACGACTCAAATCTATACGCGCGGAACTTGAAGAGGTCCGCGGGCATATCAAGATTTATACAGAAGAGAACTGGGCGCGACTAAATATTCGGGCGCGGAGTTTGCACTCGAGGGCTTTTACGGTCAATGAGAGGGATCGAAATTACCGGAAGCTGATCGGAATGACCTATCACGACGGTGCGAAAAAGCGGCATATGCATATGCCCAAAGGGGATGTGCTCTATCAATTTCGCGAGGATGTGCGCACCGAAAAATTGCCAAGCGTGTCGTGGATTGTGGCGCCGGAGAATTTTTCCGACCACCCGGGCGCGCCTTGGTACGGAGCCTGGTATCTTAGTGAGACGCTGGACATCCTCACCAGAAATCCCCGGGTTTGGAAGAAAACCATTTTCATCCTCTGCTACGACGAAAATGACGGGTACTTTGATCATGTGCCGCCGTTCGTGCCACCGCATCCGGATCGGCCGGAAACCGGGAAAGCGTCGAAGGGTCTCGACACGACCGCGGAACTCGTGATTCGCAAGCCGAAGAAGGGCGACGAAACCGTGCTAAGCAGGGAAGAAACGGATCCGATCGGGCTCGGATTTCGGGTGCCGCTGGTGATCGCCTCACCGTGGAGTCGTGGCGGCTATGTTTGTTCGCAAGTCTTCGATCATACTTCGATTTTGCAACTTGTAGAAAAGTGGCAGAGCAAAAAGACGGGACGCGCGATCAAGGAGACGAATATCAGCGCCTGGCGGCGAATGGTTTGTGGAGATTTAAGTGCCGCGTTTCGTCCTTATAACGGCGAAAAGATAGAAGTGCCGAAGCCAGTCGAGCGAGAGGCCTTCCTGGGTTCGATTCATCAGGCACAGTTCAAGGAGCTACCGAAGGGCTTTAAGAAGCTGACGCCTGCCGAATGCGCGCAGGCGCGGGAAAAACCGCTTCCCGCGGCGGTAAGATCCATCCAGGAAAAAGGGATTCGTCCGGCTTGCGCATTGCCGTATGAACTCGCCGTGGATGGATCGCTCAGCGGCGACCGCAAGGCATTGTTGGTGCGGTTCTCCGCCGGCAAGAATTTATTCGGTGAGCGAGCATCAGGCGCACCTTTTCACGTGTATGCTCCAGGAAAGTCGCGAACGAGTGCGAATGTAATGGCGCCATTCGAACATTGCCGTAACTGGGCTTATGCGGTTTCGGCCGGAGATCAGTTCACTGGCGATTGGTTGCTTTCCGATTTCGAAAACTCAGCCTATCAACTTTGTGTGCACGGTCCGAACGGTTTCTTCCGTGAATTTCGAGGGGATGCCAACGATCCACCTCTGGAAGTGATGCTTTCATCGTCAATACAGCCTCAAGGACGGAAGTTTAGCGCAAGTTTGACCTTGCAGAATTCCGATTCTGAAGATCATACCGTCCTGTTGGAGGACAGGACTTATGGAGACGCTCAAAGATCGATTATCCTGGGGACGAAAGGCAAGGACAGTTCCCGGCGCACGATCGAATTGGAGTTGGATCACAGTCACGGCTGGTACGATCTAAAAATCGGAATACGAGGGGTCGAGACATTTCAAAGAATTTATGCCGGTCATGTGGAGAATGGACGGGAGAGTTTCAGTGATCCAGCGATGGCTGGATAGAACTGATTGTGGCTGAAAACCTAAATGGAACCTCTATCCAGAGAGCCAATTTTCCGAAATACTGCGGCCATGCGCATGGTGATATTGGATGGCCACACTTTGAATCCGGGGGATCTGAGCTGGGAACCGATTCAAGCCTTGGGTGACTGCAGGATTTATCCACGAAGCAGCCCGGCGGAAAGCATGGAGCGGGCTCGCGGGGCGGAAGTCCTTTTTACAAACAAGGCGCTCGTCTCCAAAGAGCTCATTCATTCGCTCCCTGAACTTCGCTACATCGGGGTGATGGCGACCGGGTATAATATCGTTGATGTGGAGGCGGCCCGGGCGCGCGGCGTTGTCGTATCGAACGTCCCCGCTTACGGCACTTCCGCGGTCGCGCAAATGGTGTTCGCTCTGCTATTGGAATTGACACAACGGACCGGTCATCACTCTGAGACGGTGCGCGAAGGCCGGTGGTCGCGGAGTGCGGATTTTTGTTACTGGGATTATCCGCTTGTGAATCTTTCCGGAAAAACGATTGGGATTGTCGGGTACGGCAGGATTGGCCAGGCGGTTGGTAAAATCGCGGAGGCATTTGGGATGAAAGTGATCATCTCTCAAAGAGGAACCCGCACCTATCCGGGCGTGAAAAGCGTATCTCTCGACGATTTATTCAGGGAAGCCGATGTTGTTTCGTTGCACTGTCCGCTTACGGCGGATAATCGAGGGCTTGTGAACAAGGACCGGCTGGCCCGTATGAAACCGAGTGCGTTTCTAATCAACACAAGTCGTGGACCGTTGATCGATGAATCGGCGTTGGCGAACGCCCTGGATTCGGAACAAATTGCCGGAGCAGGTCTTGATGTGCTTTCGATCGAGCCGCCAACGCTGGACAATCCGCTCTTGAAGGCTCCGAACTGCATCATCACTCCGCATATCGCGTGGGCGACGCGCGAATCGCGCGAACGGCTGATGCAGATCCTGATCGAGAACTTGAACGCGTTTCTCGGAGGCAAACCTCAAAACGTCGTTTCTTAACCATCAAAATCATTGTATTCGATGAAACTGAAAACTGGTTTTGCTTATTCGCCGGAATTTAAAAAGCATATCACAGGCGCCGGGCATCCGGAACGCCCGGAACGCACCGAAGTTGTCCATGCTTCAATCACGAAAGCAACGTTTGCCTCGGAACTGATTAATCTCAAACCGAAGCCGGCAACTCACGAGGATTTGGTTCGCTGTCACACTGCGGAATATATCGAGACAGCAAAACGCGATGTTATGGCGGGAGCCGGACTTCTTAGCACGGGCGATACGAATATCTGCCGCGACTCATACGACGTCGCGTTGCTGGCGGCGGGTGGAGTGATTGGAGCCGTCGATCAGGTCTGCCGCGGGGAATTGAAGAATGCATTTTGCGCGGTGCGGCCGCCCGGACATCACGCAACCCCCACGCACGGCATGGGCTTCTGTCTTTTTAATAACATTGCCCTCGGAGCCCGCTTCGCACAGGCGAAGCATGGCATCAAACGGGTTTTGATCGTTGATTGGGATGTGCATCACGGGAATGGAACCCAGGATATTTTTTATAGCGACGAGACGGTGCTATTCTTTGATACACATCAATCACCATTGTACCCTGGAACCGGCGCTGCGAACGAAACCGGTTCGGGAAAAGGAGCGGGCTTCACCATCAATTGCCCTTTTCCGGCTGGAACTGGAGGCGCGACGATACTTGAAGCCTACGCACAAAAGCTTTTGCCAGCCGCACGCGCATTCAAACCGGAACTGGTGATGATCTCAGCGGGATTTGATTCACGACTGGGAGATCCACTCGGAAGCTTCCGGCTGACAGATGAGGACTACATTCAATTGACACAATTTGTAATGAAGATTGCAGGCGAGTTTGCTCAGGGAAAAATTGTCTCCGTAATGGAAGGCGGTTATTCTCTCGACGGTCTGGCGAAAGCAGCCACGGCACATGCCGGAGCTCTGGCCGGCCATGGAACACTATGAGTACAATGGAAAAACATCAATTTCAGGCGGAAATTCAGCAGTTGCTGAATATAGTCATTCATTCTCTTTACACGGATAAAGAAATCTTCGTTCGCGAACTGGTCTCGAATGCGGCCGATGCGCTGGAAAAACTGCGGTTTCTTCAGAGTTCCGGCCAATCCATTCACCAGCCGGATTTGGCTCCTAAAATTACAGTCGAAACAGACGATAAAGCCAATACGGTCACCATCACCGATACCGGAATCGGCATGAGCAACACGGAGCTGGTGGAGAATCTGGGAACCATCGCACATTCCGGATCCAAAGCGTTTCTGAAGCAGTTGGGTACGGAGAAAAAACCGGATCTCAACCTCATCGGACAGTTTGGCGTCGGTTTCTACTCGGCATTCATGGTGGCGAATAAAGTGGAAGTATTCACCCGGTCCAGCAGGGCGGAAGAAAGCGGCTGGCATTGGACTTCCGACGGAACTGGTGGTTACGAAATCGAACCGGCTGCGGACCTACCGCGCGGAACCAGAATCATTCTGCATCTCAAGCCGGAGGAAACGAGCTTCGCGAAGCCCGGGTTTTTGGAACAGATCATACGCCGCTATTCCAATTTCGTACCCTTTCCAATCGAGCTGAACAGCAAACTACTCAACACAGTTCAAGCGATCTGGACTCGCAACAAGAATCAAATCACCGATGCTGAATATAACGAATTCTATCACTACATCGGACACGACGAACAGGATCCGATTCTGCGCCTTCATTTTACGGCCGACGCGCCGCTTGCGATTCAGTCATTGCTATACGTCCCGGCAAAAAATCTTGAGTCCACCGGATTTGGGCGAAACGAATCAGAGGTAAATTTGTACTGCCGGAAGGTACTGATCCAGCCGCGCGCAAAAGGTTTGTTTCCCGAATGGCTGCGGTTTTTGAAAGGAGTTGTCGATAGCGAAGATTTACCGCTCAACATCTCCCGCGAGACGATGCAGGACACGTCCCTCATGCAGAAGCTTAATAAAGTTCTGACCGGAAAATTCATCAAATTCCTTGAAGAGACAGCGGAGAAATCGGTCGATACTTACTCCAAATTCTACGAAGAATATAATCGTTTCATCAAGGAAGGGATTGCGAACGACTATTCACATCGCGATTCGCTCGGAAAGCTCTTGCGCTATGAAAGTTCTTCGCTGAAAGCCGGTGAGAAAACATCATTGGCCGATTATGTGAAGCGGATGGCAACGGATCAAAAGGAGATCTATTACCTGTTGACCCCGAGCCGGGAAGCGGCGGAATCAAGCCCGTACTATGAGGTGTTTCGAGCGCGGAATTTCGAGGTGCTCTTTCTGTTCGACGCGTGGGACGAATTTGTGATGGAAAGCTTACGCGCTTTCGACGGAAAAGATCTGAAAGCTGCCGAAAAAGCGGAACTCGAGATCGAATCAAAGCCGGTAGAAGGAGCGTTGACCGAGGAGCAAGCCACGCAATTGACCTCCTGGCTTAAGGAAACACTCGGTGACAAGGTCACTGCAGTTCGCGCTTCGAAGCGTTTGAGTGACAGTCCGGCGGTGATCGTGGATAAGGATCAAATGCTGACAGCGAGCATGCGGCGAATGCTCAAAGCAATGAAACAACCGGGTGCGGATACTCCCCAAACCTACGATTTGGAGATTAATCCGTCTCACTCCATCATCACCCGCCTCAATCAAACGCGAGAATCCAACCCCGGATTGGCGGCACAGGTTGCCGAACAGTTGCTGGACAATGCGCGGGTGGCGGCCGGAATTCTCGAAGATCCACGATCAATGCTCAAGCGGCTGAACGAGTTGCTGGACAAGGTCTTGGCTCCGCAAACGAAGACAGAGAAAGCAGAATGAGAAGCCATCTGCGAAGAGAACTGGATCACTTGAGGGGACCGCAATTTGCGGTCCTAATCCTGAAGCAAAGAATTCCGAAATTGTGAATTTGGTGCCTGATAAATCGGGCTGAAACGCGATTGGGAACTTATTGACAAATGGCGGGTGAGTTTTACTGTTCAAGCAGGATTTAGAATTTGATTCGGGTAGCGGTACGTTTCTTCAGCGGGGTTCCCCACCCCCACCTCCTTGGCGTCTGCTGCCCGAATCGCTTTAAAAAATAGTCGGAGTTCGCCATTGACGAAGCGGGGTTCTTTTTTTACCGTCTCGTTCCCCGATTTAAGCGGGGGTGTAGCTCAATTGGTTAGAGCGCTGCCCTGTCACGGCAGAGGTTACGGGTTCGAGCCCCGCCACTCCCGCCATTTTTTTGGCCGAATGTTTTCGACTAACTATCAGGAGACCAACTACTCCCGCGCAGCCGATTGTAAAAAAAGGAAAATCCCAGGGCCAGGGGCACGCTTCGAAGGCTCGGCCAAGAAGCTGATCCAGCAGACGCTTTGATTCTCGTTCCGCAATTGCTTGGAAATTCTGATCGCCGGGTCTTTGGGCATTGTGGCATTCACGAGATAAGCGCTCATCCCCGACAGATTCTTATTCTCGAACCGAAGCCTTTGAACACCGGGAAGCAAACGCGTAAAGTGCGCGGCCAGTTCAATGCGGATATTTCCATTCCCGCTCCGCAAGTCGGCCGGGTCGTCGAATTCCATATTCAGGATCTCCAGCGGAAGCGTTTGACTATCGATTGAAAGTTTCAATTGGTTCTTAATCACTTTCGAAAATTCCATTTCCTCGGCGTCGCTGATGGCTCCGTCGCCATCGCGGTCCATTATCCAAATCACTTTGTCCACAACTGCTACTCCGGGATTTAAATTGAGTTGAATGCGGATCTCCCCGGATTTGATTTCGATGAAAGAAGCCTGCATCAAATCGTCGAGGCGATGTGCCTCAGCGGCCGGCAAACTCGCCAGCATGATCGCAAAGATCACCAGACCCAATTCAGTCACAATTCTGCCAGCAATTGCTGCGCTTCTGCTCAATGTTTGAGGTATCCTGCGCCGTATTCGTTGGTCGGGTCGCGATAGATTGTGTGGATATGCTTTGTAGCATCACCGCCTAACCGCTGCGGAGCGTATTCGATGAAAACGGTGGGACCTTGAATCCGGAAATATGCAGCAGAACCTTTTTCGGTGGGACCAGCCCAGGCGAACCATGTTTCGGTCACATTCTTTTTCAACTCGAGCAGTTTCTCCTTCGCCGCAGTGTCGTTTTGGATCCCGGTCCATTCGCTGGCAAGATCGATCAACATTTCACGTTGCTTCTCCGTCAATGAGGCACCTTTGACGCCTTCCGGTTGAATCATCTGTCCGTCGCGGCCCGGACCCAATACTAAATCCAGCATTTGCACTCCAAGAATTGCCTGTTTTCGCTGGGCCGCATCAAGCGAATTGATGAGAGCGAAAGCCTTGTCGTTTTCCTGACCGAGCGGACGAATACTCTTTCCTTCCAACTGGTAAATCGCAGGTTGAACGCCAGTATGGCTTGGCGTGATGGTCGAATGCGCGCCGACAAACGTGACATTCAGCGCCAGGTGATGGCCTCCAAATTGTAAAATCCAGGCTTCCGATTCAGATGGTTTGCCCAGGAAAGAGATGTAATATTCTTTCTTCCCGAATTTCACCCGCCCACCCGCATCGCCTTTCGCCAAAACCTCGTCGGCTTCGACTATTCGTTCGATTTTTTCGTAACCATTCGGGCTCAGCGCCCCATGCAGGACCTTCCACATGGCGCTGCTTTGAAGCTCGCTCAAATCTCCAGTTCGAAGTCCTTCGCGCTTGAAGATGCCAGTGGGGAGATTCGACCATCGTTTTCGCTGGGTCTCATCTTTGAATTCGAATTGGACTTTGTGGCGTTGCTCGTCGGTGAGTGTAGCTAAAAAGTTTTGTGCGGCGGCCACAGTTTTGGAAATTGCAGAATCGTTTTGACCTGCCGCCTCCGCGAATGCCGTATGCACGCATAAAAGAAGAAGGGTTGGGAAAAGAAATCGTGGTTTCATAAGCGAAATCAAGCACGCTTAAAGCAACTCTGTCACGATTAGAATTTTCTCGGACCTTGTCACGCGCCGGGGCGTCGTTTACCGTCCATTCATTATTGTGATATGCAATTGAACAACGACGAGATTCGGCGATATTCGCGGCATTTAATCCTTCCCGAGGTTGGGTTGGCTGGCCAAAAGAAAATTTGTTCGACCAGCGTGCTCTGCATTGGAGCCGGGGGGCTTGGTTCTCCCATCGCGATGTACCTGGCTGCGGCAGGTATAGGCAAAATGGGGTTGCTTGATTTCGACACCGTTGATTTTTCGAACCTGCAACGCCAAATCGCCCATTCGACCGAAGATGTCGGACGGCCTAAGACCGAATCGGCCGCGGAGACAATCAAAGGGATCAACCCCAATGTTGAAGTGGTGCTGCATAACACCCGGATTACCAGTGAGAACGCACTGGAGATCATTGGACAGTACGACATTGTGGTTGATGGCACCGATAATTTTCCGACTCGTTACCTGACCAATGACGCCGCGGTCCTGTTGAAAAAGCCAAACGTTTACGGGTCGATTTTCCGTTTTGAGGGGCAGGCCAGTGTCTTTGCGCCGCATCTGGGCGGACCATGCTACCGTTGTCTTTATCCAGAGCCTCCCCCTCCCGGCATGGTTCCAAGTTGCGCGGAAGGCGGAGTGTTGGGAGTGCTGCCCGGCATCGTCGGCTGCATTCAGGCGACGGAAATCCTCAAGCTCGCGCTGGGAAAAGGAGCGTCGTTGATTGGGCGACTGCTATTGTTCAACGCTCTCGATATGAAATTCCGCGAATTGAAATTGCGGCGCGATCCCGAATGTCCATTGTGCGGTGAGCATCCGACAATCACAACGTTGATCGATTACGAACAATTCTGCGGAATCATGCCCGAGCCAGTTGAGACAGCGGGGAATCCCGACGAAGTATCAGTACAGGATCTAAAGCGCGCGCTGTCAGACAAAAGTTTGAATATACAGGTGATTGATGTGCGCGAACCGGACGAGTACCAGATCGCTCATATCGACGGAGTTAAGTTAATTCCGCTCGGCACTTTGGGAGATCGCTTCACGGAGCTCGATCCTAATCAGCAGCTCTATGTCCATTGCAAGAGCGGGATGCGCTCAATGAAAGCTGTAAAACTTCTCCAGGAACGCGGATTCAAGTATGCGAAAAGTGTAAAGGGCGGAATCCTTGCCTGGGCCGACGAAATAGATCCATCGGTGGCGAAGTATTGAGTAAGCGCCGGAGCTGTCCTGACTAACTACAGATTTGAGAGATATTATTCTGCAATTCGCGATTTGTGGTATGTCTGATCTTGTGGTATTGAGTTAAAGCTTCAATGTGCGACTCGCAGGTTGAGGCGTATTAACGCATTACGTGCGTTTCAACCTGCATGCGCAATCAATCGCTGATCGGCACTCTGTGGCAAACGTTCCTATTCGTTTTCGCCGGGTGCATTTTCTCTTGGAGTCTTCACGCGGTCGAAAATCTTGAGCGAATTTCAAAGGCTCCTGGGGATTCGTTGCGAAGGACTGGCGCGGGCGAATCAAGCGGCCCATTAGTCAGCACGAACGGCCGATTCGTTCTATATTCGAGCAGCACCCCCGGTTTGACTCCCAATCTAGTCGCTTCGCGGGTCTTGAATCTTTTCATTCGGGACCGGCAATCAGGTGGCTTGAGTTTGGTTTCCCAGAGCACGAGCGGGCAATCGGGAAGCACGCATTCGATACCGGGCGGAATGACTCCGGACGCGCGTTTTATTGTTTTTGAAAGCGCGTCCACGAACTTGGTAGCGAATGATACCAACGGCTTTAGTGATATCTTCCTCCGAGATACCACGGGAGGATTCACTCGCTTAATTTCCATTAACGCGGCGGGAACGGCCAGCGGAAACAGTGCCTCCACTCAATCGCGACTTACCCCAGATGGAAACTACATCGTTTTTCAAAGTGATGCTTCGGATTTGGTTCCGAATGACACGAATCGGCAAACGGATGTTTTTCTACGAGATGTCCAAAATGGAACAACTGAACTCGTGAGTGTTCCGAACGTCACGAATGCCATAACCTCCTGCACCTCTCCGGCTATGACACCAGATGCCCGTTATGTTGCATTTGTAGGCGCCGGTACAAACCTAGTAACTGGAGGCGCTGCTTCCAGCGAGATTTATGTTCGCGATCGCACAGCAAAGACAACGATTTGGGCCAGCACAGATGCGCTCAAACTATTGGCTCCGCAAGCCCCCGCCGATGCCCGCGCTGATTCGTATAACCCTTCCATTTCTGATGATGGTCGATTTGTGTTTTTCAAATCTGGCTTTTCAGGGGTTACAGGAATCTTTCGATTCGAAATCGCAACGAGTGAGACGAAACTGCTTGGCAACGGCGCGTTCGTTCCAATTTTAAGCCAGGATGATTCGGGCCCGGCGATTTCGAGCGACGGCCAGTTCGCTGTGTTCGCCGGACTGACTAATCTCTATCGCTGGGATTCCGCGAGCGATTCCTTGATCACGCTCGCAGAAGCGCCGGCAACGAATTCAAATGGGTCGTGGTGGAACGGAGCGCAGATCACACCCGATGGCCGTTGGATTGCGTTTGCTGCCAAAGACGGCCCTGAAAGCCGTTCAAATATCACAAATGGATGGCAGGTTTTTTTGTCAGATGCGATTGTTAAAACCACTCGCCGATTAACTGGAGGCACCAACGGCAGCACATCTCCTCCGCAAATTTCCCTGGCCGGTGATGGCGGCCTGATCGCTTACGACAGTTCCGACGGGACTCTCGTCGAAAGTGACGAGAATGAGGCCCAGGATGTTTTCATTGAATCGTTGCCAAACGGACCACAGGAACTGGTCTCTTACGTTGATGCAGGCAAGGGGGCAACGCTGCTCGGCTCGCTCTCGCTTACATTGAACGAAGTCTCGGCGGATGGCCGCTTCGTAATCTATTCCACGATTCGGCAGATGACATCGCTTGATACGAATCGAGCGCAGGATATTTACCTGCGCGATTTGGATGCAAAAACCAACCGGCTGGTGACGGTCCGATCTGAGGAGGGCGAACCCGACTCTTTTGCAGCCTCCGGTGCTCACATCAGTTCGAATGGGAATCACATTGTTTTTGTGAGCCGGTCGGCGAATTTCGTGGCGAATGATACGAACGGGGTTGAAGACGTTTTCGTGCGTGACTTGGCTTCAAACACATCAATCCCTGTGAGTGTAAATATCACAGGCACTGGCCTGGGAAACGGGCGTTCAACACTGCCTACGATTTCTGCTGACGGGAGATATGTCGCATTTCAGAGTTTTGCCAGCGATTTGGTGACAAACCTCGATCAAAACAATACCTCGGATATCTTTGTTCGAGATCTCGTCGCGAACACCACAACACTCGTAAGCGCAGGTCCGTCGGGTGAGGCCCTGGGTGGCACCGAGGCTACGGGAAGTCCGGATGGAATAACTGGAGTGACCGGTCCTCTCATCAGTCCAGATGGTCGATATGTTTTATTTGACTCGACCAACTACGTCCTGAATTTGCGGGATCTAGCCCTGGGTACAAGCACATCTCTACCGCAAATTACGGGAACTTCCGCTCACGGTCGATTCTCGAGCGATGGCAAAAAAGTACTGATCTCGTCATTCCTGGCTCGAAAAGACTACACAATCGATCTCCCATCTATGACGGTCACTGTGCTCTTTACGCATACGGGCACATTCCGGCAAGACACCGTATTCAGCGGAAGCGGCAACGCCGAGGTGTATTATACTTATACCAATCTCTATTTTGTTTCTCTCATCAGTTCCAACACAACCCTGGCTGCACAGGCACTTCCCACACCAGGAGTTACAAAAGTCGCCTATCCGTCGGGGCGTGTAATGCTCGACGATGCAGGACGGTTCATTATCTACAGTGACGCTCTTTTTCACAATAGACTCGGTTCTCCGGAAAATTTGTTTTCCGATATTTTCCTCTACGATTCGTCGAGCCAAACGAACCTATTGCTCAGCCGGGTTTCAGAACCAGCGGACGGCCCTTCGGTGGCTCCCATGATCTCCGCAAACGGCCGTGTGGCGGCGTTCCAGAGTGGAGCCCTGAATCTTTCCGGGGATTCGTCAACCATCGGTTCGGATATTTACGTTTATCGAATATCCGGAATCGAACCGAACCCGTTCCGCGCCTCGATTCTGGAATCTCTTGGCACGGGGGAATTTATTATCACATGGGAATCAGTCCCCGGTGCGCACTATCGCGCCGAATTCAAGCCCAATCTTTTATCTGCGGATTGGATCCCGCTTGGTCCAGATATAGCAGCGGATGGCCCGGTTTCGTCCGTTCGAGACTCGAACGGTTCAACGGAACGGTATTACCGCATTCAAAAACTTCCTTGATATGAAATTGAATCATTCCGAGAAGATTTGGCGCGGCGGGTTCACGCGCGCCGATTTGACGGCTCTGCTCGTCATCCTACCTCTGCTACTTCCCCTGCCTTTAAGAATCTTTGGAGGAAACTTTGGCCGGACCAGCCGGACGGCTGCCTGCATGGCGAACCAGCAACGTCTGACCCTGGCCTGGAATTTATACTCCGCGGATAATCTCGGAGCATTGCCTGACAATTATATGGGTCCAGACCTCAATGCGGATCTGTGGGTCAAGGGTAATCCTGCTTTTGGAACCACTGTGCCAGACAACACAAATATAACTCAAATCATGAAGGGCGTGCTTTGGCCCTATGTCCAAAATCTTTCCACCTATGTCTGTCCCGCTGACCCGGCGCGGGTGCGAGCCCGTCCCACACTTGATGTTAAGCCGATGGTGCGCAGTTACTCCATGAACTCCTGGATGAGTGGCATCGCGTGGACACCAGGGTTCCACGTGTTCCAAAATAAAAACGAAATCCGGAAGCCACAGGAGTCATTTGTTTTTATCGACGAAAGATATGACAGCATCAATGACAGTATGTTGATTGTGGGAATGACCGGTTATCCAACCAATGCAGCCGCAGTATCTATCGTCGATTACCCCGGCTTCTACCACGATAACGGTGCCGTAATTGCGTTCGCTGACGAGCATGTGGAACACTGGATCTGGTCAGATCCTCGAACCACACCTCCGCCTGGAACGGCTGCTCTTAGATCGAACATTCCCAGCCCGAACAATCAGGATGTCGTCCGATTGCAAGGCGTTGCCACTTATGAAGATTAAGCAATCGCTTCCCTGATCACATCGCCACTATTGATGGTCGCGCGTTCTTCGCGGCCGTTATGGAGATAGGTAAGTTTGACGTGATCGAGTCCCAGCAGATTTAAGATAGTGGCGTGAATATCGGAAACGTGGGCGCGTTGATCCACGGCACGGAGGCCTATTTCATCGGTACTGCCGATGGTTGTGCCACCTTTTATCCCGCCGCCGGCCATCCAGATGGAGAATCCCCACGGGTTATGGTCGCGCCCTTTACCTTTTTCATTAAAAGGCGTTCGACCGAACTCACCACCCCACACGACGAGGGTGTCCTGAAGCATGCCGCGAGCTTTTAGATCGGCAAGGAGCCCGGCGATCGGCTTATCCGAAACTTTGCACCACTTCGAATGGTTGCCTTCGAGATCCACGTGGGCATCCCAACCACTTCCGCTGCCGCAGTAACATTGTACAAACCTGACTCCGCGCTCAACGAGACGGCGAGCCATTAGACAATTGGATCCAAATTTCGCAGTGATCTTTTCGTCCATGCCATAGAGCTTCCGGGTCGCTTCGCTTTCCTTTCCCAGATCGACTGCTTCTGGAGCGGCCGATTGCATCCGATAAGCAAGTTCGTAGGAATTCAGGCGCGCCTCCAGTTCGCTGTCGGCCGATTTGTCCGCAGCGTAGTGCTGGTTCAGTTGGGACAGAAGGTCGAGTTTGGCTCGCTGCTGCCGGTCGCTGATTCCGGCCGGGGGAGCCAAATGAAAAATCGGTGCGCCATCCTTTCGAAAAAGGGTTCCCTCATAAACTGCGGGGAGAAAACCAGCGCTCCAATTCTTTGGGCCGCCATTTACTTCCGCGTCGTCGGTCAAAACCACGAATGTGGGGAGGTTTTCATTGGCCGTCCCCAACCCGTAGGTTGTCCATGATCCCATGGCAGGACGTCCGGCGAGGATGGAGCCGGTGTTCATCTGGCAGACCGATCCAACGTGGTTTAGTCCATCCGCCCAGCAGGAGCGGAACACTGCCATGTCATCGACATGCTGAGCAATATTCGGATACCAATCAGAAACCCAGATTCCGCTCTGCCCATGTTGTTTGAAACTGCGCTGGCTCGGCATGATGCCGTTCCCGGCAGTGCCCATCGACGTAAGCACTTTGCCGAAAGATTCCGGCATTGGCTGTCCCGCAAGCTTGTCGAGAGCCGGCTTGGGGTCGAATAAATCAACATGGCTGGGGCCGCCCTCCATAAAGAGCCAGATGACCGACTTGGCTTTCGGAGGGTAATGCGGTCGTTTCGGCGCCAGCGGGTTTAAGGTTGCGGCGGCTGAGTTCAATCCGCCATCGCGGGCCAGCAGATAGCTCAGCGCCATCGCCCCAAATCCACACCCCGAACGGGCCAAAAAATCACGCCTCGAAAGTGCCGGCCGAATGTGGGGCTGTGTCATAATCTAATTCATATAAACGAACTCGTTCGAGTTCATCAGCATATGGCAAAAATCGACCATGGCAGCAGCGCGGGCTTGTTCAGGCGGAGTGGCCGCCTGGAGTGAATCGCAAGGGAGCGCCACCTTTTCACCGGCTGCGATTCGATCGCTAACTATGGAGGATTGTTTCTCAATGAAATTCGCGGCCAACTTTTTCTCGAATGAGTCCGGGGCGCGGCAGTAGGCGATCTGAAAGGCGCGCTCAATTTGTCCTGACAAATTGGCTCCCGCATCGGTCATGACTCGATTCGCAAAATGCTCCGACCATTCGAGCATCAGTTTGCTGTTTAGAAGTGTGAGGGCTTGTAAAGGACTGGTCGTGACGTTCGGTCGCGGGCAGGATTCATGGGTGTCCGGCATATCGAACGCTTCGAACATTGGATAACGGGTATTGCGGCGGACGAAAACATAAATGCTGCGGCGATCACGTTCCGCGCCCTCGGAAACTTTCCAGCCACCACGCGTTTCCATTCCTTCAGGTAATAGGGGAAAGACGCTCGGCCCGCCCATCTTTGTGTTCAGTTGACCCGAAGTTTCAAGCGCAAGATCGCGTATTACTTCACCCTCCAGCCGTTGGCGGGGAAATTTCCAGAGCAGGTTGTTATCAGGATCGATAGCGCTGCCACTCTCCCGATCTGCCGAGGATTGACGGTAGGTTGCAGAGCTCATGATGAGCTTGTGCATATGTTTGATGCTCCAGCCTGAACGAATGAATTCGGATGCAAGCCAATCCAGCAATGCCGGATTTGTGGGACGCTCTCCTTTAATGCCAAAATCGCTTGGGCTTCCCACGATCCCTTTTCCAAAATGATTATGCCAAATTCGATTAACCATCACGCGAGCCGGCAATGGGTTTTGTGGATCGGTTAGTATCTCCGCAAGTGCGGCGCGCCGCCCGGTGGTGTTTGGGTTAGCCACTTTGTGGATGCGCGCTGGTTTGGGGTCAATAATCGAGAGATACCCCGGTTGTACGGGCAGCGTGGGCGCATCGTAATTCCCACGCCGCAGCAGAAATGTGGGAGGCGCGTTCGGGCTGAGGTCACGTACTCCCGTGGCGATGGAAGGCAGCCCAGGGTTGAACTCTGCAAATTTCTTAAGCTCTCCGTTTAAGCTTTCCCATTTCTTTTTCTCGTCACCTTTCAATTTTGCAACGACGGCGGAAACAGGAGCGAGATATTGATGCGATTCTGGTTTCAGATAAAGTTCAGCTTTCGCGACCATCTGACATTCAAAGGGGGATCGTTGGCCCGGTGATTTTAAAAGCGCGGCTTTAATCTCCTCCGGATACTTATCCACGTAATCCTTGATGATCTCAGCGCGTTTTGGTTCCTCGATTTTCGCCATTTGTTCACGAATATCGCGGGTCTTTTCTTTCCACACCTCCTTCTTTCGTTCGTACGCAACGCGTTCTTCTTGAGTGCCCAAAAGAATATGATCATCCGCCGCCGTATTTGCGAAGAATGCCTGCAAACGATAGTAATCTGCCTGCAAAATGGGATCGAACTTATGGTCGTGGCATCGGGCGCAACCATAGGTCATGCCAATGAAAACTGCCCCGACCGTATCGGTGATGTCATTTAGAATTTGCTGGCGGCGCTCAGGAAGATTACGAGCGTTGCTTTCGTCGGGATAATGTCGGTTAAAGGCGGTCGCAATCAGCGCATCAGGATTGCCGGGCCATAATTCATCACCTGCGATCTGCTCTTTGACAAAGCGATCATAAGGCTTGTCGTCATTGAAAGATTTTATGACATAATCCCGATAACGCCAAATGTCGGGCCTGGTCTCATCCGCTTTAAATCCCTCGCTTTCGGCATAACGCGCGAGATCCAGCCAGTGCCTCGCCCAGCGCTCGCCATAGCGTGGAGACGCGAGCAATCGGTCCAAGACTGCATCGAATGCATTCTGTGACTTGTCCGAAAGGAACTCATTCATTTCGTCAGCAGTCGGTAGAAGCCCGGTCAAATCGAGGGTGGCTCGCTTAAGCAGCGTTCGTTTATCGGCCTCCCGATTCATTTGCAGCTTTTTTGTCTTAAGCCCGGCGGAAATGAAAGCGTCGATGGGATTTTGCGAAGGGGCGCTGGCCGGTGGAACGGAATTTGAAATGGGCTGAAAGGCCCAGTAAGCGCGTTCAGCCTGAGTGAATTCTTTCTCCGCGCCGATGACAAACCCGGTAAACGGGAACAGGCAGGTGAGGAAGGTCGCGATTTTTCGGATGGCTCGCAGCTTATACATTTTCCTCATCGGCACAACGTCTCCCTAAGGGATTTGCCTGGTTGCTGATTCGCAGTATTGTGGAGCAAGTCGGCGTTGAATGCAATACGGAGCTGGGCAACCGGATTAAAACCTCATCGACCGCGATCGCTGACTCAGGACCGCCCAGAGCGCATTCATCGCGTCGCTCTCGCGTTTTGAGTTTGATGCGATTTTCACTCTCTTGTTCGGAAACAGGGATTGTTTTTTTAGGTGAACGAGCGGACACAAGTGTCGTCACTCCATTGGAATCGTAGAAACGAGTGTTGAAAGGGTCCACGGTTCACTCTAAGGTGCGGTGCTTCAGCGAAATTGCTCTTGCCCGTGATGGGCGCGCTGAAGGTGAATTTATTATGAACTATCTTTCAAGACGGCAATGGGTCATCGCGGCTTGCGCTCTGGGATTGGCCGCAACCGGATGCAACAAAACTGGAAGCGGAGATCTCGGAGCCGACGCTATTAAAGTCGGTGAATTCGCATCGCTGACCGGAAAAGAAGCCGCATTCGGCCAGTCATCACACAAAGGAACCGAACTGGCTATTGATGAAATCAATGCCAAAGGCGGTGTGCTTGGAAAAAAGCTGCAATTGCTGACCGAGGATACCCAATCCAAGCCGGGTGAATCCGCTACGGTGGTCAAAAAATTGATTTCAAGGGACAACGTCATTGCCATTCTCGGCGAGGTTGCATCGGGACGCTCGCTTGAAGCGGCGCCCATTTGCCAGGAGAACAAAATTCCAATGATCTCGCCCTCGTCAACAAATCCGAAGGTAACCGAGACTGGCGATTACATTTTCCGCGTTTGTTTTGTTGATCCATTCCAAGGGAAGTTGCTGGCGAAATTCGCGAGAGAAACACTGAAAGTGAATCATTTGGCGATACTGACCGATGTAGCGGCTCCATATAGTGTCGGCCTGGCGCAGTACGTGAAGGAGCCATTCGTAGCGGCCGGTGGCCAGGTTGTCGCGGAGCAAAAATACAGCAGTGGCGATAAAGATTTCAAAGCGCAATTAACCGCGATCAAGGCTGAAAATCCGGATGCGATTTGTGTTCCGGGATACTACAACGAGGCGGGCCTGATTTCCTCACAGGCCCGGCAATTGGGCATCACAGTGCCGATTTTTGGCGGAGATGGCTGGGAAGCTGAAGAACTGTTGCAAATCGGTGGAAAAGCGATGGAGGGGACTTATTATTCCACGCATTATTCTCCGGAGGATCCAGCCCCCGCAGTCCAGGAATTCGTGAAAAAATTCCAGGCCAAATATAATTCGACTCCTGACGCCATGGCAGCGCTCGGATATGATTCGGCCCTGGTGCTGGCAGATTCCATCAAGCGAGCTGGCACAACTGATGGACCCAAGCTCAGAGATGCCATCGCCACCACCAAGGATTTCCAGGGAGTAACTGGAAAAACAACCATCGATGCCCAGCGGAACGCCAGCAAATCCGCGGTAATTTTCACGGTCAAGGATGGAAAATTGAAAATGCTTCAAACGATTAATCCTTAATAGGGCCGACAGGAAAGGCTGAATTTTACACACGTTTGAGCGAATTCCTGCAACAAATCATAAATGGCCTCTCGCTGGGGTCTATTTATGCGCTCATTGCACTCGGTTACACCATGGTTTATGGAGTGCTCCGGTTCATTAATTTCGCCCATAGTGATGTGTTTATGGCAGGAGCTTTCGCCGGATATTATATCTCGCGGGGGTTCGCCGTAACGCTCCCTGGGATGCATAAAAAAGCCCTTTTTATTTTTAAGGGCCTGCCCCAGGAGTCTTTTTGGGCTGGAACTGTGGTGCTCTTTGGTTCGATGGTGATTTGCGCGATTCTCGGGATCGTCATTGAACGGTTCGCCTATCGTCCATTGCGAAACAGTTCCAAGCTGAACGTTCTAATCACCGCGATTGGAGTTTCGCTGCTGCTGGAGAATCTGGCTCAAGCATTTTTCGGGGCCACACCGAAAGCTTTTCCTCCATTGCTGCCATCCAAAGCGATTCACTTGGGACCAGTGCTTGTATCAACGAATCAGATCGGGGTATTCGCGATTACGTTCGTGCTGATGGTGGCGCTGCAATACATCGTGCGGCGCACGAAAATGGGAACTGCCATGCGTGCGCTATCGTTCAATCCCACCGCAACTTCCCTGGTTGGCGTCAATAACGACATTGTCATCTCCTTCACCTTCGGACTCGGTTCGGCATTGGCGGCCGCTGGGGGCATTCTCTACGCGCTCAATTACCAGTCGATCGATCCTTTGATGGGAGTGCTGCCCGGTTTGAAAGCGTTCGTGGCGGCAGTGCTCGGCGGAATCGGAAATATTCCCGGTGCAGCGCTTGGCGGACTGGTCCTGGGCCTCGTGGAAACATTCGTGAATGGAAGCCGCTTTTCGACCTACACGGATGCCATTGCGTTCGCGATCCTAATCCTAATTCTGCTGTTCCGCCCTGAGGGACTGCTCGGAAAATCACAGGTCGAGAAGGTATGAGACTGGCGCGTTCACAATGGATACTTCTGGCGGCGGTCGCTGCCAGCCTGCTGGTTTCCTGTTTCTCGAAATCGATCAATCGTTACTTTCTCACCATTTTGATCGGCATTGGGGTAAACATCATACTCGCGGTCAGTCTGAATCTGATCAACGGGTACACCGGCCAATTTTCTTTGGGTCATGCCGGTTTTATGGCAGTGGGAGCCTACGGTTCTGCCGCGGTAACGATTTATTTGGGACCCAGGGTGCTGGGCATTTTCGGAGGGAGCAATACTCTAAGTATCGCCGTCCTGTTTTTTATCGCTCTTTTGGCAGGCGGCCTCGTCGCGGCCATTGCCGGAATTTTGGTGGGGGCGCCGTCTTTGCGTTTGAAAGGTGATTATCTGGCAATTGTCACGCTCGGCTTCGGCGAGATCATACGGGTTATTTTTCGTAATATTCCCTCCCTCGGTGGAGCACTTGGGCTTACGGGAATTCCTTCCTATACGACTATTTTTTGGACCTTCGGAGTTGCCGCCGTAACCGTGTACGTCGTCCAAAGCATTGTAAACTCGACGTACGGACGCGGGTTCCTCGCTGTTCATGATGACGAGGTGGCCGCCGAGGCGATGGGCATCAATACCACTCGTTACAAAATTATCGCCTTTGTCGTCGGCGCGTTCTTCGCCGGTGTTGCCGGTGGTTTATATGCTCACGACAAAGCGTTCATCGATCCCACCGGCTTCAATTTCATGCGCTCAATCGAAATTGTCGTGATGGTGATTTTAGGCGGAATGGGCAACAATTTCGGCGTGATCTGCGCGGCCATTTTACTGACATTATTACCCGCCATCCTGCGAGAATACTTTCGCAGCATCGCGGATTCGCAGATGTTGATTTATTCCATCTTGCTCATTTTATTGATGCTCACGCGCCCGCAGGGCCTGTTCAAATTCAACTGGCGCCGAAAAGCGGGAAGCAACGCAACGGTTCCGCACGCCGGATGACCACCATGCTCCAACAATCCACGAAAACGTTGTTGGGGCTGAACGACGTGACGATTCGCTTTGGCGGATTAACGGCAGTATCAAAATTGTCCGTTTCCATCGGGCAACATGAACTGATTGGACTCATCGGACCCAACGGCGCGGGTAAAACGACCGTTTTCAATCTGATCACGGGTGTTTACAAACCCACTGAGGGGACCATTTCATTTCGCGACAAATCCATTGGAGGCAAACGTCCCTACCAAATCACGGCGCACGGAATTGCTCGAACGTTTCAAAATATCCGTCTCTTTCCTTCGCTCACAGTTTTTGACAACGTCCGGGTGGCCTTCCACCTGCATTTAAATGGCGGGATCGGCCATTCACTTATCCGCGGCAAAAGTTTTCGCAAAGAACAGGCTGAAATTGAAGCTCGCTGCATCGAGTTACTCGATATTTTTAACCTTACTCGCTTCAAGGATGCCGAATCGAAGTGCCTTCCTTACGGTGAGCAACGGCGCCTGGAAATTGTGCGGGCGCTCGCAACCCGTCCCGAATTGTTGCTTCTGGATGAGCCGGCCGCTGGAATGAATCCAACCGAGAAAACGGATCTGATGAAACTTATCAAGTTCATCCAGGAAAAGTATCAACTCGCGATCCTCCTGGTGGAGCACGACATGAACGTGGTGATGAATATCTGTGAACGGATTGTAGTACTCGATTACGGGGTTAAAATCGCCGAAGGAATTCCCGCGGAAATTCGTCGCAATCCGAAAGTAATCGAAGCCTATCTCGGAAACGCAACCTGCTGAACGATGCTCGAGATCAAAGACCTGATTGTAAACTACGGCGTGATCACGGCGCTGCACGGTATCAAACTAATGGTGCCGGACGGCAAAATCGTTACTTTGATCGGCGCCAATGGGGCTGGAAAAAGCACGATCCTGCGAAGCATTTCCGGATTGGTTAAACCGGTCTCGGGAGAAATTGTTTACCAGGGAGCATTGCTTGCCCGGTTGCGCGCGCATGAAATCGTCAAGCGGGGCCTCGCGCAGGTTCCAGAGGGCCGCATGGTGTTCGCGAATCTGACCGTCGATGAAAACCTGCAGATGGGTGCATACCTGCAACATCATGCAGCGGCGGTCGAGAAAGAGCGGGAATATATTTTTTCAATTTTCCCACGCCTGAAAGAACGGCTCGCACAGGTGGCCGGAACATTGTCCGGCGGAGAACAACAGATGCTCGCGATTGGGCGCGCGCTCATGAGCAAGCCACGTTTTCTAATGCTGGACGAACCCTCTCTTGGGATAGCTCCAATTCTCGTCAAAACTATCTTTGAGAAGATTGTCGAAATTAATCGCGAACGCGGCATTACGATTCTGCTGGTGGAACAAAACGCCAACCTTGCCCTTGAAATTTCCGACTATGGCTACGTGCTAGAGACAGGTCGGATCATCCTTCACGACGATTCCAAGGTGCTTCGCCAAAGCGAGGCCGTCCGGAAAGCCTATCTCGGAGGCTGAAATCGGGTTTGCAACACGCTCGATTGGTTAAGGACTAACCTCCCTTAAGGCCGCAAGGATTCGAATGGACATTACCGCGGCAACGAGAAGACCGAATGCTTCAGTTATTACGGGCAAACTATCCTTTGGCACAGTTTCAGTGTAAACATTCATCGGCGACCTCAGTTGGGAAAGCGATTCAGCAATCGAGCCAGTCGCGCCAGCAAGCCGTCATATGAAGATTGATCCAATCTGTGGAATGGAAGTTGACGAGAACAAGGCTCCTCACGCGTATCGTGACGGCCAGACCTTTTATTTTTGCTGCGAACACTGCCGAACTAAATTCCTGAAACAAAAAGCAGCTCCCGGCGCTCTTGGTCTCCCCACTCTCTCGATGCCAGCGCGCGCAGCTCCTTCTTCCTGTTGTACCGGATCGAGAGACCCCGAAAAACCTTCGCGCGAAACGCATCCTGTCGCGAGTCATCGCCCCCAGTCTCATGCTCCTCGTAAACCGAGAAGTGCATACTTCTGTCCCATGTGCCCCGGCGTCGAAAGCGACCAGCCCGGTGACTGTCCAAAATGCGGCATGGCATTGGAAAAATCCGCCGCAACGCCGGGACTGGAAGCCAAGACGCTATTTACCTGTCCGATGCATCCGGAGATTGAGCAGGACCATCCAGGCGACTGCCCAAAATGTGGCATGCCCCTGGAGCCTAAAACTGTCACCGTTGAGACCGAAAGCGATTCCGCCGAGCTGCGGGACATGTCGCGCCGATTTTGGTTTGCGCTGACCTTGACGCTGCCGCTGCTCTTTCTGGCCATGTCTCATGCCGTTCCGGGACTCAATCTCAAGAAACTTATTTCAACAACCGCGAACCAATGGTCGCAATTCATCCTGACTACACCGGTTCTCCTGTGGGCCGGTTGGCCATTTCTGGCTCGTGGCTGGCGGTCAGTGAAAACATGGAATCTCAACATGTTTACCTTAATTTCGCTCGGGATCGGCACTGCGTACTTGTTTAGCGTCGTGGCATTGATAGTCCCGGAAATACTCCCTCAATCCTACCGGCAGCACGGCGAATCTCCCATTTACTTTGAGGCCGCCGCCGTGATCGTGACTTTGGTGCTTCTCGGACAAATGCTTGAAGCCAAAGCCCGTTCCCGCACCAGCTCTGCCATTAAAACGTTGCTCGACCGCTCCGCCAAAACGGCTCATCGCATTGATGCCGGTGCGGAACATGATGTTCCGGTTGTTTCCGTGATGCGCGATGATCTGCTTCGCGTCCGTCCCGGGGAAAAGATCCCCGTCGATGGCGTCATCGTCGAGGGACGCAGCACTATTGACGAGTCGATGGTCAACGGCGAATCCATGCCCGTTGAAAAAGGCATCGCCGAAAAAGTCCTCGGTTCCACCATCAATCAGACCGGCACGTTCGTGATGCGCGCCGAAAAGGTCGGCGGCGAAACCATGCTCGCTCAAATTATTGCACTCGTTTCGGAAGCTCAACGGACCCGCGCGCCCATTCAACGATTGGCCGACCAAATTTCAAAAATCTTCGTGCCGGCGGTAGTCGCCATTTCGATCATTACCTTTTTGATCTGGTGGCGGCTTGGTCCCGAACCACGGCTTGCGCACGCGATCATCAACGCGGTCGCGGTTCTCATTATCGCTTGCCCGTGCGCGCTTGGCCTTGCGACCCCGATGTCCATCATGGTTGGAATCGGCCGTGGCGCCGAAACCGGGGTCTTGATTAAAGACGCCGCCGCCCTGGAAACCATGGAGAAAGTGAACACACTGCTCGTCGATAAAACCGGCACTCTTACTGAAGGAAAACCGGGCGTGACAAGCTCGTATTGCGTCGGCTCTGAAGGCGAAGAAGAATTCCTCCGTACCATTGCTTCCATCGAATCCGCCAGTGAACATCCGGTGGCCCGAGCCATTGTCGAAGTAGCCAACTCCAAAAAACTTCCTCTCGAAAAGGTGACTGGATTCAACTCCATAACCGGGGGAGGGGTTCGTGCTCAAATCGAGACGCACTCGTTCCTGGTGGGAAAACTTTCCTTGCTGCGTCAAAGCGGCATTCACGGCCTCGATCCACTCGCTGCCCGCGCGGCAACACTCCAGGACAACGGAAATAGCGTGATTTACGCCGCCCGAGACAATCAGGCCTGGGGATTCGTTGCAATTTCTGATCCAGTTAAGCGCGGCGCCCCGCAAGCATTGGCGTCGCTGCATCACCTTGGAATACATCTTATCATGCTGACAGGTGACCACGAGACCACCGCGCGATCAGTCGCTGATAATCTTGGCATCAAAGATTTTCGGGGCGGGGTGGAACCACAGGACAAATACGAGGAAGTGCGGAAATTGCGCTCCGCCGGAAAGATCGTTGCCATGGCCGGAGACGGTATTAATGACGCCCCCGCATTGGCTGCTGCAAATGTTGGGATTGCCATGGGGACCGGCACTGACGTTGCCATTGAGAGCGCCGGAATCACTCTGCTCAAGGGAGACCTGAATGGCATTGTGAAAGCAATCGCCCTTAGCCGCGCTACGATGAGAAACATTCGACAGAATCTGTTCTTTGCCTTCTTCTATAATGCCCTGGGCGTGCCAATAGCAGCCGGTTTGTTGTATCCCTTTTTTGGAGTGCTCCTCAGCCCAATGCTCGCAGGCGCCGCGATGAGCTTCAGCTCGCTTACAGTCGTCGCCAATGCCCTCCGCCTCCGCCGCGCAAAGTTATGATCCGCACCTTTGCTTTGGCCCCGCCCGTAACGCAGACTGGCAGTCTGCCGTATCGCCGGTTGGCAACCGGCAGATGCGACTTGAACCAAAAACGACTGCACAAACCCGTCTCCGTAAAAACCCCCGGCCCTTCGCCTCGATCTAGGATGCGTAATAATCACCCGGCACGTTCATTCCTTCATCCATGATAGATCGGGTTATCCTAATCCCGAAGGGATCTTCGAAAATAGCCCGGCGTTTCAACGCCGGGACCGCGCCAAAACCAAGACCCATTAGTCCTGAAAGGACGACTGGCCGCTTGAGTGGCGAGCGGTTGTGTAATCGCAAGTGATTGGTGAACAGATGGTTGTGTTAATGGCTAAGCCCTGGCATGGCAATGGTCCTGGGTGAAACCGCAGAACCTCTCTTCTCCTGTGACCTTGCGTCACGCCTGACGCAATCGATTGCCAGTTCCAGGATTAATGATATGTATTTTTTTTCGTGCGTTGGGAAGGCTGGCTACCTATCTTGCCGCGACTAAATATGGCAACGATCAAACCGTTTCGCGCGCTCCGACCTCAACCGTCCCTCGCTCCGCAAATTTGCGAGCTTCCCTACGACGTGATGTCATCTGCCGAAGCGAAGGTTATCGCCGCGAGCAGGCCGATGAGTTTTCTGCACGTCAGCAAACCCGAAATTGATCTGCCCGAAGGGACCAACCTTTATGATCCGGCCGTTTATGCGAAGGGTGCTGAAAACTTTAAGCGCCTGATCCAGTCGAAAGCGTTGCGGCAGGATCAGAGTCCTTGCCTGTACCTCTACCGTCAAATTATGGGCGAACATGCTCAGGTCGGTCTGGTAGTCGCCGCAAGTTGTGAGGAATATCTGAGTGGCATCATTAAAAAGCACGAATTAACCAGGCCCGACAAAGAAGATGACCGGGTTCGCCATATCGAGGCGCTTGACTCCCAGACCGGACCGGTATTTCTAACCTACCGCGCCGTGGAAAAACTGGACGCGCTTTTCGCCACCATTCTCCAGCAAATGCCGGTTATCGATTTCACCGCGGCGGACGGCGTCCGGCATAGCAGTTGGGTGGTTGATTCCGGCGATTTGATTCAGGAAATCGAGCAGGAATTCCAGAAAATTCCATATCTTTATATAGCGGACGGACATCATCGAAGCGCTGCTGCGGCCCGGGTCTTTGCGGCACGCAATGGCAGCGGCGAAAGCGGCTCGTTTCTTTCCGTTGTATTTCCACACAATCAAATGCAGATCCTCCCTTACAATCGTGTTCTCAGGGATCTGAATGGTCACACTCCGGAGACTCTCCTCGAGAAACTCGACGGCATCTTTATCATCAAACCAGGCGGCTCACCCACGCCGGCGCGCAAACATGAACTTGCGTTTTATATAGAAGGAAAGTGGCACACGCTTCACTTCCGGCCACGCTTCGCGGCTGCGACCGATCCGATTGAAAAACTCGATGTCACCTTGCTCCAGAATTTTGTGCTCGACCCGATTTTCGGGATCGCCGATCCGCGCACCAGCAAACGTGTTAACTTTGTCGGCGGCATTCGCGGCACTAGGGAGTTGGAGCAACTGGTGGATCGCAAGGAATATGCCTGCGCTTTCTCCATGTATCCCACCAGCATTGAAGACCTGATGACCATCGCGGATGCCGGC
>JADMIO011283418.1_pt1 | contig 38402 bp, 33 predicted proteins | sample 8958161 | NCBI WGS metagenome assembly JADMIO01 (sample SAMN16585339, study PRJNA669376) | soil metagenome | isolation source: Crop rotation soil | place: USA: Cullars Rotation, Alabama | collected 2011 | reverse complement strand
AAGAGGATTTCGAGCTTCCACCGCCTGCCGCACGTTCGCTGGCCGAACCGATGCGGACAACGCTCACCCAGGTGAAAAGCGAGCTGCGCTCGCTGCTTCATTCCCTGGCGCAGGCCGGCACCGCGGCGGTCGCGCACGCGCAACCGTCCGTCGCGGAGCAAGCGTCAGCGGGTTCAGACGGCACCACGCTGCTGGATGTGTCGAGCCACCACGCAGCCGTACCCGCGCAGCCGCCCTCGACGGACCCGGAACGGGACGCGGGGCTGTTCGATGGTGCGGAAGCCGATGCGGATCCGCCGACGGCGCCATCGCGCCGGAAGCGAACCAGCCGCAAGGCGAGTTGAGGCGCGACCTCACTACGTGGCTTGGTCGGTGAAACGATCTCCACTCAGACGAAACACGAGCCTTCCTCGAGAAGCGCTCGCAGCACGGCCTCACAGGTTCGAGGCGACACGCCCCAGAGCCGCTCGGCGTCGAACGGCGTGACGACGAGACCCGGCATCTCGAGAAACTCGGCGCGGATGCGGCGCAGGAGCGATTCGAAGACCTCCGGGGACTGCTTCACGGGCGGCCACACGTGCCCTCATCGATCCCGCATTCACGAGGCACATCTTAGAGCTGCGGACCCTGCTGAAGCCCGGACCCGGGTGGCGCGTCATTGTCGTGCGGTCAATGACTATCGTGATGACGGTTGACCGCGGGGGCGAGCGCGCGGCTCCCGCGTTCCGGAACCGTCCATAGATATCGACGGCCCGCGCTCGCGACGTTCCCACCCGCCATCGGCACCGAGGCCGAGCATCCCTTCATCCGCGAGCTCGCAGAGAACGCGAACGCAGACATCCTCACGAGCCCCGAGCACGCGGACGTCTGATCGATAGTGAGACGCAGACCGCCCAGGGCTCGGAACTCGTTTCGCAGCCATCGCAGCAGTCCCTCACGCTCGCGTTCGTCCGATCGCCGATCTTCGATGCGCTGGCATCGACTCGGCGCTGAGGGTTCATCAATCAGGCGAGGTTCGGGTGATCGTTCTGCCGATACCGACACGTCAGACTCCACGAGCGCAGTCACAACCGTCACTCCGAGGGGGCGGGCACAGGAATGGCGCGCGAGAGCCCGAATCGGGACGTGTCGCGGACTCGAATTCGGCCGCGATGCTCGTGCTGCTGGTTCTCTCCGTCGAGTAGCCCGGCAAACGGACGCTCACGCCGGCGCAGCCGCCCGATGCGGCCGCGGGTTGAACCGCCGTGCCGATTCACGGTCCGGCTCAATCGCCTATTTCCGCGGGGAACAAGGGTGATCGCCGGTAATGCGGGGACACTGGCGGGCACGAATCGGGTACAATGAGCGTCCGGGTCGGGATGTAGCGCAGCCTGGTAGCGCACCTGAATGGGGTTCAGGGGGTCGCGAGTTCGAATCTCGCCATCCCGACCAGATCTTGCCTTCTGAGGGAACAGCGGGGGAACACTGAGTCCGCCCGTCACACCTGCAATCATTCAGCCCACTGAAAAAGCTTTGGACGAGCCCAGAGTGGAAAGCTCAGGTTTCGCGCCGTCAGCCATATGAAGAAAATCGTCGGCGGTCTTCCAAACGCACCCGATCGCAGCATCGACGCCAACAACAGGGCAAGCCTCGTATCAGGCGCGTGCGAGGATGGTATCCACTTCGGGCACCGAACATCCTTGATGTAATTGGGAACTCTGTCGGGTGCTTTCAGTGGAGCGAGAACGCGACGAGGCCCGCGCGATCCTCGTAAAACGTGCGCAGCCAGGCCTGCCAGCCGGCCCCGTCGTCGGCGCGTCGCTCGGCGCCCTTCGTAGCCGCCGCGATTTCCTCGCGCACGAGGCGCGTGGCCGCTTCGCGCACGATGAGCGCCGCCCGATCGGCGCGTGTCGCGCCCCGTGTCGTCGCCGGCGCCGTGTTGAGTGGCTGTCGCAAGACATCGCCGCCAGGTGTCGGGTTCAGGTTCTCGCGCGCGCGCACTTCATCGGTGCTCATCCACGCTGCGCCACCCGTCGCTTTCTCGTAGTACTCGGCATGCTGCTGGAGGTCGCCGCGGAAGAGCGCGTCGAACAAGAACTCCGCGAACAGGTGCCGGTCGCGAGAATCAGTTCGCGCTGATCGCCTGCTCGAAGCGCACCGCGAGCGGCCCGAACGAAAAGTCGACCAGGTCGCGCCGGAACTGCTCGGCGCTGGCAATCGTGGGCGTATTCAGGCTCCCCGTCGCGACGGTCTCCCCAGAATTCGAAGACCGTCGACATGGCGCCGCTGTGGACACCAGGATGTTAAGGCTGGCCACAACCCGCGAGTTGGCGCGCGTCCCTCGACACAGCGGGACATTCACGCCGACATGCAGCCGGTCCGGGGCTAAACGAGCCCGATGTGTTGCGCCGGAACCGCACACGCGACGCACGGGCGTGAGGAGTCACGCGATCAAGACGAATCCCCTTAGGCGAGTTCGCCCAATCAGCGGTGCGTTCGCCGATGTCGTCGCGGGTATGTGGTGGTAAGCCGTGCCGCAGGCTACAGCTCCGCTACATGCACATCCGTCCGTGGGCGAACCGTTCGACAGAACAGCTGCATAGCCTGATGTGCTTGGAGCTCAAATATTCGGTTGGGATTCGCGTGGTATATTTCGACCTCTCTGCCACGCGAGCGCGATGTGCGCGGTGGCAGTGTTCCGCAGCACTCCATGGGGAGGTTGAAGCATGCGCACCACCACCGTCGCGGCGATGTCGTTCATGTTCACACTGTGGATCGGACTCGCCGGCGCGTCGGCCGCTCCGTTGCTGTTTGGTGGCAATGGCGGTCACAACGATGGCTCCTCGAGCAATGACGGATGGCTCGTGACAGTCAATCAGACAACCGGAGCGGTGAGCCCGGTCGGGCATCCCGATAGCGTGGCTCGCCTGAGCGGGCTGGCCTTCGATACGTCCGGAGCACTGTGGGGATCCACGCTGACACCCGCCTTTCCAATACAGCGGCCGCCGCTGCCCACAACGAGCAATCTCATTCGCATTGATCCCGCGACCGGCTTGCAGCTCTCGAGCGTGGCCATCACCTCCAACGGCAAAGGGCTGAGCATTGCCGACCTTGCCGCGCAGCCGGGGACCGGCACGCTGTTTGGCGTAACAGGGCCAAACGGGCCGGCACCGTCTAGCCTGTTCACAATCGATAAGACCACCGGCAACGCGACGATGGTTGGCGTTGTGGGCGGCGCGAACTCGCCCTTCCCGTTTGCGAGCATCGCATTCGCACCGACGGGCACCCTGTACGCGTCAGTGGCCCTTTTCAACTTCGGGCCGGATTTGCCGCTTCTGGCGACGCTGAACCCGTTGACCGGGGCCCTGCTGACCAGCGTCTCGACCCGCGACTTTTTCGGCGCGTTCGGCATTCGCGACGATGGCGTGATCTTCGGCGGCACGGGCGACGAACACCAGTTGTTCACCGTCTCGACGAGCGGCGCCGAGACCCTCCTTGGCGATACGGGCACGAACTTCGTCGGCGATCTGGCGTTTCAACCCGTTCCGGAGCCGGGAACTCTGACGCTGCTCGGCCTGGGACTGGCGGGTCTCGTACGACGACGCTGGCGGCGGTAGGGGAGTGTAGACAGGGGCGGCCGGGGCATCGTGCATGCGTGCTTCCCGGCCGTTCCTCTGTCACGCCGACGCGTCGTGCTTATTGCAGGGAGGCGAGCTTCTTGAGATCTGTGCTCTGCATGAACGCGTGCAGCACGCTCGCGTTCTCGAGGTGATTGCCCTCGAGCTGCACGATGAAGCGCTTGTTCACGATCGCGTTGAGTTCTCCGTCCTTGTCCCGGTCGTTCCATTTCTCCCAACCCGGGTAGCCCTCAATCTTCACCGACTTCTCATAGCCGCTTTCGGTTTCCTTTTCATACCCGGCAGCCAGAAACATGGCGAACGGGGTGACGAGCAGCTGATTGAGAGCCGAGTCGGTGATCTTCAGACGAACCGAGGCGTCGCCCTTCTGGTAATTGACTTCGGCTTCCGAGAAGTTCACCGGGCTGGACATGTGTTCACCCGTGGGCTTGCTCCGCTCCCAACCCGAGACGTCTTGCGGGAACACGCCCTGGAGGTCGCGGAAACTGACCGGGTCCACCGGCTTGGCGTTGGGATCGCCAGCGGCGTTGCTCAGCTCCTTGGCCATCTGTGCGAATCCCTTGGCCATCTGCTCGGCGCCGTTCTGCATCTGTTCCGCGCTTTTCTGCGCCTGTTCGGCCTTTTTCTCGAGGGTCGAGCTCGCCGACTCGTCCCGCTTGGAGCCTCCGCACCCCACGATCGTCATCGTCATCATTACGACAATCAGCCCGTGCCATCTGCGCATCGTCACCCCCGGCGTGATCCAACGGGAAAGGCATATCCCGTCGTATCGCCTTTTCGGCTCGAACATCGTCAGCCGACAGAGTGGGCTCGGGAACCCACAGCAGCGCTCGTGTCGTGCCCGGGTGTAACATCGATCCAGGGCCCCGCGGAGCACTGCCATGCGGAAAGAGGACTGGACCGTGGCTGTCCATCCGAGGTGGAATTCGCCGGTTCGGCACACTGAGCGTCCGGAACGTCGCGTTGCGGCTCACGGCACCATGAGCACCGACGTCAGACGCGTCGTCGGGCCGCGTCGATGAATACCCGCGACTGATTCCGACGTGCGTGCCAACTTTGGCCCACATGGCCGTGTCCGCCTGGGCTGGAGAACCTCATGCCGAAGATGCTGCGCTGCTCGTTCTGCCGGCGGACCGACGCGGAGGTCGTCAAGCTCGTGGCCGGCCCGCGGCGGCTGGTGCTGTTGGACCGCGTGATGATTTGCGATCGCTGCGCGTCCGAGGCGATGCGCATCATGAACGAATCGGACGCGGCGCCCGGGCGGCGCGCTGCCTCCGCCGGTCCCCTGCGACGGATTGTCAGATGGGTCAGCCGCCTGCGACACCCATTCTGGTGCCGGTCTCGCCTGGCCTCGATCACGTGACCGGTTGGTCACAGACGGCCGGCGCCGCTGTCAAACGAGGCGCTCCGTACGCCACCTCTATCGGGTGCCTGCAGCCCGTTCGAGCACGGTTTGAATCGTTTCAAGCATGGATTGCGCGGCACTCTGTCCCGCTTCGCGCGCGACTTTGCGCTTGATACCCCCGAGGCCACCCTTCAGGGAATCCGTGCGAGCCCGGTTGCCGTAGACGAGGTACGTGGCGCGCGGCGCACCCGGCTTGGTGTCTTCCAGAATTGTCGCCAGCGCCAGAGAACCATCGTAGTAGCGGCTCGCGAAGATCTGCTTTTGAGCCACGATCGTCCGATCCTTGGCGGCTTCAGGCTCGTAAATCACTTCGTGGACGATACTGACGACAGGTTTGGACCCGTAGTTTTCCTTCAGCCAATACATCAAGTCTGTCGCGCCGGGCGGGCGCGCCCGGGGAAACCGCTCCAGATAACCGTGCAGGTCTTTGTCGTAGAACAAGAAATATTTGGAATTCGCCAGAATCCGGTGCCACTCGCCGCGCAGGCTGAGAGGCTGCGAGCGATTGTTATAGACGACCAGCGCAGCGTCTCCCCTCGACACGTACTGCGTGACATAGTTGATGGCGCTCTGTCGGACGAGACCGTTGACGCGGTCCGCGTAGTCGGCCGGCTGGGCCTCGTTCCAGCCACGCAGGGTCTGCAGGCCTGTGCCGCCCAACCGGATCTCGCATTTGCCGGGCCGACAATCCTTCAGGTCATCCACGTCTCGCGAATCCAACCCTAACGCGGCGACATCGCCGGGTACGGGCGGCGAGCTGAAGCGGCCAAATCCGATCGTGATTTGCCCGTCGACGTACGCCACCATCTGCCGGAAGTAGTTCACGGTATCTTGTCGCGTCGCGCGAATGCGCGCGGCGCCCACAATCAGCAACTCGGAATTGTCGTCTGTTGTTTCTGCGCGAGCGATGACGTGACCGGCGTCGAGCGAGTCGAGCTCGGCGGCGGTGAAATGCGCTCGGACCAGATGCGCGCGTACCTCCGCGTGCGCATTCTGCGCGACCGCCGGTGGCGGACCGAGAGCCAGAACGGCTGCCGTCAGTGCAAGACAGACCAGAGGGTCGTTCATGTGTGCGAGACGGGCCTGGTTTCCCGATTCGGACACATCGTAATTCAAGTTGGCGGGATGCGTTCGGCCTGGGCGGGAATTGTGCGCGGGCAGGACGAGGCCGGCGCGCACCTCCGAATTGTCGGAGAATCGGTGCCGGCCCGAGGCCGGAGACCTTACCATGTATCGATGTCTGCCGCCGCTCCGCTGGTCGCCGCCCGCAGCCTCACGAAGCGCTTCGACGCGTTCACCGCAGTTGACGGCATCGACTTCGACGTCTATCCCGGCGAGGCATTCGGTTTCCTGGGCCCGAACGGCGCGGGGAAGACCTCGACGATGCGAATGATCGGGTGCGCATCGCCGGTCACCGCCGGCGAGCTGCGCATCTTCGGACTCGATCCGGGCACGCATGCGAGCGAGATCAAAGCGCACCTCGGCGTGGTCCCGCAACTGGACAATCTCGATAGCGAAATCACCGTCCGTGAGAACCTGCTCATGTACGCGCGGTATTTCGACATCCCATCACGCGTCGCTCGTGCACGCGTGGACGAGCTGCTCGCCTTCGTGCAACTCGCGGAACGGGCCGACTCGCAGGTGGAGCCGCTCTCGGGTGGCATGAAGCGGCGGGTCACCATCGCACGTGCGCTGGTGAACGAGCCAGGGCTGATCCTGCTCGACGAACCCACAACCGGTCTCGATCCGCAGGCCCGCCACTTGATCTGGGAACGCCTCTACAGCCTCAAACGTGGCGGCGCCACGCTGATCCTGACGACCCATTACATGGACGAGGCCGAACAGCTCTGCGACCGGCTGGTGATCATGGACAAGGCGCGCATCGTCGCGGAAGGATCGCCGCGGGCGCTGATCGAACAGCACGTCACCCGGGAGGTGCTCGAGCTGCGTCTGGCGCCCGCCGTGCGTGCCTCGCTGGACGGGCGGTTGAGCGATCTCGCCGCCCGGATGGAGGAACTGCCGGATCGCGTCCAGCTCTATACCGACGATGGTGAGCACGCGCTCGAACAGGTGCACGCGCGAGGTGTACCGATCGAGAGCGCGCTCGTGCGCCGCGCCTCCCTGGAAGACGTCTTCCTTCGATTGACCGGCCGGACGCTCGTGGACTGAGGCACGGTGATGCGCGCCTGGAGAATCGTCGAGCGGAATGCGTTCGTGTACCGACGTGTCTGGCGCGGGTCGCTGTTCCTGAATTTCCTCCAGCCGCTGCTCTTCCTGGTCTCGATGGGGCTCGGCGTGGGCGGGATGCTGGGCGGCGGCGCGGCGTTTCCGGGCGGCGCGTCGTTTGTCGTGTTTCTCGCGCCAGGCCTGCTGGCGTCCACCTGCATGCAGACCGCGTCATTCGAATCGAGTTTTCCCATCATGGGGAAGATGACGTGGCGCCGGAACTACGAGGCCATCGGTGCGACGCCCATGCGCGTGATTGACATCGTCGTCGGCGAGCTGGCCTGGATCGGGCTGCGGCTCCTGACCGTCGCGGCCGCATTCGGCATCGTCCTGGCGGTGTTCGGCATCGCTCACGGAACCGTCCTGGTCGGCGCGGTCCTCTCAGCGGTGCTGACCGGCCTGGTATTCAGCGCATCGATCATGGCTTACGCCGCGACGCTGAAGAACGGCGCCAACTTCAACGCGGTATTCCGGTTCGGCATCACGCCCTTGTTCCTGTTTTCGGGCGTGTTCTTCCCCGTCAGCCGGCTTCCGCCCGGGCTCCGACACGTGGCCGAGTGGACACCGCTCTACCACGGAGTGGAGCTGGCTCGAGGCCTGGTGCTGCATACGATGACGGTGGCGGAGGCGACGGTACATATCGCCTATCTCATGGTCCTGCTGGCGGCGGGCACTGTCGCGGCGTGGTGGACGTTCACGCGAAAGTTGAGGGCGTGATGGACGCGCAGCCGCTCGTGGCCTCCTGGAGGAGTGCGGCGCCGTCGTGGCGCCGATCGCGTCGCATGGTCGAGCGCAATCTGCTCGTGTACAAGCACGGGTGGATGGTGATCTTTTCCGGCTTCTTCGAGCCGCTGTTCTATCTGTTGAGCGTCGGCATCGGCCTGGGCGCGATGATCCCCGATGTGGACGGTATCAGCTACACGGCGTTTGTGGCGCCTGGCCTGCTCGCGGCCAGCTGCATGAACGGCGCGATCAGCGACGGCTTCTTCAACATCTTCTTCAAACTGCACTTCCAAAAGACCTACGACGGCATTCTCGCGTCACCGATGCGCGTGCCCGACATCGCCTTCGGCGAAATGCTGTGGGCGTTGACGCGGGGTTCGCTCTACGCTATCGGGTTCCTGGCCGTGACGCTCGGGCTGGGGATCGTGCGAGGCCGCCCGATTCTGTTGTCTCCTTCCGCGCTCCTGGCGTTGCCGGCAGCCGTGCTCGTCGCCGCCTCCTTCTCCGCGATGGCCCTGTGTATCACGAGCTTCGTCACCAAGGTGGAGCAGTTCGACACCGTGATGGGCCTCGGCGTGCTGCCGATGTTCCTCTTCAGCGGGACGTTTTTTCCGTTGTCGCGAGTACCGATGGCGCTGCGCTGGGTCTTCCAGCTGGTGCCGCTGTTTCATGGCGTGGAACTGCTCCGGGCCTGCACCACCGGGCGGATCCGCTGGGCCGTCGCGTGGCACGTGATCTACCTGATCGTTCTGGGGGTAGCGGCCTTTTCAGTTGCCATGACACGATTGGAACGAACCCTCATCAAATAGCGCGTGCCGGCAGTTGCAACGCTCGCAGGCGCTGCTCACGATTGACACGGCACGAAGGGAACACTCGCTGACCGGGTGGTTCGTCGCGTGACGGCGCGGCCGGTCGCGGTAGGCGTCGCTCGCGTGTGGGTGGCCGAAAGGGTGGGGTGAGGCGAGGGCGCGGCCCTCGCCTCGCGTACAGAGCTATTTCTTCAGTTCCGCATACACCGCCGCGACCGACGCCTTGTACCGCTCCTTGGTATAGCCAGGATATTTCTTGGTGAGGTCGATCGACGCCGCGGCATCGTCAGCGCTCTTGCCCGCGGCCGCCGCCGATTGCACCGCGGCCACCCAGTCCGTCATGAACCGCTGGTATTCCTGCAGGTCCTTCGGCGTCGTCACCGGGCTGTGTCCCGGGATGACCGTGTCGATGTTCTTGATCGCCGCGATCCCTTTGGCCAGGGTCTTGGGATACTCCAGGCCGCTGCCGCCGTCGGCACGGTCGATGGTCGGCGAATCCCGCCACGCGAACATGTCGCCGGTCTGCAGCACGCGCAACGACGGGTAGACGACCCAGGCGTCTCCGTTGGTGTGGCCGGCGCCGAAGTAGAACAGATCGATGCGGTTCTTGCCAGCGCCGATCGACATCTTGTCCGAAAACGTCCGCTTGGGCAGGAACTGCGCTTTGTCACCCTTGAACGCGTCCATCTTGGCCATGTTGGCTTTGGTGTTCTCGTGCGCGACGATGTCCACCGACGGGGAGAAGGCGTCGTTGCTGCCCGTGTGATCGCCGTGCGTATGGGTGTTGATGATGAGGGTCACCGGCTTGTCGGTAACCTTCCGGATCTTTTCGAGAATCGACGGCCCATAACCGCTCAGTTTCGTGTCCACGACGACGACGCCGGTATCGGTCACCAAGACAGCCGTGTTGCCGCCCGTGAACTCGGGCCCCGGCGTCGAAGAGGTGATGACATAGAGATTGTCCTTCACCTTCGTCAAGTCGGGCAGCACGGGCCGCGACGCCTGCTGTTGCGCCGCGACGGCAACCGACAGACTGCCCAGTAGAACAATGGCCCCCAGCACCTTGAGTCGAGTCACAGTGCGCTCCTTTGGCGATTGTGGCGGGAATGATACACCGTAATCCGCTCGGCCAGATGCGACATACTGGCCACAGGAGGTGGAGGACGCCATGAAACCCGCGACGTGGATCATGTGGCTCTTCATCGTCGCCATTACGCTGGTGCACTTGCTGCGGGTGGTGCTGAGTGTGCCGGCAAGCGCGGGCGGGGTGCAAATTCCGGTCTGGTGGAGCGGCGTGGCCGTGGTCGTCCTGGGAGTGCTGGCCACGCTGGTGTGGCGCGAGCAGCATCACCCATGACAAGGCTCAGGGCTCAAGGCCCTAAGCCGTACGCCTGGCCAGAACCTACGTGCGCACGTTCAGCAGGCTGCCGCGGTTCTCGGTGAACTCAAGGGTCAGGAACTCGAGACCGATCAGCGGCTGGCGGCCTGCGACGGCAGGATCGCGCCGGCAGCTCACAACCCGCGCCACGGCGGCGAGCGTCGAACCTTCGAGTCTGAGCACTTCGCCGACGGCCAGCGCGTCGGGTGCGATGATGCAGATGCCGGAGGGCGACAGATCGTGAATGCGCACACGGATCTTGCCAACCGAGTGCCGGTCCTGCACAACCAATTCACCGCCGCGCGCGATGCGTGGCATTCCGCGTTTGTCACTGCCTGCGTGTGCGCCGGTCATCGCGTGGGCGAGAGGACTCTGGCAGGTGATGCACCGGCGGCCCGCGGCGACCGCGGCTGGATGCGGCGTGTCGCAGAAGGGGCACCGAGGGCCGGACGCGTCGGCGTCTCCGGCGGTCTCGACACGCACTGACGACGCTGGCGCCGGTTCGGAAGGTTCGCGTGTGAGCGGCCCTGCGCCGGCCGCCGCCTTCGACACGCGGCTCTGGAGCTCCCTGTCGTACGCGGCGCGGCGGGCCGGGTCGGTCAGCACCGCATACGCTTCGTTGAGGAGTGCCGCGGTATCGGTATCGCCGCCAAGATCCGGGTGCTGCTTCAGCTTGAGCATCACCGCGTGGTAGCTGGATTTGATGACCGGAATGGGTGCGTCAGGCTGTACGTGCAGCAGCCGGTAGTAGTTGCGTCGGTTCTTCACATCCTCTCCCGGGTGTGGCGCGTGGCGCCGTGGCAGGGCAGCGGGGCACGGCTGAACAGTTATTCGGCAGTGAGGGCGAGCAGCTTCAGGACCGTGCTCCAGTTTCGAGCCGTGCCGCGCGTCGCAAGCGTCCGCTCGATGAGCGCCATCGTCAGGCGGGAGCGGCCCACGCCGTCCGGGTACACCACATAGGCGTGACGGCCGGATGCTTCGACCAGCTCGCGCCCGGAAATCGCTTCCCGCAGCCGTACCACGCTTGCCTCGGTAACGGCATCCTTGAAGGCCACGAGCAGCAGGTGGCCCGGATCGGAGCGGGCCCGCTCCGGAAAGGGGTTCGCGGCGACGATCGACGCCCACTCGCGCGCGCTCCGAACGAAGAACTCGGTCGTCACGCCCAGCTGCGCCGCAGTGGTCGTCTCGAGGCGGCGTTCCAGCGCGGCGTCGCTGCCGGCTCGTGATTTGAATACCAAGTTTCCCGATTGCAGGAGCGTGCGCACGTTCGAGAGCCCCAGGTCCGCGCACATGCCTCTCAGGCGGGCCATGGCAATGGCATTGCGCCCGGCCAGATTGACCGCGCGCAGCAGTGCAATGTAGGTGGACATCAGTGATTACATGAGCGCGTGACGCATCGTATCCGACCCCGCGATTATAGCGGTCGTGTCGCACGGCCCCGGGCGACGGGTTGGTCCCGCCTTTCCTGATGCGCTACACTCAGGCCTCCTCCAAACGACACGGCCGGGCCGCGGCGTACGCGCGCGCGCGCGTCGGCCGTGGCGACGACGTGAAAGGGATGCTGATCATGTCAACGCACCGCGCAACCACTGGCTGCGCCGTCGCCCTGGCCCTTCTGACGTTTGCGACCGGCAGCGCCCAGAAGGCCTCTGGCGTCGTGGATCCGACGGCGGCCGGCCGGCTTCCCAACCCGAACCCGACCGTCGTCAAAAACTGGGGTGAACTGCCGGGCGGCCGCGTGTGGGGGTCGACAGCGGGCGTGGATATCGGCCCCGACGGACAAGTGTGGGCCTACGATCGGTGCGGCACCAACACGTGCGCCGAATCCAAGCTGGATCCGGTCTTCAAATTCGATCGCCATACGGGGAAGCCGCTCGCGAGCTTTGGCGGCGGGCAGATCGTCTTTCCGCACGGACTGTACCTCGACCGGGACGGCAACGTCTGGGTCACCGACGGCCAGGGAAACAAGGAACGCACCAAGGGACATCAGGTGCTCAAGTTCAGCCCGGACGGCAAGCTGCTGATGGCACTCGGCAAGCCAGGTATTCCTGGCAAGGGCCCGGATACCTTCAACGAGCCTTGCGATGTGATCACCGCCCCCAACGGCGACATCTTCGTGGCGGACGGCCATAGCGGGCAGAACGACAACGCGACGCCGGACGTGAACGCGCGCATCGTGAAATTCACCAAGGATGGCAAATACATCAAGGAATGGGGCCGGTTCGGCTCCGGGCCCGGCGAGTTCCGGACGCCGCACGCGCTCGCGTTCGATTCGCGCGGCCGCCTGTTTGTGGCCGACCGCGGCAACCTGCGCATCCAGATTTTCGATCAGGACGGCAAGTTCCTGGCGGAATGGAAGCAGTTCGGGCGCGTCAGCGGCCTGTTCATCGACAAGAACGACAGGCTTTACGCGATCGACTCCGAGTCCAGCGACACCCGTCAGCCTGGATGGAGCACCGGCGTCCGGATTGGCACCGCCAAGGAAGACAAGGTTCTGGCGTTCATCCCACCGCACGCAACCGACAAGGCGTGGGGCGCGGCCGGCGAAGGCATTGCCGTCGATGCCGAGGGGAATGTCTACGCGGCCGAGGGACCGCTGTCGCGCCAGCCCGCAGGCGGCGGGATCACGAAGTACCTGAAGAAATAGCGCGACAGCCGCTCGCGACGATTTACCCCGGCGCGTCGGCTGCGGCGCGTCGCAGTGCGGGTCCGAGGGTGTGCTCCATGAACCGCAGTACGCCGGGCGCGTTCAGGTGATCCGAATCCATGAACCATTCGTCGGCGTTGTCGGTCAACGACCAGTCGAGCATCTGGACCCCGAGGCGTGCACTGACCGAGCGCAGTGAGGCATCGAACCGCTCCTCACGCGGCAGCTGTCGATAGAACGCCGTCCGGACGGGCGGCTTGGCGAGAACGACGCGCGCACCGTTCGCCTGCGCGTGCGTCACCAACACGCCCAGCTCCGACAGGTACCGCTCGATCGCCGCATCCGAGCTGTCGCGATAGAGATAGGCAAGGCGCTGCGCCTCCACCTGCCCGACCGGTCGATAGATCCGGTCGAACCGCTCGCCCTCGTCCGGAAACAGATCGGGAGCAAAACGGTCGGCGTCGTTGATCTTGGCAAAGCCGCTGATGTACTGCATGACGGTCATCAGCCCCGCCCCGTGAGTCCACAGCGTCAGCGCGAGACCCGGCGAGAGGGGAGCTCGCGCCAGAAGCTTCGTGTCCCGCAGCCGGTCCTCATTCCACTGCCGCGACCCGAATGCGAAGGAATCGACGAAGTACAGCACCGTACCGACCGAGTGGCGGCGCGCCAGGTAATAGTCGAGCAGGGTGCGGTTCACCCTGACACCGGCCGCAACGAGCGCCAGGTTGAGGACGTGCTGGCCGGTGAGCGCTTCGAGCCTGGTATTCATGTCGCGATAATCCAGAACCGCCGCGTGCGAGGTTCCGAGAATCACCGTGTCGACACGGGGAAGGGCGAGCGTTGCTACCGCGAAGAAGCGATTGCGGGTTGCGTGGCGATACACGAGGAATTCGGCCCACACATACAGCGCCGCATAGAGAACGGCGCCGATCGCGAGGAACGCCAGCACCTTTCTGAGGAACACGAAGGGGTCGCCTGGGCCGGCCGGCACGTGGCGGCTCGAGCCGGGCACGGGCGCCGTCGATGCAGCGGCGGAAGAACCGGAGGCGGTGAGCTTCGGCATCGCGACGCCGTAATACAGTTGCCCTAGAACTGCATGTAGACGAACGTGTGCATCTGCCACGCGCCGAGCACGAACAGTGCAGTGAGCATCGCGTAGTAGACCGCCCAGCGCAGCGGACGCGGCCTGGCGTCCAACCGCTCCCACATGGGTTTCAACTGGTCGAGGATTTCAACGAGAAGAAGCACGCCAATGAGGCCGACCGATAGCGCCACGCCGGGCTGCGCGAGCCGCATCTCGACGAGCGCTGGCAGCGATGGCGCCGCGCGTACTACCCGCGTCAACACCACCATCGCATCGTCCAGTGACGCGGAGCGGAAGAACACCCAGCTGACCAGCACCAGGTGAAAGGTGACCAGTGCTCCCACGACGCGTGCGGCGGCCTTCGGCACGGAGGCCCGCGGCGCCCATCGCTGAGCGGCCCGGGTGAGGTGTGTGGTGGCGATGTGAAAGGTGCCGTTCAAGGCGCCCCAGCACAGGAACGTCCAGTTCGCGCCATGCCAGAGGCCGCTCGTGACGAACACCAGCAGTACGTTCAAGTCGCGGCGAAGGACCGACGCGCGGCTGCCGCCAAGCGGCACGTACATGTAGTCGCGGAACCACGACGCGAGCGAGATGTGCCACCGCGCAGCCCAGAACTCGCGGATGGACCCGGACAGATACGGCCGGCGGAAATTCTCGGCGAGCTCGAAACCGAGTACGCAGGAGGCGCCGATCGCGATGTCGGAGTAGCCGGAGAAGTCACAATAGAGCTGAAACGCGAAGAAGTAGGTCGCCAGCAGCAGGTCTCCTGGCGACGCAAACTGCGGCGCCGCGTAGGGGCCGGCCACGAACGTCGCGAGGCGATCGGCGATCACGACCTTCTTGAACAACCCCCACAACATCAGCTGCAGTCCGGCGGTGACGGCCTCCGCGTTGAACGTGCGCGGGCGGTCGAGCTGCGGGAGGAAGCTCCGTCCCCGTTCGAGCGGTCCGGCCAGGAGCTTGGGGAAGAACGCCACGTAGAGAGCGAAACGCGAGAGGCGGCGCTCCGCCGGCATTCGTCCCCCGTATACGTCGGCGAGATAGCTGGTACAGGAGAGCGTATAGAAGGAGAGCCCGACCGTGCTCGCGAGATCCGGCCCGAAACTGCTGCTGACACTCGAACCGCCCGACCAGGGGCCGGCGGCCACGCTGGCAAGAAACCCGCGGTACTTGACCGCCACCAGCATGCCGATGGTGCCGCCCAGTCCCACCACGAACCACGCCACGCGCCCGCGCCGGTGCCCGTCGGCCATCTGGCGGGCGGCGACGTACGAGATCAGCGTCACGGCCAGCAGCTGCACGACGCCTGGCCAGGAGAACGTCGCGTAGAACGCGAAGCTGCCCACCAGGAGCATCGCGCGCCGAAATCGGCCCGGCACAGCGTAGTAGAGGATCGCGAAGACGGCAAACGACGCGAGAAAGGAGAAGGAGTTGAAGAGCATTCTCGCGGCCGCGCGCGGCGCGTCTCAGTACGACGTCCAGGTGTCCAGCAGCTCCTTGGGCAGCGGAGGCACCGGATGATCCGGATTGAAATGTGAGGACAGGTACTCGTAGACCGTTGTGAAATCCGCGTCGCTGAGTGCCGTGACCCGGTCGCGGTGGTTCCGGCTGCTGCGCTCCCAGCTTTCCTTCGTCATCTGGAGCACCACGATCGGCACGAACGTATGGCAGGTGGTGCAGTTGTTCAGGACGAGATCACGGCCTGGCCCTGGCGGAAAAATCGCGTTGATATCCACTTTGGTTGTCGTCGTGGCGGCGGCCGCCGGCGTCGGAACAGTCGCGCCGGCCGCCGGCGCCTGCGCTGAACTGCTCCGACTGCAGCCAGCCAGCGCGAAGCCGGCCACGAGACCCGAGACGATGAGCACGGCGGCTCGACGCAATTCCATCATGGCCCGACGACCACCAGCGACAACCCACGGCGCGTGACGCGGCGCCGCATCAGAACGGAGTGCATCCCTGTTGCACGAACTCGGGGGCGATCTTCGGTTCCGGTGTCTTGTCGTTGAAGTGCGCCTTCAAATACCCGAACATCGCATCCAGGTCCGCATCGCTCGTATTCGGGAACCGATCCCTGTGCGCCGCACGAATCGCGTCCCACCGTTCCGCCGTCCGCTGTCCAAGCGCGGAGCAGGCCACGGCGTGGCAGCTGCCGCACTTGTCGAGCACCGCATCGCGTCCGGGCCCCGGCGGGAACGCCTGGGCGATGGTCACGCCCCCCGAGGCGGCCGGTGTGGCGGCCTGCGGAGCCGCAGCCGGCGCAGCCGCCGCGGGCGGGCTCGAGGCGGCTGCCTGCGAGTTCGGCGTGCCGCACGCGATCGAGCAGGCCGCCAGCAGGCCGGCGGCGGCCATCCGCCACGGCCGGCGCACGCGACCGGCCCAGGAGCGCCGCGCTCCCGTGTCCACCAGAGCCAGTGCTTCAGTAATCAAGATGCAGATCCTCCGGGTGTGGCGGCGCGGCGCGCACGATCCGACCGTCCAGCGAGTAGACCGGCACGAGGATTTCCCGCCGCGGTTCGACGGCCGAAAAATCTTCGGCGAGCCGGCGCAGCGCCTCGGTGGTGTCCTCGTCATAGAACTGTTCCATGCAGCTGTCGCAGATTTCTGCAGGGATGTCCTCGATGACAAACAGGCGGCCGCCACGCCAGATTGCGGTGCTGACCACCGCCCTCCGCATCGTGTGTTCGCAGCGAGGGCAAACGACGGGTGGAATCGGGGCTGGAGCGTTCTCCGTCATCAACGTATGCTGCGGACCCGGCCTGCGCCGGGCCCGCATGAGGGCCTCATCGGTCCGAGCACACTACAGTCGCATCAACTGCGCGGCCGCATCGACAATCTTGGGCGCGTCCGGCCGCAGCCACCCCATCATGTTGGCCGCGCCGGGACCGGGTACGTCCGGAAATGCCAGCTTCCGCGCCTTCACCCCGGGTACCGCCTGCACGACTTCTGCAATCACGTGAGAGCCGAACCCGTTGGTGTAGTGGCCGTGTTCGACAACCAGCAGCCGCCTGGTCTTGCGCGCCGATGCGGCGAGCGTGTCGACATCCAGCGGCTTCAGCGTCCGCGGGTCGATGAACTCCACACTGATGCCACGCTTGGCGAGCTGCGGCAACGCCTGCGCGACGTCGACCGTTGCCGGCGCCCACGCCACCAGCGTCAAATCCGAGCCCTGCTGGCGGACGGCTGCCTGTCCCAGCGGCACTTCGTACGCTTCGTCGGGCACGTCGGGCTGATCCCCGGACTTGACCTCGGCGTAATCGAAGTACACGACCGGGTCCGGATCGCGGATGGCGGAGATCAGCAGCCCCTTCGCATCGTAGGCGTTGCTCGGGACCACGACCTTGATTCCGGGCAGGTTGGTGTACAGCGCTTCCTGGCCGACGTCGGTGTGCTGACCGGCCTGGCCGCGGGTACGTCCGCCACAGTCCTGCCATACGACAAACGGCATGCTGGCCTGACCGCCGGTCATGGAGCGCAGCTTCCCCGCCTGGTTGAAGATGTACTCGATGGCGTAGATCGAGGCCATCGATGGCAGCCGCGCGATCGCCGGCGAGCCGGCTGCTGCGACGCCGATGGCGGACCCCGCAATCCACGCCTCGTCGATGGGCCAGCCTCGCCCAGACGTCCGATTGGTTCCGAACTCCTTCACCAGGTCGAGGATTTCGCCGGTGGGCAGTGTCGCGACAGGCACCTGGTATTCGTAGAAGAACACCATCTCCTTGTCGCGCCGCATTTCCTGGGCGACGGCCTCGAGCTGGGCGTACGCGTACGGTTTCTTCGCCATGGCGCTGATGCCCCCTCTTTACGTCAGACTCGCGAGCCCTTTGCGGTTGAAGAACTGCGTGGCCGCCACCGCTCCCTGAGCATGGGTGTGGAGGACGCCGGCCGTCGGCTCCGGATCCCGGCTCTGGCGCGCGAATGCGATGGAGGCATCCACCGCCGCCTGCGCATCCTTCTCAATCTTGGTCAAGTCCGTATCCGAGGCGAGACCTTTGGCGAGCAGCCAGGTCTTGAAGCGCGCGACCGGATCGCGCGAAATCCACTGGCGCACTTCTTCGTCGGACCGATACGGCAAGCCCATCGCGCCGTCCTGGCCCACACGGCCGCCGGCAAATCCGGAGTGGTCGTACCAACGATAGGTCACACCCTCGATGACGCTTGGCCCCTTGCCGCCGCGCGCATGGGCCACCGCCTCGTGCATCGCCGCGTACACCGCCGTCACGTCATTGCCGTCGACGACGTAGTGGGGAATCCCGAGCCCTTTGGTGTACTCCGAGATGTACTTCGTCGGCGCGTGTACGGCCATCGGGACGCCCATGTATTGCAAGTTGTTCTCGTTGACGAACACCATGGGAATCTTCAGGTTCGTCGCGCTGCGGACGGCGCTGAAATAGTAGGGTGACGCCGACGCCCCGTCGCCGAAATACGCGACGGCAATCTGCGAGGTGCCGCGCACGCGGGCACGCAGCGCGGCTCCGGCCGCCATGTAGAAGCTCGCGCCGACGATGCCGTTCATGCCCATGATGCCCTTGGACATGTCGGTGATGTGCATCGACCCGCCGTAGCCCTTGTTGTAGCCGGTCTCCTTGAAGAAGATCTCGGCCGACATCTTGTTGAGATCCCCGCCCTTGGCAATTAGGTGTCCGTGACCGCGATGCGTGCTGGCGATGTAGTCGTCCTCGTTGAGGGCGGCAATGGTCCCGCACGCCATCGCCTCTTCGCCGACATAGGTGTGGAAGGCGCCGTACAATCCATCCTTGCCGCCCACGAAGAGGTCCTTCATGGTGGTTTCCCAGCGGCGGCTGGTCGCCATCCGGCGATAAACCGAGAGCAGCTGATCCTTCGGGAGGCTGGCCATCAGGTCCGCGGCCCGGCCGGATGTCGGGATGCGCTCCGGCGGCAGGAATCTGACCGCGTCACCCGGCTGCCAGTTCGGATTGCCGCCGGGGCCGGAGGTGGCCAGCGCCACGCTCCTGTCCCACTTGCCGCCGGTGAGGCTCTCGGCATTGAGATCGGTGCTCAGTGCGCGTTCGAACGGGCTTCCACAGCCCGAGACGACGGTTGCGGTGGCCCCTGCCGCTCCCATGATCTTGAGAAGCGTGCGGCGGTCGACCTTTCCGTGCTGTTCCTGCATGGGCGCAACCTCCTTGCAGCCGTTCGAGCTGGCCTTCGCCAGCCCCTTGCACGCCTCGCCAGCGCCGGCCTCGGCAACGGCGCGCGTTGCAGCAGTGCCAGGGCGCTCGCGCCTGTTACGGTTTGTGGGCCGAGAGTACCACAGGACCGGAACCGGTCACAATCCATGGCAACGCGTAGAGACGAAGGGCCGGCATGCGGCCCGTCTCCTGCCGGTGCAGCCGCGCGCCCATGAGATTCGTGGTGCTCCTGCTCGGGTGCGGAGAACGTCGATCACGCGCAAGTGGCGCCATCGAGCGCCGAGAGCGGCCGAGAAACGGAGGGTGCGAGCGGTTGCGGGGATGCAAAAAAAAAGAGCCGAGTCGGCCATGCGGCGACCCGGCTCCGGGGGGAAAAACGCGCGGCGGTTACTGATTCGACGACTTGTTGGTGGCGGGCAACAGCACGTTGTACGTCATCTCGATCATCGCGGGCACCAGGTTCTGGTTCGCGCGGTAGCGGTCGGTGCGGTTGTCTTCGGCCACGGCGAGCGGCGTCCGGCCGAAGGTATCCTTCAGATCCGTCCGCGCGCCATGCTCGAGCAGATACTTGCTGACGTCGGGAATTGCCGCTGACGCCGATGCATGCAAGGGCGTCTGGCCGTTGTCGTTCACGTCGTTGATGCCCTGGCCGGTCTTGACTTCTTCAACCAGGAACTTGACAGCTTCAATCGCGTGCAGGTTGTCGTCGCCGCCGATGCGGCCGCCCAGCCCTGCCGTCGGTCCCCGGGTGCCGTAGCCCAGCCCGGCGGCCATCATGAGCGCCGTCGTCTTTTCGATGGACAGAATCGTCGGGTCGGCGCCAAGGCTGTAGAGCAGCCGGAGTGCCTTGACGTCGGCGGCGTTGGCCGCCACCCAGAACGGGGTGGCGCCGCCATATTCGATTTCGTCGACCTTCGGTCGCGGCGACACCTGATGGTTCTGCGGCCACTTCATCTTCTCGAGCGGGAGCCGGGCGTTGATGTTGGCGCCCTTGGCGACCAGTGTCTTGATCACGTTGAGCGCGCTGTCCTCGCCGCTGCGAGCCCGCGCCCGGATGGTGTTGTGGAGCGGTGTGAAGCCCTGGCGATCGGCGGCATTCGGGTCCGCACCGTGCTCGAGAAGGTAGTCGGCGACCTCGAAGTGTTCGTTGTTGATCGCGGTGATGAGGATGGTGCTGCCGCCCGGCGCCTTGTCATTGATGTTCGCACCGGCTTCGACGAGAATCCGCACGTCTTCCATGTCACCCTGGCGCGCCGCGAACAGCAGCGGGGTGAAGCCGGCCTTCGATTTCGCGTTCACGTCGGCATGGCTCTCGACGAGCGCCTTGGCCACCTGGGGATGCGGTTCGTTGTCGCCCACCGCCCACATGAGCGCCGTCTGCTGCTTCCACCCGTCCTTGAGATTCGGGTCGGCGCGGGCCAGCAGGAGGGCCTTGACCACTTCCGGGTTGCCGCCGCGTGCGGCCGCCATGAGCGGCGATTCGCCATCGAGCGCGAGCTGATTCGGGTTCGCGCCCCCCTTGAGCAGCGCCGTCACGACGGGCGCGTTGCCGTTCGAGCACGCCTGCCAGAGCGGCGTGGCGCCGTACCGATTGACGGCATCGACCTTGGCGCCGGCGGCCACCAGCAGGGTGACCATCTCCGCGTCGTTCCACTTGGCGGCCCAGTGCAGCGCCGTGGTGCCATCGGCGGAAGGGGCGTTGACATCCGCGTGCTGCTTGAGCAGGGCGCGCGCGCCGGCCATATCGCGATTCTTGACCGCGTCGGCCAGCGGCGAGTCGGCGCTGCCGGCGCCGAGCATGACGAGGGCCAGCAGGGGCAGCACGAGCGCGGCGGCTGGCTGCAGGCGTCGATTTCGCATCACGGAGACCTCCATCCGGGTGGAAGGCGGCCGGCGAGCCGGCCGCTCGGCTCTGTCTACAGTTCCGTCAGTATCCCCGTGCTGTCGCCGAACTTGTCGACGTGCACGCCAACCTTATCGAGCAGCGCCACCTGCAGGTTCGTCAGCGGAGTGTCCTCCTCCGCGAGAATGTGGCGGCCGCCCTTGACGGCTCCGCATGCGGTGCCGGCGATGAGCGTGGGCAAATTGCGATGGCTGTGAATGTTGCCGTCGCTGATGCACGAGCCATACATGATGAGGGAATGATCGAGCAGCGAGCCGTCGCCGTCCTTGGTGTCGGCGAGCCGCTTCAGATAGTACTCGAGCAGGCTCACGTGATACTTGTCGACGATGGCCAGCTTGGCGAGCAGCTCGGGATTTTCGCCGTGATGTGACATCCCGTGGTGCGCGTCCGGCACGCCAATCTGCGGATAGGTCCGCTGTGAGGTTTCGCGCGAGACGAGGAACGTGGAAACCCGCGTGAGGTCCGACTGCCAGGCCTGCACGAGCAGGTCGAACATCAGTTTGACGTGCTCGTCGAAGGAATCCGGAATGCCGACCGGCAGCTCCATGCTCTGCATCTCGACGGCGGCCTGCTGCTCGATCTTCTGGATGCGCCGTTCGAGCTCCCGGACGCCTTCCAGGTACTCGTTCATGCGATTGCGATCGCGGGGCCCGAGCTTGATCTGGAGCCGGGTCGCGTCCTCGCGGATGGAATCGAGGATGCTGCCCTGCGCGCGCACCATCTGCTGCCGTTGGTCGGCGCTGCTGGCTTCGCCGAACAGCCGCTCGAACACCACGCGCGGGTTGTTCTCCATCGGCAGCGGCATGGTCGGCGTCCGCCACGAGAGCGTGTTCTGATACGAACACGCATAGCCGGGTTCGCAGCCGCCAACATTGCCGACGCTGTCGACCGACACCTGGAACGACGGAAACTGCGTGTCCTTGCCAATCTCGTCGGCCGCGTACTGGTCGATGGTCTTGCCCGCGCGGAAGTCCGACCCTTCAGTGCGCTTGGGGTGCACGCCGGTAAGCCACGCGCCGCTGGCCCGGGCATGGTCGCCGGCCCCGTCGCCCTGCGCCTCGGCGCCGAGCGACCGCAGCCGTGACACGACGGTGAGCTGGTTCTTGAGCGGTTCGAGCGGCGAGAGCGTCGGCGACAACTCGAAGTTGGTGCCATCGCCCTTCACCGCCCAGGTGTTCACGTTGACGCCGTTGGGCACGTACACGAACCCGAGGCGGGTGATCGGCTTGCTCGCGGCCGACAACGCCGGGATCATCGCGTCGAGCAATGGCAGGGCGAGGGTAGCGCCCATCCCGCGCAGGAACGTTCGACGAGGCAGATGCAATTGACTGATAAACATGACCTCTCCTGAATCCGAATGTCGATTCGGGTGCTCGTTCCGGCTACTGGTTGCCCGCGCTGGTCGTGCTCGGCGCCGGCGCTTCTTCGGTCCGGCGCATCTGGAACGGCGCGCTGTGAATGATGCCCATGATGATGTTGGTCATCGTGTAGTTGCTGGCCGCCGCCTCGCGCATGATCGCGCGGGCCACGGGCATGTCGTGGTAGTCCAGACCACGGCCGAGCGCGTAGGTCATCAGCTTTTGCGTGGTGGCCATCACGAACCGGTCCGGGTGCGCCATCAGCGCCTTCCGCAACCCCACCGGACCAACGAACTTGGTTCCGTCCGGCATCTGGCCCGAGGCGTCAATCGGCGTGTGCTCGGCGTCGGTGTCGCGCCAGGCGCCCACCGCATCGAAGTTCTCGAGCGCGAAACCCAGCGGATCGAGCTTGGAGTGACAGCTCGCGCACACGGGATTGGCCCGGTGCTCGGCCATCTTCTCGCGCATCGTCAGCACGCGGCCGTCCTGCTTGCCTTCCTTGAGCTGCGGCACGTTGGGCGGCGGCGGGGGCGGCGGCGACCCCATGATGTTTTCCATCACCCACTTGCCGCGCTGCACGACCGACGTCCGGTTTGCGTAGGACGTGACGGTGAGCACGCTTCCCTGACCGAGCAGCCCGCGGCGGTTCTCGTCGGTGACCGGCACCATCCGGAACTGGCCGCCACGCACGTTCGGAATCCCGTAGTGCTTGGCGAGCCGGTCGTTGACGAAGGTGTAGTCGGCGTTCAGGAAATCGAGCATGCTGCGGTTGTTGCGCAGGATGTGCTCAAACAACATCTCCGTTTCCGTGCGGAAGGCCTGCCGGAGGTTGTCGTCGAAATTCGGGAACAGGTCGGTGTTGGGCACCGTGTGATCGAGGTTGCGGAGAAACAGCCACTGACCGGCGAAGTTCTCGACAAACGCCTTGGACTTCGGATCGTTCAGCATGCGCTTGACCTGCTGATCGAGCACCGTCCTGTTCGACAGCCGGTTCCGCGAGGCCACATCCAGCAGCTCGTCGTCGGGAATCGAGCTCCAGAGGAAGAAGGACAGCCGGGACGCCAGCTCGAGATCGCTCAACTTGTAGGCGCTGCCGGGAGCCAGGTTCGGTGGATCGGGCTCGAATCGGAACACGAACTGCGGGCTGGCGAGCAAGCGCCACAAGGCCATCTCGACGCCCGCCTCGAACCCGCCCTGCTGCTTGCCGCTCTTATAGAAGTCCATCAGCTTGGCGAGGTCCGCGTCCGAGAACATGCCCCGATACGCCCGCCGGCCGAGCGTGGAGAGAATCTGACGCGCACAGGCGGTGTCGTCGGCGCCTGGCGCCGGACGGCACTGGAAGATGCGCGTGCGGCTGGGCGTATCGCCCGCGGTTCCGGGCTTGAAGGGTCCGGTGATGATGACGCGGTCGATGTGCGGGAGGCCGTAGGTATCGTTCGAGCCCACGTAGCTCTTGAGCGTCGGCTGTTTCAGGCTTTCGTCCAGCCCCTCGGAACGCATCGGAAATGCGGCGGTCACCGCCCGCGGGCCGGCCTTGACCGTCACGCGGAAGTGCAGATTCTCATCGGCGGTTTGCGAGAGCGTGGGACCGTCGTAGAACTTCTGATCGTACATCTGCGGGCCGCCGTCGATGTGGAACAGCTGCACCCGTTGGCCGTCGATCGCCACTTCTAGATCGTGCGGTTCCAGCAGCCCGCGAATCTGCATCAACTGGCTCTGCGCCAGGCGCACGCGGATCTCGTACTCACCGTCGAGCGGGAAATTGTGCGTGAACGCCAGTCCGCCGCGCGTGCCGAGCGGCAGCCCCTCGAGCGGATAGTCCTGCGTCTCGTCACGTGGCGCCCTGTAGGTTTCCGCCTGCGCCGGAATTAATGGATCCCCGATCGCGAGCCGGCTGATTTTGTGCGCGGCTACCACGTAGCTCTCGAGCAGCACGGGCGATACGCCCAGCACGTCGGCGACGTTGTCGAAGCCGTGCGTCGAGTCGTCGGCGGGCAGCAACTCGGCCGCGTCAATCTGCGTGTTCAGCAGATCGCGGATGGCATTGGCATACTCGGTGCGGTTCATCCGGTGCAGCGACGGCCGGCCGGGGTCGGGATTGGTGGCGGCGGCCGCGTCGAGCGAGGTTTCCAGATACATGACGAGGCCGTCATAGGTCGCCTCGTCGGGGCGCGGCATGTTGGCCGGGGGCATTTCGCGCGTGCGCAGCTTGCGGGCCACCCGCTCCCAGTTCTCGGCCGCCTGACCTTTCATATTGGACAGGTCCGCCGTATCGAGGGCCAGCTGACCGTTCTTGCGCTTTTCGTTGAGGCAGGTGACGCAGTACTTGTCCAGCACCGGCCGATACTGTGCCGCACCGGCAGCCACCGGAGCCGCGGCGGCCGGTGCCGCTGGTGCGCCTGCTGCTGGGGCGGAGACGGGCGCCCGTTGACGGCCCGCCGCCAAGGGCGTGGCCACGGGCAGCGCCGCAACCATGGCGATCACCGCGCCCAGGCAGCCAACCCCATACAGGTACACGCGTTTGGTCATCAAACCCTCCAAGGGGGACGGGCCCTTCCGCGAGTTCCGTGCGGCAGCGCAAGGCGGCCACACGGGCCCAACACGGATTCCGGGAACTCATTTAGATTACAACCGGTTCCGGTGAATCCGGAAATACCAGATTCGGGGGACCAGCGGCCTGGCCCTGAGTTGGCCGCTTTGGAGCCGGACCGCCGACGCCTTTTTGCCCCCTGGCGGGTCTTTACCCGCTGCCGTGCTTCCTTGCGCGTGAGATACGTGTCACAGCCGGATCGTGACGACCAGCCCGGCGGGGCGCTCTCGCCCAGAGCCGCCCGGCCCACCGAGGGTCGGCCAGTCGAGCCAAATACCCGCGAAACTGCAGAAACGGGCGCACGCGGCGAGCGCGATGCGACACGTGCGGCTTCAGAACTGGCCGTCGGCACCTATTCGCGTCACCCGAGCTCCGGTCTAAGATGGCGACGCGTTCTGGCGCCGCTGCGTGCCGCGCGGCGCACTCGAGGAGAGACGATGCTGCCCCGCCGACAGTTCCTGCAAGCGGGTTTCGGCGCTGTCGCGTGGACGCTTGCGGGCCCGTCGGGTCTGCGCGCGCAAGGCGCGCGCCGCCCCGTCTCGGTGGACGTTCACACCCACTGGCTGCCGGAAGCCTACGTCAAGGCGATGTCCGATCTGGGCCGCCCGACGAGCAGCCTGGGCACGCCTCCGGACCCGCGGAGCGTGTCTCTCGACAAACGTCTCGCGTGGATGGATGCGCACGGCATCCAGATGCATGTGCTGACGCTGTCGGGCAGCATGCCGTGGCAGTGGGCGCCGCAGGACGTGGCGATGAAGCTGGCTCGAATCGTCAATGATGCGGCGGTGCAGGCGCATCAGCAGTACCCGACACGGTTGGTCGCGGCGGTCTCGATGCCGATCCGTGATCCCGTGCAGGCACTGCAGGAATTGAATCGCATGGCGGGGAAGCCGGGCATCTGCGCGGTGCATTTGCCGAACTCGATTGAAGGCCGCGACTACCTGTTCGAACCGGCCTACGCGCCGATTCTCGCGCGCGCCGAGGAGCTCGGCTATCCGTTGCTGTTCCATCCACTCGACGGGGTGGCCAACCAGTATGCCGGCCCGGACCGGTTGGGTGGTTCGGCGTTCTTGTACAACTCGCTGGGATTTCCTTTCGAGCATGCGACGACCGCGGTCAAGTTCATCTACAGCGGCACGCTCGATCGCTATCCAAAGCTCGACATCGTGCTGCCGCACGCGGGAGGGGCGTTCCCGTTCATCGCGGGCCGCATCGATCACAGTCTGCAAAAAGGTGCTGCGAAGGGGGTGACGCTGCAGAAGCCGTTTCGGGAATACATCCGCCGCTTCCACTACGACACGCTGACCTACTATCCCGAAACCCTCCGGTATCTCGTGCAGGTGGCCGGCGCCGATCGTGTGGTGATTGGTACTGACAATTACGCGATCATGGATGTGGAGGAACCCAATGCGCTCGTGGAACAGCTGCACCTGCCGGCGGCCGATGAGGAGCGGATCCTGCGCGGCAACGCCGCGCGTCTGTTCAGGTTGTCGCTCTGAACGAGCTGAGTCAGCCGCGCGCCAGCACGGTGGCGGTGGCCAACCTGTCCCGGTCTGTCATCCGCATCTCGACTGACCTGGTGCCACCTCGATATCACCATCGACATGCGTGTCGGCCAGCACACGGCGCCGCGTCATCCGCGTTCCCATCCGCGCGGCCGATCGTCACATCGCAGGCACCAGCCGGCAGGCCGGGCGTGGTGCGCGGCGACGGTTCAAGGTAAGATTCTCCTCAGTGTTCGATGCGTGCTGAATCCCGCGAAGTGAGTCCGATCTACCCGTTACCTTTCCCTGCAGCCATCGGTCCTGAGTGCACGGTCCGCCAGGCGCAGTGACCCCGTTTCGAACGCCTGGCCGTGGTGCCGTCTGTTGACGGGTGCCGGCGTGCCGTTGTGTCGAGTTGTTGCCATGTCCACACGAAATTGCGAATGCCATCCGCGGCAGGACGCTATCGTCCGGAAGCACGGCGCCTGCCGAGGGTCAATCCGGACTCGGATGGACGCATACCGGCTCCTTGTCAAACGACTGTGCGCAGGGACGCCCACGACAGCCGCGGTTGTGTGCCTGGCCCTGGCGCTCACCGTCATCCCAGCACAGGGGCAGACATCGGCGTCGCGAGCCGTTTTCATCGGACGCGTCGAGTCGGTGCCCACCCTGGGCGGGGTGCCGCAGGGAGAACCGAGCCCGCAACCCATTCCGCTGACGCTGCCGGACGCGGTGGCACGGGCGCTGCGCGCCAACCTCGGCCTGCTGCTTTCACAGGAGCGCGTTCACGAGAGCGAGAGCCAGCGATCACTGGCGCGAAGCGAGTTGCTGCCGAACGTGGTCGGCCGTGTCTCCGAGGTGCGCCAGGAAGTGAACCTTGCCGCATTCGGGTTCACCGGCGCCGGTTTTAATTTCGGCCCCATTGTCGGCCCTTTCAACGTATTCGACGCGCGCATCGCGGTGACGCAGTCGGTGTTCGATCGCAGCCGCCTGCTCGGTTTCCGCGCGAGCGACGCCGGCCTGCGGGCCGAGCAGGAAACGGGGAAGGACACGCGCGAGCTGGTCACGATGGCCATCGCCTCCTTGTACGTCCAGGCGGCGAGCGCGCGTGACCGGATCGCGTCGACACACGAGCAGGTGACGACCGCCGAAACCCTGTACAAACTCGCTGTGGACCTGAGAGCTGCCGGCGTCGTGGCGGGGCTCGATGTGACGCGAGCGGAAGTCCAACTCAAGGCGCAGCAGTCGCGCGAGGTGTCCGCGCAGAGCGATTTCGAGAAGCTGAAGCTCCAACTGGGGCGCGCCATCGGCCTCCCCATCGGCCAGTCGTTCGATATCGTCGACCCCGTTCCGCACCGGACGCAGCCGGCGCCCACCCTCGAAGCGGCGATGACGCAGGCGACCTCGTCACGGGCGGACTTCCGCGCGGCGCAATTGCGGATGCAGCAGGCGGAGGCCGAGGAGGAGGCGGCACGCAGCGAGCGGATTCCCGCTGTGGGCGTCAACGCCGACTACGGCGCGATCGGCGCCAGTGCCGGCTCGGCGCAGTCGACCTTCTCGGTGGCCGCCGCCGTTCGCGTGCCCGTGTTTGAAGGCGGGCGGCAGCAGGCGCATGTGGTGCGCGCCCAGGCGCAGCTGGCGGAGCGGCGGGCGGAGTGGGCCGACTACAAAGGACGGCTCGATTACGAAGTGCGTGCCGCGCTGCTCGATCTGCGCACGGCCGAGCAGCAGTTGGCGCTGGCCGACGCCGGCGTCGATCTGGCGACGCGCGAGCTGCAGCTCGCCCGCGACCGTTTCAGCGCGGGCGTCGCGAGCAATATCGAGGTCGTGCGCGCGCAGGATGCCATTGCAGTGGCGACCGAGCAGCAACTGGCCAGCGTTACCGCGTACAACGTGGCGCGGGTCGCGCTGGCGGGCGCCCTGGGCATTGCCGAGACATCGGTTCCTACGTTCACGGAGAACCCCCGACCATGAGTGAGGTGCAGACGGCGCCGTCGAATGGCGCCACTCGAAACCGGCTTCTGCTGATCATCGGCGTCGCGGTGGTGGCGCTTGGTGTCGGCGCCTTCTTCTGGCTGCATCGCGATCGTGAATCGACCGACGATGCGCAGGTGGACGGCCATATCACACCGATCAGTTCGAAAGTCGGCGGCTTTGTCGTTGCCGTCGAGGTCTCCGACAACCAGCGTGTGCAGGCCGGTGCCCTGCTCGTCCGCATCGATCCCCGCGAGTATCAGGTGGCGGTCGAGCGCGCCGAGGCGGAGCTCGCAGATGCGGTGGCCGCCGCGCAGGCCGAGGAAAGTGGCGTGCCGATTGCGGCGACGACAACCGCCAGCGACGTGACGAACGCCCGGGCGTCCCGGACCCAGGCCGAGGCGGGTATCGCGGCCGCGGAAGCGGAAATCGAGTCGGCGCGGGCGCGGCTGGTGGCGGCGCGGGCGAAGGTCAGGGAAAAGCAGGCCGAGGCCAGGAAAGCGCGAGGGGATGCGGAGCGGTTTCAGAAGCTGCTGGCCAACGACGAGGTGTCGCGCCAGCAGGTCGACGCCGCGGTGGCTTCGGCCGACGCGGCCACCGCCGCGGCAGAAGGCGCCGAATCGGATGCCGCCGTACTCGAAGCGTCGGTACACGTGGCCGAGCGGCACGCCGAGCAGGCGCGGGCGTCGTTGAACCAGGCCGACGCGGGAATCCGGTCGGCACAAACCGCGCCCGACCGGGTGAAGGTTTCTCAGGCCCGCGCGTCGGGCGCCCAGGCGCGCGTGCTGCGGGCCCGCGCGGCCCTCGCCCAAGCCAAGCTCGATCTCGAGCACACGACGGTCGTCGCGCCGGCCGCCGGCGTCATCAGCAAGAAGAGCGTCGAGGTCGGCCAGATGGTGCAGCCGGGGACTCCGTTGCTCGCCGTCGTCGGTCTCGATGACGTCTGGGTGACGGCGAACTTCAAGGAGACGCAGATTGCGCGCATTCGCGTCGGGCAGCGCGCGACCATCGAAGTCGACGCGCTCGGCGGGCGCACCTTCGAAGGGCACGTCGACAGTGTGTCGCCGGCCACCGGAGCCCGGTTCAGCCTGCTGCCTCCGGAGAACGCGTCGGGCAACTACGTGAAGGTCGTGCAGCGGGTGCCTATCAAGATCACGATTGACAAAGGGCAGGATGCGGCGGCGTTACGTCCGGGTCTGTCGGTGACGCCCACCGTCTACACGCGATGACCCCCTCGGTTGGCCGGGCCGGCTGGCTGGTGGCCGTCTCGGTGATGCTGGCCACGTTCATGGAGGTGCTGGACACCACCGTCGTCAACGTGTCGCTGCCTCATATATCGGGCACGCTGGGGGCCACCATCGAGGAGTCGGTCTGGGTACTGACCTCATATCTGGTGGCCAACGCGATCGTGCTGCCGCTCACCGGATGGCTGTCCATCCGGTTCGGCCGCAAGCGGCTGCTCGCCACGTCTGTCGCGGGGTTTACCGCCGCCTCCTTCATGTGCGGGCTTTCGCCAACGCTCGGGACGCTCGTGTTCTTCCGAATCGTCCAGGGGGCCACCGGCGGAGCGCTGCAGCCGCTCTCGCAGTCGGTGATGCTCGACGCGTTTCCGCCAAGCCAGCGTGGCCGCGCGATGGGTATCTGGGGCATGGGCGTTGTCGTGGCGCCGATCCTCGGGCCGGTGCTCGGCGGCTGGCTCACCGACGATTACAGCTGGCGCTGGGTGTTCTACATCAACGTGCCGGTCGGCATTCTGTCGTTTCTGATGATCGAGCGGTTCGTCCACGATCCGCCGTACATGTCCACGATGCGCGTCAGTCGTATCGACTATTGGGGCATCGGCATGCTCGCCGTCGGTATCGGCGCGTTGCAGCTGGTGCTCGACCTGGGCCGCGAGCGGGAGTGGTTCGCGTCGACCATGATCACGGTGGCGACCGTTGTCGCGGCGGTGCTCCTGACGGCCTTCATCGTGCACGCGCTACGGACCGAGCATCCGGTGGTGGACCTTCGCGTGTTCAAGATCCGGACCTATGCCGCGGGTGTGACGCTGATGACCGCGCTCGGCTTTGCGCTGTATGCGAGCCTCGTCCTGCTGCCTCTGATGCTGCAGACGCTCATGGGCTTCTCGTCGCTGCAGGCGGGGCGCCGCGCGGCGCCGCGGCACTGGTCGGCATGCCGTTCATCGGCGCACTCATCGACCGGATCGATCCGCGCAAGATCATTCTCGGGGGCATGATCATCACCGCCGCCACCCTGTTCTGGTTTTCGCAGTTCAATCTGCAGGCCGGCTACTGGGATGTGTTCTGGCCGCAGTTCCTCCAGGGCTTCGGCATTTCCATGATTTTCGTGCCCTTGACCACGACGAGCATGGCACCGATTCCCAAGGAGCGAATGGGCTACGCGGCAAGCCTCTTCAATCTGATGCGTAACGTCGGCGGCAGCGTCGGCATCGCCGTATCCGGTACCCTCCTCACCAACCATCAGCAAGCCTACACGCAGTTGCTCGGCACGCATATCACGGCCTACCAGCCGGGTGTGCAGCAGATGCTGGCACGTACCAAACAGATGCTCATCGCGGGCGGCGCCGACCCGGTCACCGCGGCCTCGCGCGCGCAGGCGATCCTGTTCGGCACCGTCCAGCGTCACGCCGCCATGGCGTCTTTCATCCAGATGTATCAGCTGCTGGCGATCGTCTTCGCACTCCTGGTGCCGCTGCTGCTGCTGATGAAACGCCCTCAACGGGGTGGCGGCGGCCACGTCGGCGCGCATTGAAATTTGCCGCCGCTGGCCCTCCCCGCTTCATGCACGAGAACGATGCGTGTGCAGTTTGCCCTCGCGATGCGTTTTTCATCGGAGTTCAGTGTGTTGGGCAGGGCAATCCCTGTGGCGTCGACCGACTCGGATCGCCTGACCACCCGAGTGTGGGGTCCCCGACGCGGCAGCCGCCTCGCGATGCCAGGCCGACGGCACCTTGCAGGCGGGTAATCTTGGGGCCGCATGCGCGGCCTCACTTCTCTGGTATTCTCTCGGTTCTTCCAGAAATCGGAGGAACCCAGGGCGTGATCCCTGCTGCGGCTCGAGCGCGAGCATCACGAAGGATCTCCATGCGCGACTTGCTGACGACGCTCATGATACTTGGCGTCGCCGTCGCGGCGTTTGCGCAACAGGGGCAGACCGGCAGCATCGCCGGGGCGGCGCATGACGAAACCGGAGCCGTCCTGAGCGACGTCGCGATCACCATCGCCAGTCCCGAGCTGATTGGCGGACCACAGAGCGCGCAGAGCGACAGCACCGGGCGATTCCGGTTTGCCACCCTGCTGCCCGGCACCTACGAGCTGACCGCGTCGCTGGCCGGGTTCAAGACCGTTCGACACTCCGGTATCCGCGTCGAACCCGGGTTCGGCGTCACCCTCGACCTGCGGCTGACGGTCGCTCCCGTCGCGGAAACGGTGTATGTCGACAGTGCCGGGGCGCCAATCGACGTCCACAGCGCGGCGGCGCCAGTGGTCATGGACCGCGAGCTCCTCGAACACCTGCCGCTCGTTCGGAATGTCTCTGATTATGTGAACCTTGCGCCCGGCATCTTTGGCGGTGTGGCGTTCGGCGCCAGCGCCCAGGCCAACACGTTTTCGGTCGATGGCACCGTCGGCAACGATCCGGACTGGGGAACGCCCTATGCGAAACCGAACGCCACCTGGTTCGACAGCATTCAGATCGTCTCGCTTGGCGCCAACGCACAATACGGGGAATTCACCGGCGTGCGGATCAATGCGATCACCCGGTCGGGCGCAAACCGGTTTTCAGGGCTGAGCGACTTCTGGACGACGCGAACGGGTTGGACAGGCAACAATCGCGGCGACCTGACGTCAGACCTGGCGCAGCGGTTCAAGCCTGTCGAGGTGCTGACACGATGGGACACGAGTCAGCAGGTTGGCGGCCCCGTGGTCGCCGATCACCTCTGGTTCTTCGGCGGGTTCGAGTACTACAAGAACGGGCAGCGGCCATTTTCGCTGACGAGTGTTCCGCGGTCTCCCGACGACCCGGTCGCGTGGACCCGCGAGCCCAAAATCCTCGCGAAGCTGACAGCGGCCCCGGCGAGCGCGATTCGTCTGGAAGGGTTTGTCGAGCACGACGACTCGAAATGGACGAACGCAAACGCGAGCCCGCTGGTGCAGCCTGAAGCGTTGGTCTCGGGCGCCACGCCCGCCCATATGGTGAACGCGCGCATGACGTGGGCGATCAACGCGCGGACGCTCCTCGAAGCTCACGCGGGCACGTTTCACGCAGATAACCGGTACGGCCCGACGCCGCCCAACTCGAGATCGGGACCGCCGGGCCACTACGATCAGTTCACGAACGTCAGCTCTGTCAACTATCCGCGTTACGGCGATTACATTCCGCGCACGGCCACGCTGAGTACCGCGCTGACGCGCACCGTGAACGACGTCCTGGGAAAGAGTCACGACATCAAAGCGGGGTTCGAGTACGAACACGGCGGGCTGTACGAGTCGAGCTTCTACACCGGCGGCATGATGTACTCGGACTACAACGGCGCACCCGATACCGTGTCAATCTGGCCTGGTGCCGCGCACGACACCTCCTATCATCGGACGAGCGTCTTCGCCCAGGACACGTGGTTGGTCGGCGACCGGCTCACGATCGAGCCCGGCCTGCGTTCGGGCTTCTATTACGGCATTGCGGCACATGTGCCGCGTGCAGAGCCCTACGACAACTCGTCACTCTCGCCGCGGGTCGGAGTGGCGTGGCATCTCCGGGGCAATCATCAATCCGTGCTGCGGGCCCACTACGGGCGGTACGCCGCCCCGATGGTCACCAGCTTCTACGACATCTTCGACTACACGTTCAACGCCGCGCCGACGATCACCGCGAAGGTGCTCGGTCCAGGACAATTCGAAGAGATCAGCCGGTCGGGAGGACCGGCGAGCATTGCCGGCATGGGCATCGATCCGCACGCGAAGCATCCCTATACCGAGGAGTACCTGGCAGGTCTGGATCGCGAGATCTGGTCCGGCACCTCCGTGCGGGCGCAGTACATTCACCGTGCGGTGAAGGACGCGCTTGGGTGGGTCGACAAGGGGAGCGTGTGGATGCCGACGCCGATGACCGACCCGGGGCCTGATGGCGTGGCGGGCACGGTCGACGACGGCGACCTGCTGACGGTCTACACCCGGCAACTGCCAGAACAGGCGTTTCCGATCCTCTCGAACCCGTCCAACGCCTGGCAGCACTACAATGCGGTGCAAGTTGTCGTCACCAGGCGGCATGCAGCGCCCTGGAACCTCCAGGGTTCCTACACCTGGTCGCGCGCCGTCGGCAGTTACGACAGCCTGTTCTCGACAAGCGCGGGGCAGGGGGAGTTGAGTACCAACGGGATTGCCGCCAATCCAAACTGGAACCTGTTCCGAACGGGGCGGAACCTGCTGGATCGGACGCACGAAGCGAAGGTGCTCTGGACGTACGCCAGCCCGCTACTGGGCGGCCTTCGCGTGAGCGGCGTGTATCAATACGTCAGCGGCACGCCCTGGGCGCGCGTGGCGTACTTCGGCAGCCAAACGAGCCTGTGTTGCCTGGGTACGCGCGTGGAACCAGCGGTTCACGAGATGTCGGCCACCAACACCGTCGACCTCCGCGCCGAGAAGATCGTCCGGTTTGGATCGGCACGCGCCGCGCTGGCGCTGTACATGGACCTGTTCAACCTGTTCAACCAGGGCATCGCGACCAACATCAACTACCAGTCGGGACCCAACTACGCGCTTCCCCTCGCGTGGAGCGATCCGCGCACGCTGCGCGCAGGCGCGCGCGTGACGTTCTGAGAGACACGACAGACGGCGGACGGGGAGACCGCCGCGTGGTGGCTTCACGCCTGCCCGTTTCTGCCACCTGCCGACCCAGACTTCGGCCTGAACCCGCAGTGCCTTTCCGCAGCGGCCTCGCCTGAGGCGGCCACCACCGATCAATCGGATCGCGCCTGCCACCCCGATCGGCAATCGTTCGCAGCGCGCCGGCGAATCGCGTCATTCGGGCGCTTCGCCGCGGCGGGGTGTGCATCTTGGGAGCCGCCGACGTTTTAGAGAATGCGCGGATGCAGACCGTCGCCGCGACCGGGCGGAGGCGTGTGAGGCTTTCTCTCTCCGGCTACGTAGGCTGGAGTCTCGCGTTGTCGCGCTGCTGATCTGTGCGGCCAGAGCCGCGGCAACCCAGACCATCGTCGGCTCGGATGGCGGGCTTTCAAACAAGGATCGTTCATGCGCAACTTGCTCGGTTCCACTTCACTCGAACGCGCCGCGATCGCCGTCGTCGCCTTGTGCTTGCTGGCTCCAAACATGGCTCACGCTGCGACGTATGACATCGCTGATGGTGATGTGGCGGGTCTGAGCGCTGCGATTCAAACTGCAAACGGCAATTGCGATCCAGCCACTACCATCAATCTCGCGCCGCGCGGCACGTATACGCTGACCTCGGTTGCCGAGCACCCTTCCGAGTACAACGGCCGGAGCCGTAGGATTGCCGGTCATCAGAGTCTCGATGACGATCAATGGCAATGGCGCAACCGTTCAACGCACCACGGCGTCCGGTACGCCGGATTTTGTGCTGCTCGCGGTGTCCGGCAGAACAGCGGCTGGACCGCCGGCCTGCTACTCTCCGATTTTGACAGTGAATCAAACCGTCCTCACCCGCGGCTCCCAAGGCGGCTTGCACCTGAATGCCGCCGGGGCAGTGGTCCAAGGCAGCACGATTACGCAGAACACAGGCGGCGGCATCAATAATGCGTGCGGCGCGCTGACCTTGTTGAACAGCACGGTCAGCTACAACACGTCGGAGAACGCCTATGGCGGTGGTGGAATCTTTCTGTGGCAGTTCTCCTGCGATCCCGGAGCGCCTAGCGCGAACATCAGCTTCAGCACCATCTTCGAAAATTCGAATCCCGGCTGGGGTCGCGGCAATGCCATCGGTACCAACCATGGCCTTCCGGCGAGTGTCGTCCTGAAAAACACCATCCTTGCCAGTCCCTCGCATCCGTCTGACGCTGTCTGCAACAACGGTGCTGAAAACAACATGCTGTTCTCGTTGGGTCACAATATTCTCGGCGATAACGCGGACGTATTCGGCTCCCGCTGTTCGACCGCCCTGGTATCGGCGGGAGATATGGTCAACACGAATCCGCTGCTCGGGCCGTCGACAGATAACGGAGGGCTGACGCCGACCGACCTTCCGCTTGCCAATAGCCCGGCCATCGACGCGGTGCCGTTGGCAGACTGCACCGATGTTCTGAACGCTCCTGTCAGCGCGGACCAGCGTAACGTCGCGCGGCCGCGAGGTCCTCAGTGCGACGTGGGAGCGGTCGAAGTGGGATCGCTCTACCGTGTGTGCCTTCTGTACGATCCGACCAAAGCTGTCCGAAGCGGAAGTACGATGCCGGTGAAACTGCAGTTGTGCGACGATGCAGGACACGACCTGTCTTCTGCCAGCATTACCGCGCACGCCGTGAGTACAACGCAATCATCGAATACGAGTTCTGGAAACGTCCAAGATTCCGGCAACGCAAACCCTGATTCTGATTTTCGCTACGATGTCAGTCTCGGACCGACGGGCGGGTACATCTTCAACTTGAGCACCAAGGGGCTGACCACGGGTGTCTACAATCTCAATTTCAGGGTGAACGGCGACACGTTCATCTACTCAGCGCCGTTCCAGGTAAGGTGATCTCACCGGATCCAGCCAGCGTTCTGTTCGGTGGCGGCGAAGGACTGCCCCGGCTGTGGGGCCGCCCGGCAGTGGAGATCAGCCCGCAAGTGCTCCATCCCGCGCACGTCGCCGCTCTGCCGGCCTGCCGTGGCGGTCAAACCTTGCCGTGTGCCGGGGAAGTGCCCCAGGCCCGGGTCGCATTGACGGTGTGAACGATTGACATTCCGCTAAATGGCGATTCGGAACGCAACGCCTGCGCCAAGGTGAACGCGGTTGCCCGCCCGCCTGTGTGCAGTTCGGGGCTCGTGATCGTTTTAAAGGAAAACACATTCCGCAGACTTGCCATCGGTGAGCAACTCCCCCACAACGGTGGGCACACCGTGCCAAGGCGCGAAAGGAGCAGACCGCGTGGCTTGGAAGTCCATTCAGTTTCATACGCGGTGCGGCCATGTGGGCTCTCGCCTCGTCCTGTTGGCGCTGGCGCTCGGGGTGGCCGGCTCTGCGGCAGCGCAGACGACCACCCCGTCGGCGCCCTCGTGAATACCGTGACGCTCAGGTCTCTGACATTCACATTGACCGGTGGATCGCTGGTTGTCGCCGGGTCCGCGGTCGTCCTCGACGGCGTGACCGTTCAGTCCCCGGCCGGTCCGGCCGGGCCCGCCGGGGGGCAAGGACCTGCCGGTCCCGTCGGACCCGCGTGCCGAGGCTGGGCGGCCGCACCGTGGTCGCCTCGTGCCCCGCTGGCAAGCGGCTTCTGGGCGGCGGTGGTGAGTCGAACAATCCGAACCTCGTCATGACGTTGAACGCGCCGTACGACTGGCCGAATGGCACCGCCTGGGCCGTGGGGGTGCAGAACATCGCCAATGTTGGTCAGAACGGTTACGTGACTGCCAACGCGATCTGCGGAACGGTTCAGTAGTCGGCGCTCACCATCAACCGGGAGGGTCCCGATGACGCAGCGACTCAGCTTCCTTGCACAAGTTCTGACGATCATGTTGCTCCCCACGACCGCGCGGGCGACGCCCATCACGTTCGATTTCGAAACGGTGCCCGTGACAAGCACCTCCATTTCGTCGCTGGTGGTCAGTTCGGGCGGGATCACGATGACGATCACACGCGAGAAGAACGACGTCTTCGACGTCCAGCAGGTCGGGTTTGGCGCCCCGTTTGGAACTCACGTCCTGAGCCCGTTCCGCGGCGCCCTCGCCTTGGACACCGCGTTTCTCGTCAACCTGTCGGTGCCAACCTATTTCGTGGGGCTCGACTTCGGCGACCTCGGCCCTGATCCCGATGTGATGACGGTGGAGGCCTACAGCCAACCCAATCAGGTGGGCTTGATTGCCTCGACGACGGTCCCGTACCCGGCGCCATTTGAGTTCCCAGCATTCGGAACCGTCTCCCTGACCCTTCCGGGCCCCGCATTGTCGCTGCGCTTCATTGGCGGCACTCCCATTCCGCCGGCAGAAGGCGGCGGCCTGGCATCGGTGTATACCGACAACATCCGGCTGGATACACAATCTACGCAGCCCGTTCCTGAGCCCGCGTCGTTGGTTCTCCTCGCAAGCGGTCTGGCGGGGGTCACGGCAAGACGACGACGCTAGCAGTCGAGAGGGATCGAGGGAGGTGAGGCGAGTCGTCGCTGTCTCGCGCAGCCAGGTGCGCATCCGTTCATCCGCCAAATGCCGCAGTGGCCGGCGTTCTCAGGAGACGCAGGCGACAAGGGCCTCGTTCGACGATCGCCCTGTCGGCGGCACGTTGACTATCGCGTGGGCAGAAAGTGTTCCATCACGCGGACGTCGCCGCTCTGCCAGCCGGCGGTAAACGTGAGGCTCGCGCCGTCCGGACTGATGTGCACGTCGCGCAGCCCATCCATCGTTAGTCCCATCGGTGCCGGCGCGCCCCCGGCCGCCGGCACCCGCCATAAGCCGACGGCGTTGCCTTCCTTCGCGACGGGCTGAACAAACAGCAAATCCAGCCCGTCCGGTGTCCAGTCCTGGAGGAACACCGGAATTTTCGAGCGGAACACTTCCACGGGCGTCCCCCCCAACGGCATGACGTCGATGATCGCCTCCGACTGCTCGCCGGATCCCGTCCAGGCGCTGAACGCGAGCGACGCGCCATCGGGTGAAAGCGCGTACGGCGCGCCCCAGGCTCCACCCGGACCCAGGCGATCGAGCTTCCACGTGCGCACATCGACGAGCGTCGTCTCACGGCCGGTTGCGAGATCGTGCGAGACGATCGACCGGCCGCCCCGGCCGAACAGCACCGATTGGCCGTCCGGTGACCATGCGGGCCAGCCGGGCGCGGAGCTGCCGTCGGTGACGGGTACAACAGCGGCGGGCTGAAC
>JADMIO011475790.1_pt1 | contig 38408 bp, 37 predicted proteins | sample 8958161 | NCBI WGS metagenome assembly JADMIO01 (sample SAMN16585339, study PRJNA669376) | soil metagenome | isolation source: Crop rotation soil | place: USA: Cullars Rotation, Alabama | collected 2011 | reverse complement strand
GGCGGTCCGAGCCGCGTCAAGACGCTGCCGATGTAGTCGAGCACCGCCGTCGCGGCGGGGCCGCCAGCCTTGGCGTGCGCGAGCAGGGGAATCCGGTGCGGTCCGGGCACCCGGGCGAGCGACGGCCGGGCTTCGAGTGCGGCCCTTACGATAGCGAGCTCTCCCAGCATCGCGGCGGCAAACAGATCGAGCTGGGCGCCACGCTCGATCAGAAACGTGGCGATGTCGCGTCGTCCCATGTGCGCGGCGCCTCCGAGCGCCGTCTCGAAATCGCCGCCGCCCCAATCCCAGGCCGCGCGAATCAGCCGCGGCTCGGCGTCGAGCATCTTTCGGGTCGCATCGAGGTCCGCGTGCGCTACCCGGACGAACTCGTTCACCTGGTCACCCGGCAGCGCTGGAGGCCGAGCCGGGACCACGGCCTGGAAAAAGGGGAGGCCAGCTAAGGACCGAACCACGGCACGGCGAGTCAAAGTCATCACGGTAGGCTCCTTGGTTGAGGGTGCAGGCAGCTTCGCGGCCGCCGCGCAGCCAGTCAACGAAGGAGTGGTGGGAAACCCTGAGGGAAGCCTGAGAATAGGCTGAGAGGCGCAGGTGACCGAGCGATACCGCTTCGGCGAGTTCGAGTTCGACGCCCGGAGTCAGGAGCTCCGCCGGCCGGATGGCGGCGACGTCCAACGTCTGGCTCCGCAGCCGGCGCAGCTGCTGCAGCTGCTCGCCGAGCGTGGGGGAGCCGTCGTCACGCGCGAGGAGATCCGCGAGCGGCTGTGGCCGGACACGCACGTGGAGTTCGACGCCAGCCTGCATTTCTGCGTGCGGCAGGTTCGCACCGCGCTCGGTGACTCGGCGAACGAGCCGAGGTACATCCAGAACGTGCCGAGGCGAGGGTATCGCCTGATGCCCCCCGTGGCCGGCGCCGCCAATGTCGAGGCGCAGACTCCGGCCGCGGGCGTGCCGTCGAGTGGGTGGAGGCTTCGCTGGGGTGTCGCGACGCTCGCGGTGGCGCTCGCCGCGGCCGGTGCCGTGAAGTACTACGACACGCTTCGCGCCGACAGCGATGACCCGACGATCCGCATCGCGATCATGCCGTTCGAATCGCGGATTGCCGAGCAGATTCTCCAGGACCTGGCGGCGGTCGCAGGCGACGACGTCGGCCTCGTGGGCCCGACGACCACCTCCGCGTACGCGCAAGGCGACGCCGGTGTGCGGCGCCTGTCCGCCGACTACCGTCTCGACTACGTCATCAACGCACGGCCGATCTCGCCGGACGGCGAGCGTCGAGTGCTTGCCGAGCTGATTCGCGTATCAGACGGCGTGCACGTGTGGGTGCGGCCGTACGCGGACTTGTCGGACGGCGAACAGATTGGACGGGAAATCAGCCGCAACGTCGCTCGTGTTCTGAAGCTGGGCGACTGACGTGCGCGCCGACGAGGCTCGGCGCGCTCTAGGCGTGAGCGTCCACGCGACGCCCGCGGACATCAAGACCGCCTACCGCCAGCGCGTGAAAGCCTGGCATCCCGATCGCTTCGGTGAAGATGCGGGCCTGCGTGCGCAGGCCGAGGCGGAGGTGAAGCGGATCATCGAGGCGTACCGAGTCCTGCAACACGCTGGCGAAGAGCCGGAACCCGAGGAGCCGCCGCACCCTGAAACTCAGGGGGCATCGATGTTCAGCGTTCGCGCGGCACCGCACCATACCGCCACCGCGGCGTGGGCCCAGCACCGCCGGCGCGAGGAGTTGGCGCGCGAGCGGATCCTTCAGCGACGCAAGCTGGTGCGCCAAGGCGCGGTGTGGCTTGCTGGCGTGGCGCTTGTCGTCGTGGTGTGGCGATCCGCCGTGTGGGCGCGCTCGGTGTGGTCACCCGCTCTGCCAACGGTGCGCGCGACCGCGCCGGGCCTAGAACCCGCGACGATGCGGCTCTCGGGCGGCGTGAACGTCGGATTCCTCGACTCGTCGGTGCCGCTTGCCGATCGGACGGCATGCTTCGCACCACTGGCGATCGCCACGTACCGTTCGTGTCTCGAGGCGCGAGCGTTCGAGAGGTTGTTAGGAGAGCCTGTGACGACGGCGTTGCCTGACAATACGCCGGAATACCGGAAGGTCTTGTGCGCCGCGCTCCAATCCCCGTTCGACCGTGCCGCCTATGAAGCGTGCGTAGTCGAGGTCATGTCGTCGAGTGACGTCGCGAAACCTTAGTCAGCGCGTGGAGAAGACGTCGAGTTTGTAGCCGGCCCTCGTGAACAGGTAGTTGCGCGACTCGTCGGCCATCTGCCGGAACTTGTCCATGTTCACGCCCGCCATGCGGCCCCGGAGCTTGCGGACGCGGCCGCCCACGATCACCGTGTCGATGTTGCGCGTGTCCGCCGCCAGCACCACCGTGCCGATGGCGTGGTTGGACGGGTAGAGGTTGATGTCGTCGGTCCGGATCATGACGACGTCCGCCTCCTTGCCCGGCGTCAGCGTGCCGCACTTGTCGAGCAGGCCCGCGCACGCCGCGCCGCCCGCCGTGGCGCACTCGAGCACCGTGCGCACGTCCACGAGCGCCGGCGCCTTCGCGTCGCCGTGCGCGCGGCGGTAGGTCGCCATCGCGCGCTGCACGTTGAACGCCACGCGCATCTCGGAGAACATGTCGGTGCCGTACGACACCTCGTTGTCGATGGAGAAGCCGGGCCGCACGCCGTTGTCGAGCGCCTTCTGAAACGCGAAGACGCCCTCGCCCAGTCCGTATTGCGCGTCAGAACGCGGACACACGTTCGCCGTGGCGCCCGCGTTCTTGATGCGCTGCCACACCGCGTCAGGCCAGCCCTGGCAATGGTTGAAGGTGTTGTCGGACCGGATCAGGTTCTCTTTGAAGAACTCGTCGAACTCGGGCCCGGCGGCGTTCGACTCGGTGGTGATTCGGATGCCGAGCCGGCGCGCGAATGCCCAGTTCTCGCGGCTCATACCCGAGAACAGGCGCAGCGTCACGAGCTGGTCGGTGGACGTGAAGAACTTCTTCTGCAGGCGTTCGAGATCGCGCGGCCACTGGCGATCCCATTCGCCGGCTGCCGGCGCACCCGACGCGTGCACGCCGCGGATGCCCGCGTCGATCAGCGCCTGCACCGCCGCGTCAGAGTGCGCGGCCGAGCGCGAGTTGTGCGAGTTGTCGATCACGCACGTGATGCCTGCGTCGATGCAGCCGAGCGCGGTGATCAGGTTACCCACGTAAATGTCGCGCGGCCGGTAGTGGCGCGCGAACCCGTTGTGCGTCGTCGCCATGTACTCGCCGATGGCGCCATCGGGAATGATGCGCCGCAGCTGCCCTTCCCAGGAGTGGCGGTGCGCGTCCACGAATCCCGGGATGACGATGGTGCGGCTCGCGTCAATGACGTCGACTTGCGCCGGTGCTTTCACCTGACTGCCGACGGCCGCGATCTTCCTGCCATCGATCAGCACGTCTCCCACGGCGAAGTCGCCCACCTTGGGATCCATGCTGACGATCGTTCCACCTCTGAGCAGGATCGGCCGGCGCGTGGCCGGCGCGTCGCGCCAGACGCGCTCCAGTGTGCCGCCGTCTTCCGCGACGGGCGCGCTCTGAGCGGCCAGCGTCTCTCGCAGGAGCAAGGGTGCCGCGGCAAGAGTCGCGGCGGCTTTGAACGCGTCGCGTCGCTTCATGGCTCGACAGTCTTGCACACGTTGCCGGCCAGGGGCGTAATACAATTCCGGACAATTGGAGGTTGCCCGTGAAAGCTCGCACCGCTCTATTCGCCCTGCTGACACTGCTCTCGAGCTCGGCCGTGATGGCTCAGGAACCGGTGGTTGGCGTGAAAGATCCCGAGGCGCTGTTCAGCGATCCGGATCCCAAGCTCAATCGCAACAAGCAGGCCGCGCTGCACATCATGCGCGAGCTGCTGCAGTGCAATCAGTGGGAACGCTCCGGTGAGTGGCTGACCGACAAATACATCCAGCACAACCCCAACGCCGCGTCGGGGCGCGAAGGCGTGGTGCGCTTCTTCACGCAGGTCATCAAGGTGCAGCGTCAGCCGACGTGCGGCAAGCTGACGACGCCAGTGGTGGCCGTCATGGCGGACGACGACTACGTGACCGTGCTGATCGCGCGCAGCTATCCGGATCCGCGCGCGCAGGGCAAGACGTACTCCACGTCGTGGTTCGATACCTGGCGCTTCGTGGACGGCAAGGCCGACGAGCACTGGGATCCCGCCACCATCACGCCGCCGCCGGCGAAGTAGCTGTATGACGCGCAAGGCACTCGTCCTGGCGTTCACCTGTGCCGGCCTGCTGCTGGCGAGCGCGCCCGCCCGCGCGCAAGCGGACCTCAAAGCGATTGTCGTGAAGCACCTCACGACGTCGCGCGACTTCACGCTGAAGGTGGCCGAGCAGATGCCCGAGGCCGACTACGGCTTCAAGCTGACGCCGCCGCAGATGAGTTTCGGCGAGCAGATGGCGCACCTGGCGTCGGATCAGGCGCAGCTGCTGGCGCCGTTCTCGAACGCGAGGCCGGCGCCCTCGAAGCCGGCGTCGATGAGCAAGAAGGACGTGATTGCCTACGTGCGCCAGTCCTACGATCAGTCGATCGCGCTGGTGTCGAAGCTCACGCCGGCCCAGATCGAGCGGAGCTACACCGGCTTCGGCGCGCCGATGACCGGCCTCGAACTGCTGATGTTCGTGCTTGACCACTCGACGCATCACCGCGCGTCGGCCGAGATGTATTTGCGGGCCAAAGGCATCGCGCCAGCCGAATACGAGTTCTGAATCGTTACTGACGAAGAATTCAGACACTCTTCAGACCACACCATGGCCACCGCTGCCTAGACTGGCCGCATGGGAACATGCGGCCGGTTCGCGGCAGTGCTTTCAGCGGTCGTGCTGGCCGCGGGCGTTCACGCGCCCGTGTCCGCGGCCGGGGGCTCGGGCACCATTCAGGGTCACGTCCGCCTGACGGGCCGGGCACCCGGAAACCCGATCATCCGCATGGGCATGGACCCCATGTGCGCCGCGGCGAACGCGGGCCCCGTCAAACCAGTGCAAGAGATCGTGAAGACGAGCGCGGACGGCGGTCTGGCCAACGTGTTCGTCACTCTCAAGGGCACGTTCGCCCAGACCCCGCCGCCGGGCGCGCCGGTCGTCATCCGTCAGGTGAAGTGCATCGACCAGCCGCGCGTGGTCGGCGCGATGGTCGGACAGACGCTGCGCATCGTCAACAGCGACACGCTGGCGCACGAGACGCACGCAGCCAACTCGACGACGAACACGTTCAAAGTCACGCAGCCGCATTCGGACATGGTGTTCGACTACAGGTTGAAGGGCCCCGAGGAGATGCTGCGCCTGGCGTGCGACGTGCACCGCTGGATGACCGCCTGGGTGGGCGTCGAGCCGCATCCGTATTTCAGCGTCACGAGCGATGCCGGCGGCTTCACGATCGCGAACGTACCGCCAGGCCGTCACCAGATCCGCGCCTGGCACGAGCGTTACGGCTGGCTCACCAAGACCGTGGATGTGAAAGCCGGCGCGACGGCGACGGTCGATTTCGCCTACACCGGCCAGGAGCACCAGGCCCTCTGAGCCGGTTTTCCGCCTGCTGGCACCTTGGGTGTCAGGAGGCAGTCGTGACACATTCATTCCGCATCGCCGCCGTGGCCATCCTGCTGGCCGTTGGTGCGATGCCGGCGGACGCCCAGGACCTTCAGATTCGCAGCCGTTCGCTCGTGCCGGCCACGTTCCCGCGCTGGGACGCGGGCGGCAGCATCGGCCTCCTGACCGTCACATCCACGGAGTCGCGCAATTCCTGGAACGGCTGGGACCAGAGGGGCGAGTACCGGTTCGATTTCGGCCGCTACTGGACCACGCACCTCAAGACAGACGTGGCGGTCACCACCAGCAACATGTGGTCGGACTGGCGGAGCGAGGTTCTGCCGGTTCCGGGCGTGTCCACGGCCTACGCCTACACGCAGATCGATCGCCGCTTGTTCGGTGTGGCGCCGGCCGTCACCTGGCAGTTCCGCGAGAACAGCTTCATGCACCCTTACGTGAGCGGCGGCGTGAAGCTCTCGCTCCTGGACGAGCACAGCTTCCGCGACGTCTCGACGCAGCGGTCGGGCCCGATCAGCTACCAGGTGCCGGGTCTCGACGAGCGGCACACCCTCGTCCTGGCCCGGCCGTTCGTCGCCGGCGGCTTCAAGTCCTATGTCAACCGGTCGGTCTTCGTCCGCACCGAGGGCCGTGTGGCATTCGCGCAGGACGGCGTGCGGCAGGTGTCCGCGATCGTCGGCGTCGGCGTCGATTTCTGAGAGGCACTCACTATGAAGAACCACATCGGCACTCGTCTGGCCTGCGCACTGCTGGTCGTGTCGCTCGCCTTGCCGGCGTCGGCGCAGGACGCCTCTCGCGATTGGGCGGCGCTCGCCGCGTCGCTCGCGCCGGGCACGCGCGTGGAACTCGATCTCGCCGACGGCACGCACATCGACGGCACGGTCCTGGCCCAGGAAGGGACGCAGTTCGTCTTCAATCCAAGAACCCGCCTGCCGGTGGCCCCGTGGCGGGTGGCGTACTCCGAGATCAGATCTCTCGACGTCAAGCAACGCGGAGAGGGCATGCGGCCGGGCACGAAGGTGCTGGTCGGTGTCGGGATCGGCGCCGGGACGTTTCTCCTGCTGGCTGCGATCCTCGTCGCCTCCGCGTACGACTAGCTGCCAGCCGGCGGGCGGGTGCCGGCCGGCAGCGCGGCACCCAGCGCGCGGACGAGCGCAGCCGGATCGATCGGCTTGGCAACGTGCGCCGTGAATCCCACCGCCAGCGCGCGAGTTCGATCGTCCACGCTCGCATAGGCGCTCACAGCGACGGCCGGGAGCGCTCGCTGCGGGCCGCGGTGGCGCAGCGTCTGCAGTAGCTCGTAGCCGTCCATCCCGGGCAGGCCGAGATCGCTCACCAGCAGATCGGGACGCCACGATTCGGCCACCTGCAGCGCTTCCGCCGCGTTGGCTACGGCACGCACATGGGCGCCCGCGCCTTCCAGCGCATCGCGGAACATCGTCAGGGTGTCGGGCTCGTCGTCCACGAGCAGAATCTGCAGGCCCGCCAGCGACGGCGCGCCCGTCTCCTGACCGGGCCCGTCGGCGTTCGTCGCGGGCGCTGAGTCGCTCATCGAGACGGCGGCGGCTGACTGTGGCAGCCGCACGGTGAACGTCGAGCCCTGACCGGCGCCGTCGCTGGCGGCGTAAATGGTGCCGCCGTGCAGATCGACGAGCTGCTTCGTGATGGCGAGCCCGAGGCCCAGCCCGCCGTGGCCGCGTTGGAAGCGGCCGTCGGCCTGCCGGAACGGCTCGAAGATGTGCGGCAGGAACTCGGACGAGATGCCGACGCCGCTGTCGGTGACACGAATTTCCACCGCCATGCCGTCGCGCCGGAGCGCCACGCCCACCCGGCCGCCGCGCGGCGTGAACTTCACCGCGTTGGTCAGCAGGTTCGAAAACACCTGCAGCAGCCGCGCGGTGTCGGCCGTGACCGTGCCGGCAAACGGATCGATCTCCTGCTCGAGCGCGATGGCCTTGGCGTCGGCTGACGGCTTCACGCCGTCCACCGCCTCGCGCAAGACCGTGGCGACGGGAATCGGCGCGGGATCGAGCCGCACCTTGCCCGCCGTGATGCGCGACATGTCGAGCAGGTCTTCGATCAGCCGGTTCTGCGCCACGGCGTTGCGTTCGATCACGTCGATGGCGCGCGGTCGCTTGTCGGGCGTGATGGTGTTGGTCTGCAGCATCCGGGCGTAGCCGAGGATCGCGTTGAGCGGCGTGCGGAGCTCGTGCGACAGCGTCGCCAGGAACTGATCCTTCAGCTGGTTCGCGGATTCGGCCGCCTGCTTGGCCTCGCGCAGCGCCATTTCCGCGCCCTTGCGGCTGGTGACGTCGATGCCGATGCCGTAGAGCGTCCGCGGCGTGCCGTCCTCGTCGTACACGGCACGCCCGCGGCCCTCCATCCAGCGCCAGTCACCACTCGCGTGCAGGAATCGGAACTCGACGATGTAGTCGGACCGCCGGCGGACGGCACCGTCGACCGCCGTTCGCACCGCCATCTGATCGTCGGGATGCACGATCGCCTCGAACCCCTCGAGCGTGCGGCTGAAGCTGCCGGGCGGCAGGCCGGCGATGTCCTCGAGCTCGGGGCTCCACCACACCTCGTCGGTGGCCATGTTGCGCGACCACACGCCCATCGAGCCGCCGCGCATCGCCAGCGCCAGCACGTCGCGGCTCTCGCTCAACTCAGCTGCCCGCTGCCGCAGGTCCGCCTGTGCCAGCATGAGCATCTGCTCGCGCTCGCGCAGGACTTCGGCCGCGGCGCGCTCGCCGCGCTCGCTCGTCTTGCGTTCGAGCACCGCCGCCGCCACGAGGAGCGCGGTGCCGGAGAGCACGCCCATGAACGCCTGCAGCAGGACGAGCGCTTCGTGAGTCTGCTCGCTGGCAAACGGGCCGCTCCCGTGCACGGTGTGCCAGATGGTCACTCCGGACACCGCGAGCACCACGCACGACGTCACCGGCAGGCCGCCACGGACGGCCGCGGCGATGGCAAGCGGAAAGGCCACGTATTCGAGCGGATGCTGGCTGCGGCCACTCAGTTGGCCGAAGACGACGTACGTGACGGCCACCGAACCGCTCACGAAGAGCGCCAGGTGCACCCAGTCGCGGCGCGACCACACGTGCCGGACCGTGGTGAGGATCGCCGGAGCGATGATGAGGGCGCCGAGGGCGTCGCCCAGCCACCAGTCGAACCACAGCGTGGCGAACCGGGCCCACTGCTGCTCGCCGGCCGCGCACAACGTGGCCACGCCGATGGTGGCGCTGACCATCGTGCAGAGACACGCCCCCGCGATGATGAGCGCGAGCACGTCGGGTACGCGCCGGAGGCCGTCGTCGAAGGAGGGCAGCCGGCGGAGCACCCACGTGGCCAGCGCGGCTTCGAGGGTGTTGCCGGTGGCGAGCACGAACGCGGTCCAGAGCGGCGCATCGCTGCCGGCGTTGGCGAGGAAGGCGCCGGCCCAGACCGCCGGCCAGAGGCGGAGTCCACCGAGGAGCAGCGCCGCGAGCGCGATGCCGGTCGGCGGCCAGACAGTGGTGATCTGCTCGGCGACGAAGGCGACGCGGAAACCGAGTTCGGCGGCAGCGACGTACGCGGCGGCGACGGCGCCGCCGATGGCTACCGTGCCCGCGCTGATGCCACGACGCGCCCCGCCCGCCACGGGCACATGGTAGAACAGCCGCGGAGACGTGGCTGCGGACCGTCGAATGTGGCTGCGGACCGTCGAATGTGGCTGCGGACCGTCGAATGTGGCTGCGGACCTATCAGGTCCGCCCTACTGTTCCTTGCGCCAGGCCAGCGCCACGATCGACAGCGCCAGCCCCGCGAACGCGCCGCTCACCGTCACTTTGGCCATCCCCGGCCGGCGCGCGTCCGTCGGCAGGCTGGGCGCCTTCGTCACGCGAAACTGGTCCCCGATTGCCCGCCCGGCCAACTCGGCGTCGACGAGGTTCTCCATGATGAACAAACTGGTGAGCCGCTCGGTGACCCTTTGGGAGAGGCGTGGATCCGGTGACTGGAATGCGACCTTGAACGCAGCGATTGCTTCTCCGGTGTCGGGTTGTTCCGGAGTGATTTCGACGCTGATGTTGCGGCGCATCTGCTGAGGGGTGCCGAGGCCAAAGTCCTTCAGGCTCGAATCGAGCCGCGCATCGCTCAGGATCGTCGTGGTGATGGCATGCATGCGTCGCTGCGGGTCCCGCGTCGAATCGAGGGGGACGGCCGCAGGTACCCGCGGCTGCGGAATGACGGCGATCATCGATTCAGAGCGGTAGAACGCCGGCAGCACGGCGTAGGACACCGCGCCGGCCAGCACGCCGGCCACAGCCGTCGCGCCGGTCATCCACCGCCAATTGCCGACGATCGTGTCGAGCGCAGTGGTCAGTCGTGACATGGTGCGGCTCCTGACAGGTGGGGCCTGCGCGGCGATGAGGTCGGGCGGGCCGAATCGTTCGACCGCCTCGCGTTCGGCCTCTTCGCGCGTGAGGCCACGGCGCACGCCGTCCTCGACGGCGTCGGCGAGATGCTCCCGCGCTTCGGCCACGATGCGCGCCGCGGCGTGGCCGCGCTCGTGCAGCGCGCTCTCGAGCGCCTGCAGATAAGCCTCGAGCGGTCCAGGTGTCATGCCAGCCCTCCGACGACGGCGTGCATGGCACGCGAGAAATCGCGCCACTCGTCCTGACGGGTGGCCAGTGATTTCTGCCCCTTGGCGGTGAGCTGGTAGACGCGCCGCCGGCGTCCGTTCACTTCGGACCAGCGGCTGGCCAGCAGGCCCGCGTGCTCCAGCCGATGCAGGGCCGGATAGAGGGTGCCTTCAGGCAGGTCGAACGTGCCCTTGCTGCGGGCGCGGAGCGTGTCCGCAATCGCATACCCGTGTGCGGGGCCGGGCTGGACGGCGGCCAGAAGCAGCAGCTCCAGATGGCCTTTGAGCGTCTCGGCGTTCATTCCTCGCCATGCTATACATCGTGAGGCGATGCGTCAACCGGTCCGCGCGGCCCTCTCGCGTCGCTGGACCTCGCCCTGTCGGTGGGCGGCGCCGTTGCGTTCACGGACGGCTCCCGGCCGCGCCGCGAGGCGATGATTTCCCTGAGGGTGCTCCGCTAGTGCTGCTCAACGTCGTCGTGGCCTTCGTGCCGGTGTTGCTGTTCCTGGTGCTGCTCGTGCTCATGGACAGCTTCAAGCTGGCCCGCCCCAGCGCCATTGCCAAGGCCATCGGCTGGGGCATCGTGGCGGCCTTCGTCTGCGACGCACTCTACCGGCTGCTGACGCCGATCCTGCCGCTCTCGCCCACGGCGTTCAGCCGCTACGTCGCGCCGCTGACCGAGGAGACGGCCAAGGCGGCATTCATCGTCTACCTGATTCGCGGCCGCCGCATCGGCTTTCCCGTCGACGCCGCGCAGCTCGGCTTTGCGGTCGGCACCGGCTTCGCGCTGGTCGAGAACCTGCAGTACCTGCGCGTGCTGGGGGACGCCGGTGTGGTGCTGTGGCTGGTGCGCGGGCTCGGCACCGCCATGCTGCACGGCGCCACGATCGCGATCTTCGCGATGCTGGCGCAGACCGCGGCGGATCGGCAGCCGAACCGGCTCGTGCTGGCATTCGTGCCCGGGTGGCTGGCCGCGGTGGCGATTCACTCGGCGTTCAATCACGTCCCGCTGCCGCCGGTGGCGATGACCGGCCTGCTGATGGTGGCGCTGCCGGCGCTCGTGCTCTTCGTCTTCCAGCGCAGCGAGGCGGCGACGCGCGACTGGGTGAGCGCCGGGCTCGACCTCGATCTTGTGATGCTCGAGGTGTTCTCGTCGCAGGGATTCAGCCACACGCGGTTCGGCCGCTATCTGGCGGAGCTGCGCGACCGGTTTCCCGGGCCGGTGGTGGCCGACATGCTGTGCCTGCTGCGCGTGGAGCTCGAGCTGTCGGTGCAGGCCAAGGCGGCGGTGATGGTGCGGGAGGCCGGCGTCATCCTGCCCGTGCACGACGACACACGGCACGCGCTCGCCGAGGTGCAATATCTCCGCGCGTCGATCGGCGCCACGGGCATCCTGGCGCTCCAGCCGTTCGGCGTGACCTCGCACCGTGACGACTGGCACCGCTACCTCCTGGCGGGGCCGGACGCGAAACGGCGCTGAAGTTGGTCCTTAGTCCTTGGTCCTTGGTCCTTAGTTGTGAATGTCAAAGAGGTTGTTCATTACGCAGCCTCTTGGAAACGGGTCCACGGCGAGCGGCGTCCCAAACTCGAATGGGGCCGTCGGTAGTTGTAGAAGCGCAGGAACGGCACCAGGGCGGCGGTGCGACGCGCCGAGCTGAGAAACGCGCGCCGATACGCCCACTCCCGCAGCAGCGTTTGGATGAATCGCTCGGCTTTGCCGTTGGTCCGCGGCGTGTAGGGCCGGGTAAAGCGATGCCGGAGCTGCCAGGTGCGACAGACGCCGGCGAACCGGCGCGACTTGTAGCCCGCCCCGTTGTCCGTGAGGACGCGGCGGACGGTGATACCGCGCCGGCGGAACCAGACCAGCGCGTTGCGCAGAAAGGCGGCACACGCCCGCCGGCGCTGCGATCGACGGACTTCCACAAACGCGACGCGCGTCGCATCGTCAATGGCGACGTGCACGTATTCGTAGCCGACGCCGCGGTGCTTCACCGACGGGTCGCCATGAATGCGATGGCCGATGCCGCGGATGCGGCTCAGGGGCTTGATGTCCAGGTGGACGAGATCGCCCGCGTGGGGCCACTCGTAGCGCTGAATGACCGGTGGCGGCTCGAGGCGAGTCACGCGATTCAGACCGGCGCGGTGCAAGACCCGCGTGACCGTCGAGCGGGGCACGCCGAGGCGTGCGCTAATCTCCCACGCGGTCGCGCGCTGGTGCCGCAACGCCACAATGGCGGTGGTCCGCGCCACGTCGAGGGTGCGCGGCTGACGATGCGGACGGGACGAGGCGTCTTCGAGCTGGACGTCGCCGAGGCGCGCGCGGCGGGTCCACTTCGCGACCGTGCGGACACTAATCCCCGCAGCGGCCGCGGCCGCCGCCTGCGTCCAGCCCTGGCGCTGCACGCGGTCCACGAGCAGCTGCCGCATCTTGGGACTCGTCTTGGCGTTACGATGAAGTTTCATTCGGGGGTCCCTCCAGAAACAGTGGGTTGGTGTGGTAACCCCCATTGTTTCCAGAGACTCCCGAATGAACAACGTTCATAGCATTCACACTTAGTCCTAGGTGTTCGAATGCGGGCGTGCCATCGTTGTCCTTGAGAAGGAGCGCGCACCGCCCATGCCCATCGCGAAATACGGCCTGCTCGTCGGCCGGCCGCTGCACGGTGTCCCCGGCCGCGGCACCAACGCGCACTATCAGATCCACGTCGTCGACGACATCACCGAGTACCGCATCGCGGTGAACGTGAAGTCGCAGCTCGCGCCGTCCGAGGTGGAGTACCTGGTGGACGACGACTTCCGCCATCCGATCACCGCGGCGCTGCGCGGCCGCGCGCCCGGTTTCTACCGTCTCGGCCACCTGCCGACCGACGGCGGGCTCGACTACATCCGCGGCAATCTCTTCGACCGCACGCGCATGCGTCCGTTGCCGATGAACCTGCCGGGTCCCGACGACGACCTGAACGATCATCTCGATCGGGTGATGCAGGCGGCAATCGCGGAAGAGGACGCGCTGGTCTACGCATTCGGCCAGCGGTGGGGCCCCGAAGACGACCTCCGCGACAAGATCTTCGGGTTCCTCCCGGGTAACGGCATTCACGACATCCACATGAACCAGGGCAACAGCGGCCGGTTCGTGGACGACGACGGCGTGTGGCAGGACGGCGGCCTGCTGGCCTACTTTCCGTCGGTCGATCGGTGGACCGCGATCTTCCTCAAGTTCCAGTCGCAGAGCTGGCACACCGACGACGTGCACGGGCATGCGATTGCCACGCCGGTGCCCGACACGCCGCCCGATGTTCCGCCGCCGCCACCGCCGATCCAGCCGGGCAGCCCGGACCTGCGGATTCGCATCGTCGCCGCGCTCGTCAACCCGGCCGGGGGCGACCAGGGGCACGAGACCGTGACGCTGCTGAACGTCACGGACACCGACCAGCCGCTGGCGGGCTGGGCGATTGCGAACCGCACGAAGGCGAAGTTCGGCCTGACGGGCGTCATCAAGGCGGGCGCCACCCTGACGATCACGCTGCCGGTGGACGTGCCGCTGTCGAACGACGGGGGGCTGATCACGCTGCTCGATGCCGCCGGTCTCAAGGTGCACGGCGTGTCCTACACGAAGCCGCAGGTTGCACGACAGGGGTGGACCGTTGTTTTCTAGCGGAATGAGACATCTGCTTGGAGTCGCGGGCGCGGTGTGGTTGATGGGCGGCGTCGCACATGCGCAGGTCACGCCGCCGCTGCTGGCCAGCGTGCGGGAACGCTCCGCCACGATCGAAGGCACCTGCATCACCGGGGCGACGGTCCGGCTGACGATCAAGACCGGTGTGGAGGGCAACGACGTCCGCTTGAGCGACGCGAACTGCGTGGCCGGGCGCTTCTCGGTGGACGCGCAGGCGATCCGGCTGCTCGACCCGTACCAGGTGCAGGCGGTGCAGGTCGTGGCCGGGACGGCCAGCGCGCCGATCACCGTGGAGGTGGAGGCGTGGGACGGGCCGTTCGGCGACGAGCGAAGCGACTTCGAGTCCAATGCCTACATCGGTTTGGCGATCGACACGTTCGGCGCGCAGGAGCTCAACAAGTATCTGAACCCCGAGGCCAACGGGCAGCTGCACGAACGCAGCATCTTCGGGATCGACTTCTCGTACCGCCTGTTCAAGAAGGGGGCGCGTCAGATCTGGGTCTACGGTGAAACGCTCCACGGCGTCCGCAGCGAGGACATCGACTGCGCGCAGACCCCCGAGCTGCCGTCGTGCAAGAAGGAGCTCGCGGAATTCGGCGCGGACCTGGCGAAGGCGTCGCTGTTCCTCCTGCGCAACGCCACATCGCTCGAAGCCTACGTGGGGGTGCGCGTGGAGCTCGCGCAGCTCAATCTGCCCGGGTTGCACCCGGCGGCCGTCTACGTGAACTTCCAGCCCGGGTTCCTCGAGGTGGCCGGCAGCGACGGCGATGCCAAGGCGGCGCATCACATCGGCATCGGCGCGCAGGCGGTGGGCGGGTCGATGCAGGGCAGCTATCTGGAGTTCGGCTACGGCAAGACCGATCTCTTCATCGTGAACCGCGACCGCCGCTACAAGTTCGACGGCATGCTGGTGCGGAAGCTCGGCGACACCGGGTTCTCGCTGTTCGCCCAGCTCTATGCGGACGTGGACATGAAGGACGGATCGGATTCGATTCAGTCGTACTTCGGCCTGAACTACGACGTCAGCAAGCTCTTCGGGGTGTCGAAGCCCGGGTCGAATTAGAGGCGGACCTGAGAGGTCCGCAGCCACGTACGGGCGGACCTGAGAGGTCCGCGACCACGTACGACGCGGTATCCTGCTCCGCGAATGGCCAAGAAGAAGAAAGCCGTCCGCCGAAAGAAGAAGGAAGCCGCGTCGGTCGGGCTGTCGGTTGCGGAAACGCGCACCGGGACCAGCGCCACCGAGGCGCTGGCCGCGCTGGTCGATCGCGACGGCGGCGCGGTGCTCGGCGTCTACCGGGATCCGTTCGGCGGCAAGCCCGTATTGATCGTTTCGCTGCCGATCGACAAGGTCGAGCCCACGCCGTTTCAGCGCGATCCCTCCGATCCGCACGTGAAACGGTTGATGACTGTGATCGAAACGCTCGACCGCTTCCTCGACCCGATCATCGTCATCCGACGCGACGACCGCTACTGGACGCCCAACGGCAACCACCGGCTGCAGGCCATGAAGCGGCTGGGCGCGAAGGCCGTCGTGGCGCTGCTCATCCCGGAGGCGGAGGTCGCCTATCAGATCCTGGCGCTCAACACCGAGAAGGCGCACAACCTGCGTGAGAAGTCGCTCGAGACGATCCGGATGGAGCGCGCGCTGGCGGACGAGTCGCGCGAGAGCGAGGAGGCGTTCGCGTTCCAGTTCGAGATGCCGTCGTACCTCACCCTCGGCGCGGCCTATGAATCGCGGCCGCGTCTCAGCGGCGCCGTCTATCAGTCCGTGCTGCGCCGCATTGACGACTTCCTCGACACGCCGCTGCCGAAGGCGCTCAAGGAGCGCGAGCGGCGGGCCGCGTTGGTGCTCGCGATCGACGACCGCGTGACGGCCATCGTCGAGAAACTGAAGGCCCGCGGGCTGACGAGCCCGTACCTGCGGCCGTTCGTGGTAGCCCGCATCAACCCGATCCGGTTCTCGAAGGCCACCAGCTTCGACTTCGACGAAGTGCTGGAGACGATGATGGCCTCGGCCGGCAAGTTCAACATCGACAAGGTGAAAGCGGAGGAAGTGACGCGAGCCTCGGGACCGCCCGGGGACGACGACTAGAGGCTAAAGGCTCGAGGCTGGAGGCCGATTTTTGTGACATGTCGTGGAGTGTCGAGGCTGGGTTCCTGGTCGTGGTCGCGAGCGTCCTGGCGTTTGCCACCTGGGCGGCCCATCAACGATTGAGACGATCGGAGGCCGCGCGGCACGATCTCGAACGGTCGTTCAAGGTACTCGAGCAGGAGCGCCACGTACTCGAGCTCATCGCCACGGGCGCCACGTTGAAGGACGTGCTCGAGCGGCTGACGCTCGCGGTGGAGTCCATCGTTCCCGAAGCCACATGCTCGGTGCTGCTGGTCGATCGTGAGAACAACTGCCTGCGGCAGGGCGCCGCGCCACATCTTCCGGCTCCGTACTGGGCGGCATGCGAAGGGCTCCCGATCGCCGACTTCGGCTGCTGCCCCGCGGCGGTGTTCCACAACAAGATCACCGTCAGCGAGGATCTGCTGATCGATCCGAAGTGGGCGGCGGCTCGCGACGACGTGAAGAAGCTTGGCCTCCGCTCGTGCTGGTCGGTGCCGATTCAGGACTCGCAGACGGGCGACGCCATCGGCACCTTCGCGATGTACCGCGCGGTGCCGGCCAGCCCGACGCCCGAGGATCTGCGCGTCGTGGTCGCCGCCGCCCGCCTGGCCGGCAACGCGATCGAGCGCCTGCGATGGGCGCAGCGCGCCCGTGAGTTCGAGGAACGGTTCGCGCTGGCGGAGCGCGCCGCCGGGTTCGGCATCTGGGAGTGGGATCCGAGAACGAACGTGTTCGACCTGTCCGAGGGCACTGCCCGCGCGATGGGCGGCGACTTGAAGGCGGGGCGGATCAGCACGGAGCAGTTGTACGAGTCGGTGCACCCTGACGATCGGGCGGCCGCGCACGGCGCACGCGACACGGGGCTCGCGCAGGGCGGCGGATACGAGCAGGAGTTCCGGCGCATCTCTCCCGTCGATGGGTCGATTCGCTGGTTCCGCAACAGCGCCAAGGTGGTGGAGCGTGTCGACGGCAAGGCCGTCCGGGTGATCGGCGCCATCATGGACATCACCCGCCAGAAAGAGCTGATGCTCAGCCTGGAACAGGCCAAGGTGATGGCGGAGGCGGGCGCGCAGGCCAAGAGCGAGTTCCTGGCCAACATGAGCCACGAGATCCGCACGCCGATGAACGGCGTGATCGGCATGACCGGGCTGCTGCTCGAAACCGGGCTCACCTCCGAGCAGCGCGACTTCGTGGAGACGATTCGCAGCTCCGGCGAGGCTCTGCTGACGATCATCAACGACATCCTCGACTTCTCGAAGATCGAGGCGGGCAAGCTGGCGCTCGAAAGTTACCCGTTCGAGCTCGATCGCCTGCTCGAGGAGGTGGTGGAGATGCTGGCGCCGAGCGCCGGCGAGAAGGGCATCGACCTGGTGCTCAACTATCCGCCGTCGAGCCCGCGCCGGTTCCAGGGCGACGCGGACCGCGTGCGTCAGCTCGTCGTGAACCTCGCGGCCAACGCCGTGAAGTTCACGCACGAGGGGCAGGTGGTGATCTCGGTGGATCCGGCGGCCGGTGCGGCGGCCGGCGTCCGCATCAGCATTGCCGACACGGGGATCGGCATCGCGGCCGGCCAGCTGGCCTCGCTCTTCGAGAAGTTCACGCAGGCCGATCCGTCCACCACGCGCCGCTACGGCGGCACTGGCCTCGGCTTGTCGATCACCAGGAGCCTCGTGGAGCTGATGGGCGGGCAGATCAGCGCCGAGAGCGCGGTGGGCGCCGGGTCTACCTTCACCGTCTCGCTGCCGCTGCCGTTGAGCGGCGAGCCGATCGACCGGCCCGCGGTGCCATCCGCGCTGCAGGGGCTCCGGGTGCTGATCGTGGACGACAACCGCGTGAACCGCCGCGTCATCCATCAGCACATCTGCAGCTGGGGCATGCGCAACGGCAGCTTTGCCTCGGCCGAGGAAGCGCTGGCCGCCGTGCGCGAGGCACGCGAAGCGGGCGATCCGTACCAGATCGTCATTGCCGACTACCACATGCCCGGGATCGACGGCGTGATGCTCGCGCAGCAGCTGCGTGAGCTGCCGGAGCGTCTCGTCTACGTGCTGCTGACGTCGGTGGGGCATTGGAAGGAGCACGCGTCGCTTCCGGATGGCCTGATCGACGCGTGTCTCACGAAGCCGGTCCGCCACCGGAAGCTGATGGACACGCTGGCCACCGCGTGGGCGCGCCAGCAGGGGCGGCGTGAACCAGCCGCGCCGGCAGCCGCGCCGGTGCAGACGCCCTCGAGCGAGCCGGTCGCACGACCCGCGTCCGAGAAGCGCGCGGTGCGCATCCTGGTGGTGGAAGACAATCCGATCAACCAGAAGGTGGCCGTGCACCAGCTCGAGGCGCTCCATCTGCAGGCCGACGTCGTGGGCAGCGGCAAGGAAGCGCTGGAGATGCTGGAGATGGCCGACTACGACCTGGTGCTGATGGACTGCTCGATGCCGGAGATGAACGGCTACGACGCCACGCGGGCCATCCGCCGCATGGCGGGTCCCGTGGCGGCGGTCCCGATCATTGCCATGACCGCCGACGCCGTGACCGGCGCGCGCGAGCGCTGCCTCGCGGCCGGCATGAACGACTACGTGAGCAAACCGGTCAAGCTCGAGCACCTCGAACGCACCATCGCCCGCCACGTGGAGCTCCTCCCGGCCTGAGCCGCGCCGCCCGGACGGCGGTATCATGCGCCCATGCAAGCACGTGGGACGCACCTCGTCTCTGTCGTCATCTTCGCGCTGGCGTTGAGCGGAGCCGCTCTGGGGCAGTCATCCAGTGGCGCGACACCATCCACCGACCCGGCGCCGCGGCGCGCCGACGGTAAGCCTGATTTGAGCGGCGTGTGGATGCCGCCCTACGTGCCGGACATGACGCAGGACCGGCCGAATCAGCGCGGCCAGGCGGACCTGCCGTACACGGCGTGGGGGCTCGCCAACTGGAAGGAGTACGACGCCGCCAGCGGCGACTACACGGGGAGCTGTTTCCCCTTCGGCCTGCAGCGCTCCGTCAACGCGCCGTATCCGTTCCAGATCATGCAGGACGAGCGGCAGATCGCGCTGCTCTTCGAGATCAACACGTGGCACCACGTGATCCCGTTCGCGCGCGAGTTCCCGAAGCAGGCGGCCGACAACCCCACGTGGTACGGCTACTCGATCGGCCGCTGGGAAGGCGACACGCTGGTGGTGGAGTCGCGCGGCTTCAACGGCTACACGCGCCTGGACACCATCGGCCATCCGCACAGCGACGCCCTGCAGTTGACGCAGACGTTCAAGCGCGTCGATCGGCGGAGCATGGCGTACACGGTGACGGTGACCGATCCGAAGACCTACACGAAGCCGTGGACCAACGAGCGCACGTTCCGGCTGATGGACACGCCGCTGATGGAGTACTCCTGCGAGGAGAACAACCGCAGCCTGTGGCAGGGGCGCATCAAGGGCTGGACGCCGCCCTGGTCCAAATAGCGGTCGGCGGCCCCTACATCTGGCGGTCGTAGACGCGAATCGCGGTCTGTCCGTCCACGGTGATCGTCAGCGTCTGTCCGTCCTTCGAGACGATCTTCCGCCCCTGCGCCGTGATCTTGCCGTTCACCTTGTCGATCCACGCGGTCGTGTAGTCGTCGATCTTCGTCTCCGCGTAGGTCCGCGGCGTCGGCGTTCCGGCCGCGATCATGTCGGCGACGATCTGGTCCGAGTGCTCCGGGTAGTCCTTGCCGTCGCTCTTCGCGGTGAACTGCAGATAGCGCAGGCCGCGCGCGTTGCCGGTGAAGAGCAGCCCCACGAGATAGCCGTCGGCGCGCAGCCGGTACTGCCGGACCTCCACGTAGTCGGGCGGCACCTGGACGCCCGACTTCTCGGGATTGAGCTTCCAGGTGCCCGCAATCGGCGGCTGTGGCGTGGCCGGCGGCGACTGGGCGAAGGCCGTGGTGGCCGCCAGCAGGATCGCGACGCATATGGCGGGCCTGAGGGCCCGCAGCCACGTGCGCATCTACTTCAAGCGGGCGGCGACCGCCGCAAGGCCGGCGTTGGCGCACGCCTCGTCCTTGTCCTGCCCCGGCGCGCCGCTCACGCCGATGGCGCCCACCACCTGATCGCCGGCGCGAATGGGGAAGCCGCCTCCGAGCGCGATCGTGCCGTCGATCGACGGCGGCGGCACCTGGGTGGCCCATAGCTTGGCCGTCTCCATCGACGCGCGGCGATAGATCAGCGCGGTGTAGGCCTTCTTCCTCGCCACTTCCACCGTGTGCGGGCTGGTGCCGTCGTCGCGCACCGAGAGCTTGAGGTTGCCGCCGGCGTCGACGATCGCCACGGTCGTCCGGTAGCCGTCGGCGCGGCACCTGTCGATCGCGGCGCGGGCGATGTCTACCGCCATGTCCAGCGGCAGTACCTTCTCGCTGATGAGCCCGGCGGCGGGTTTGGCACCCTGCTGCGCCAGCGCGACAGCCGGGAGCAGAAGCAGGATCGAGAGCAGGCGCATGTGAAGACTCCTTTCGATCCGCCTACGCCAAGGCTACGGCGGACAAGCGCCCGTCAGGATACACTTTCGCGCGATGGCAAAGATCAATGGTCGGGCGCTGGGGGCAGCCGCGTGCGCGGTCATGGCGATGGTGACAGTGGGCCTTGCGGCGGCCAGGCAGGCCGCGCCGCCGGACTCCCTGACCATCACGCTCACCGGTCAGTCGATGCTCCGCTCGGATCTGCGCGCATCGGCGCCCAAGGCGGTGCCGGTGATTGCCGGCCTCTTGAAGGGGGACGTCGTCTTCACGAACTTCGAGGGGGCGATCGCGCTGCCAGGTCAGGGCGCGAGCGAGGGGCGCGGCTTCCTCGCGCCACCCGCGGCGCTCGACGCGCTCAAGACGCTCGGCTTCAACCTGCTGTCGCTGTCCAACAACCACGCGTTCGATCTGCAGGCCGCCGGCATTCGCAACACGATCGCCGAGGCGAATCGCCGGCAGATCGTGCACGCCGGCATCGGCAACACCCTCGCCGAAGCATCCGCGCCCGCCTATCTGAAGACGCCGAAGGGCACGGTCGCGCTCGTCTCGAGCGCCTCCGGGCTCATCGTGGCGGGCGGCATGGCCACCGCCACGTCGCCCGGCGTCAACGAGCTGCGGATCAAGGCTGGCGACAAGGACAACACCGCCAGGGAAGATCTGCCTGGGGCGGGGCCCAACGTGCCGAACGCCGAAGACTCCGAGCGGATCCTGCAGAGCATTCGCGAGGCGCGGCAGAAGGCGGACCTCGTCATCGTCTACCAGCACAATCACGTGTTCAGCAATCGCGCCTTCTCCTCGGTCTTCACCTACGGCCTGGCCGAGCGGCTGGCGCCGAATGCGTGGCTGAAGAAGTGGGTGCGCGCCGAGATCGACGCAGGCGCCGACATCGTAGTGATGCACGGCGCGCCGCTGCTGCACGGCGTGGAGTTCTATCGCGGCAAACCGATCTTCTACGACCTCGGCAACTTCATCTACAACGTGCCGCCCACGCTCACCTACATCCACGAGCCGATGAACTTCCAGAGCGCCGTGGCGCACCTGGAGTATCAAGGCAAGACGCTGCGGTCGATCGCAATCCGGCCCGTGGTGATGAACGTGCTGGGGGAGGGGCAGCCCGACGTGCAGGACCCCCGCGCGACCAATCCGTTCCTGCTCACGCGGGGGCTGCCGGCGCCGGCCACGGGGGCCGAGGCCGGCTACATTCTGGAACGTCTCGCCGAGTTCTCGCGGCCGTTCGGCACCCAGATCGACGTCAAGGGTGAGACCGCGGAGATCAGGCTCAAGAAGTAGGGGCCGGCGTCGGGCCGCCTTCAGGCGGCCCGCCCTTCAGAAGTTCACGCTCTTCGCATCGGCCACGATCAGCTCGTGGTAGAGCGGCAGCGACCAGCCGGCCTTTTCGAGCTGTGACAGGCGCGTTTCCACCGCCTTCACATAGTCGCCTTTGTTCTTGTACAGCTTCTTCAACGTGGCCGCGTCGAACGCGGTCTGCGACGTGCTCAGCCCGCACATCAGGTTCGCGGCGTTCTGGCCGCCCGTCGCGATGTACGGCGCGGCGCCGGCGACGACGGGATTGAGCGCCGCGGGACGGATCGTGTACTTCACGGTCGGCACGTCCACGTAGCTCGTGCGGATGCCGCCGCGCGGATTGCCGTGCTCGTCGAGCGCCATCATCGAGCCGTCGTTGTGCTCGTCGCGATCGAGCAGGATGCGCTCGGCGCGCGGCGGCACGGTGCCCTTGTCCACCCACTTCAACAGGTGATCGAGCGCCACCGACATGTAGGCCTGCACCGGGAAGTTGCTGAGCGGCAGCTGGCACGGGTTCGGCTTCAACCGCACGCTGTCGCGCGTGTCGATGTGGCCCATCCCGGAGAACTCGTAGAGGCGGTACTGCTTGCCCGGCTCGTCGCTGTCCTGCTTGTTGGTGATGTTGCCGCTCACCTCGTGCATGGTGGGCACGTGGATCACCGGCACGTCCACGTCGCGGATCATCGCGCCGTTCGACATCGGCAGGAATCCGTCGTAGATGCGCTGCATCGACGGCGTGCGGTACACCATGTGCGCCGGCAGGTAGTTCACGAGCACGCCGGCGGTCATCGACGTGCCGGCCAGGATCATCTTGCGGACCGGCGCGCCGACGAGATTGCCTTCGCGCACGAGCGCGCCGGCCTGCGCCAGGATTTCGTTCGTCTGCGCGCCGTTCAACTTCATCGTCTTGTAGCGCGCCTCGTTCAGCGCCACGAACTGCGCCGGCGGCGTGGTCAGGATTTCCACCGCCACGTGCCCGGACGCCATCTGGTAGATCGACGTGAACTCGAAGATGTGCGCGGCGCCGCTGCCGTGCATCGCTTCGGCCTGCACCAGGCCGCTGAACTTGGACATGTCGCGCGGTTTCCGCACCACGATGCGCGTGGTGTACGGCTCGCCGTTGGCGGTGCCCGAGATCATGTATTCGTGCGCCTCGTAGCCGTAGGCCGCCAGCCCCTTGCCGGGCCACAGCGACGGCGACGAGTCGAACATCGGCCCGGGCCCGGTGATTTCCGCCGAGAGCGTCGGCAGCGCCACGGCCGTGGGCGCCGTGGGCAGATTGGCCTGCGGTGCCGGGCCGCCCGCGCGGCCGCCGCGGCCGCCGCCCGGGGCCTGGCCGCCAATCTGTCCGTTGATCGTCACGGCCACGAGCACCATCAGCGCGCCCGTTGCCACCGCCAAGCGTGTCATACCGATCTGCATGCCGTCTCCCCGCAGTGTCGAATGGCCCGTCGTCTGGACGGGCTCTGCGAACCGGCGTGAAGCCGGTTTGCCAGATACTGCGCGCGGCCGCGTTCTTGGCGGGCCGCGCAGTTGTGACGACATAATATTCGGTTGGATGAACCCGCGTCTCGCCCGCCTGCAACCCTATCCGTTCGAACGGCTGCGCGCGCTCCTGTCCGGTGTCACCCCTCCGCCCGTCCCCCCGATCCGGCTGTCGATCGGCGAACCGCAGCACGCCACGCCGGAACTCTTGAAAACGGCGTTGACCGGCAGCCTGGCGGGCCTGTCCGCGTATCCCGCCACGGCGGGGCTGGACGCCACGCGGGAGGCGATGGCCGCTTGGTTCGTGCGGCGTTTCGGCCTGCCACGCCTGGACCCTGCGACGCAGGTCCTGCCCGTGAGCGGGACGCGCGAGGCGCTGTTCGCGATCGTCCAGGCCGTGGTCGATACGTCGCGCCCCTCGCCGGTCGTGGTGAGCCCGAACCCGTTCTATCAAATCTATGAAGGCGCGGCGCTGCTGGCCGGCGCCGAGCCGCTCTTCCTCAACCAGGCGGCGCGGGATGGCTTCGATCTCGATCTCGAGTCGCTGACGCCGGACGAGTGGAGCCGGACGCAGCTCGTGTTCGTCTGTTCGCCGGGCAACCCGACGGGCCACGTGCTCGATCTCGATGGCTGGCGAACGCTCTTCGAATACTCCGACCGCTACGGATTCGTCATCGCGTCCGACGAGTGCTATTCGGAGATCTATCCCGATGAACAAGCGCCGCCGCTCGGCGCGCTCGCGGCGGCGCGGGCGCTCGGCCGCGACACCTTCCACAACCTGGTCGTCTTCACCAGCCTCTCGAAGCGGTCGAATGCGCCGGGGCTGCGGTCGGGCGGGATCGCGGGCGACGCGGCGCTGCTCGGGCAGTTTCTGCTGTATCGCACATATCATGGATGCGCGGTGAGTCTCCCCGTGCAGCACGCCAGCATGGCGGCGTGGGGCGACGAATCGCACGTGCGCGACAACCGGGCGCAGTACCGCGCGAAGTTCGACGCGGTGGTGCCGATGCTCGAGGGCGTCCTCGACATCCGCCGGCCCGACGCCAGCTTCTACCTGTGGGCCGGCGTACCGGGGGGCGACGACGAGGCGTTCACGCGCGGGCTGTTCGAGCGGGCGCACGTCACCGTGCTGCCCGGGCGGTACCTCGCACGCGACGCGCACGGCGAGAACCCGGGCGCCGGCTACGTCCGCATCGCGTTGGTGCCGGGAATCGAAGACTGCGTCGAGGCTGCGCGGCGCATCATGGAGTTCTGCCGTTGACGACCGATCAGACTGTCCATTCCACCCATCCGCTCGAAGCGCTCATCGACAGGGCCTTCGAGGAGCGCGCCCAGATCACGGCGTCGACCGTGCCGCCGGCGGTGCGCGACGCGCTGGATCACGTCATCGGCGGGCTGAATGCCGGGACGCTCCGCGTCGCCGAGAAGCGCGACGGCGCGTGGGTGACCCACCAGTGGATCAAGAAGGCGGTGCTGCTGTACTTCCGCACGCACGACAACGAGCTCATGCCCGACGCCGGGGGCGGCGCCAGGCACGCGGTGGTGACGCGCTGGTGGGACAAGGTGCCGCTGAAGTTCGCCGACTACAGCGCCGCGCAGTTCCGCGAGGGCGGGTTCCGCGCCGTCCCGCCGGCGGTTGTACGAACCGGCGCCTTCGTCGGGAAGAACGTGGTGCTGATGCCGTCCTACGTGAACATCGGCGCCTACGTGGACGAAGGCACGATGGTGGACACGTGGGCCACCGTCGGGTCGTGCGCGCAGATCGGCAAGAACGTCCATCTGTCGGGCGGCGCTGGCATCGGCGGCGTGCTCGAGCCGCTGCAGGCCAACCCCACGATCATCGAGGACAACTGCTTCATCGGCGCGCGCTCCGAGGTGGTCGAAGGCGTGATCGTCGAGGCGCACTCGGTGATCTCGATGGGCGTCTTCATCGGACAGAGCACCAAGATCTACGACCGCGCGACGGGTGAGGTGATCTACGGGCGGGTGCCGTCCGGTTCCGTGGTCGTGCCGGGCAGCCTGCCGTCGGCGGACGGGAAGTATTCGCTCAACTGCGCCGTCATCGTGAAGCGCGTGGACGAGGCGACGCGGGCCAAGACCTCCATCAACGAGCTGCTGCGCGCCTGATGGCCGACGTCTACCGGCAGACGCTCGACCTCGCGAAGCAGCTGATCGCCTGCCGTTCGGTGACGCCCGACGACGCGGGCTGCATGGATCTGCTGGGCGCAAGGTTCGCGGCCGCGGGCTTCGCGTGCGAGCGGATGGATCGCGGCCCTGTGCGGAACTTGTGGGCCCGCCACGGCACCGGCGCGCCGCTGGTCTGCCTGGCCGGGCACGTCGACGTCGTGCCGCCGGGGCCGGTGGACCGATGGACGAGCGAACCGTTTACACCCACCGAGCGCGACGGGTTCCTGTTCGGGCGCGGCGCCGCGGACATGAAGGTCGGCGTCGCCGCGATGACGACGGCTGCGGAGCGGTTCGCGGCGTCCTCGCCGGGCCACCGCGGATCGCTGGCCCTGCTCATCACGTCGGACGAAGAAGGCGCGGGCGTGGACGGCACCAGGGCGGTCGTGCGCGAGCTGCAGAGCCGGGGCGAGCGCATCGACGCCTGCATCATCGGCGAACCGACGTCGGTCACGCGGCTCGGCGACACCATCAAGAACGGCCGGCGCGGTTCGCTCAACGGCGTCCTGACGGTGAAGGGCGTGCAGTGCCACATCGCCTACCCCGAGCGCGGGCGCAGCCCGATCCTGCCGGCACTGCCCGCGCTGGCGGCGCTCGCGGCCACCGAGTGGGATCGCGGCAACGAATATTTTTCGCCCACCAGCTTCCAGATCTCGGATGTCCACGCCGGCACCGGCGCCAACAACACCATCCCCGGATCGATGGAGGTGTGGTTCAACTTCCGCTTCTCGACCGAGTCCACCGAGGAGGGGCTGAAGGCGGCGGTTCACCGCGTCCTCGACGCGCACGCCCTCGAGTACGCGCTCGCGTGGACGCTGTCGGGCCCGCCCTTTCTCAGCCCGCGCGGCGGCCTCGTGGACGTCGTGAGCGGCGCCGTCCGCGCCGTGACCGGCGTCACGCCCCGGCTCTCCACGAGCGGCGGCACGTCCGACGGCCGCTTCCTCGCGGGCGTGTCGCGCGAGGTGCTCGAATTCGGTCCAGTCAGCGCGTCGATCCACGGCATCGACGAGCACGTGACGCTGGCGGACATCGCGCCGCTCTCGCAGGTTTTTGAGCACGCGCTCGCCGCGCTATTGGGGTAGTCTCCTGGGGCCGGTCTGAAGACCGGCGGCTACTCTGACACGGGAGGGACGCCATGCGGTTCCCGGCAGTGATTCCTGTGACCCTGGCGGCGGTCTTGACCGTCGCGGCCCCCGGCTTCGCCCAGGACTGGGCTCCGATGACCAGCAAGGAAGACGGCTTCCGCGCCAACTTCCCCGGTCAGCCGCAGGTCGAGACCATCACCTACACCACTGAATTCAACCTGAAGCTGCCCGGCCGCGTGTATCGCGCGTCGGACCCGATGGGCCGCTATACCACGACGGTGGTGGACTATCGCGACGTCGAGCGATTGCACGGCGAGCGGGCGGCGGCCTGCCGCGCCGCCAAGGGCGCGAACCAGAAGGACGGCGACTCGTGCCAGAACGACTTCACGCTCGAGGTCGCCGGCGCGATGGACCACGCGGTGTTCACGTACCTGAAGCGCGACGGTGTCAAGGTCACGCAGTACGGCACCTACTTCGTCGAGGTCGTCTCGGGGCGGCTGCTGCACCTGACCAACGCCGACAAGTCGCGGACCAACGTCGCCTTCCACCAGCACGCGGGACGCCTATACATCCACGAAGCGACCGTTCCACCCGACATGCCCGAGCCGATCCTCTTCATGGAATCGCTGGCGTGGGTGAACGGCGAGGGGCTGGCGATCCGCTACCGCACGCTCTATACGGAGGGCTATGGGGATTGGAAGTTCCCGCATCCCACGCCGCCGTTCACGCTCAGGGACCTCGAAAGCTCGATCGATCAACCGCCGCGCGCGAAGTAGCCGCCGGTCTTTCAGACCGGCCCCAGCGAAGGCATTTACCAGTGAGGAGGTGGTCCATGCCGTGGAAAACCGCCATCGTCGTCTCGCTGGGCGTGGTCGCCCTTGGGGCACCGCTCGCCGCGCACCACTCGCACGCCAACTACGACATCTCGACGTGGACGACGCTCGAGGGCACCGTGAAGCAGCTCGTGCTGATGGCGCCGCACTCCATCGTCTATCTCGACGTGAAGGATGACAAAGGCACGGTGGCCACGTGGGCCCTCGAGGCCACGAACCAGCGCACGATCTACAACAACGGCGTCAAGAAGGAAGATGTCCGCCCTGGCGATCGGATCAAGGTGCGCTGTCACCTGCTCCGAGACGGCGCCAGGGGGTGCCTGCTCGGTTTCATCACCCCGATGCACGGCGATGCCGCGCGGGGACATGGCGTCGAGCTCGAGTGGGATTGATTTTCCAGGCCCGCAGAGCTCTGCCGCCTTTAGTCAGTGCCTGAGCTGACTTTATCGGCTGCGCCCGCGGTTTTCGGGCACGTTTGCCAGGAGATCCACCTCTACCTTTCCGGCCTCCAGTTTGCACATGGCGGCGCGGGGAGGCATTGATGAGATTGATGAAACTGACGGGGACGCTCGCTGCGGCGCTCGTGCTGTCGCTGGCGGCGGCGCCTCGTAATGCGGCGGCCGGCGTCATTCAGGTGGGCAACGGGTGTATCGGGTTCTCGAACTGCGACGACAGCGCGTTCGTGGCGGCGGCGTCGGGCCTGCTCCTGAACTTCAACGACATGAATCAGCCGGCTGACGGGCTCATCAACGGCTCGACCTATTCGGCGGACTTCGTCCTGTCGTCGGACGTCGGTGCGTTCGGCGGCGTCAACACGTTCTTCGTGCAGCAGGGCTTCACCAACACCAACCAGTCCGAAGTCGGTCCAGCCCCCGGCTACACGGGGACGCTCGTCATCAGCTTCGCGACGGGACAGCGCGCCGTCGGTTTCGGCACGGTGGAATTCGGTGACGATCTGGCCGAGAAGATCCGCGTCTACAACGGCGCCACGCTGCTCGGCACCTTCGACCCGTCTGGCTCCCCCGATTTCAACTACGAGGGATTCATCGCCACAGGCGGCGACAAGATCACGCGCATCGAGCTGGACGGCAACTTCTTCGCGGTCCAGAACCTCAAGTACGGCGTGCCCGAGCCGGTGAGCCTGTCGCTCCTGGGCCTCGGCCTCGCGGGCGTCGTGGCCCGCCGCCGCGCTCGCCGCTAGACATCCGCCGTTGTTCACGACGCGGCTGGCGCCTCACGGCGTCAGCCGCGTTCGTGCGTACGACGATTAGTGGCTGCGGACCTCTCAGGTCCGCCTTCATTTCGTCCGGAACGTCGTGCGGTCCTTGAACTCCACCATGACGAACTCGGCGGGCCCCTCGAGGTTCTCCGCCTGGTGCACGTTGCCGTCGCCGCACCCGATCGCCCCCGCCTCCACCTTGACCGGACCTCCAGAGCCGTCGGGCACGCGGAAGTCCATCGTCTGATCCGTGAGGAAGATGGTGCAGCCGGGCTGGTGCCGGTGCATCGGTGACTTGTCTCCCGGTGCGTAGCTCGCGCGGATGAAGCGCGCGACGTCGTTCTCGAACGCGATCCGATAGTGCTTCGGATCCGCCGTCACGGAATCGGGATAGCTGGCCGGGCTTCGTTGCGCGACGAGCGTGACTGACACCGCGCCGAGGATGGTTCCGAGCGTCAGGCCGATCAAAAGCTGTCGCATGGCTTCCCCTTGTAAAGGCGGACCTTCAGATCCGCCTAATGGCCGACGAGGCGTTTGGCCGGCGTGTTGTTCTCGCCGCACACGAACTCGATGAGCTCGGTGTCGGGCATGAGCCGCTGCTGCACGCTGAACGTGAACGGCTTCGTGAACGTCTTCGCGTCTTCGACGGTCATCTGGATGTCGAGCGCGCCGAACGTCGGGCGGCGGATGCGCTCGGTGAGCTTCAACTGGTCGCTGCCCGGCGTGCCCCACTCGTCGATCCACGCCTGGTCCTTGAAGCCGAGTGAGTTCACCACGAGCGTGTCGCCTTCCCAGCGGCCGGTCGAATAGCCGTACCACCACGGCTGCGGATCGTTGGCCGGCAGCGGACGGCCATCCAGGTAGATCTCGCGCCGGCCGTCGTTCGACTCGTACAGGATCAGCACGAGATCCGGCGTCTGGACGATCTTGCGCGGCTGCGGGTGCAGGTGCAGCTGAATCGGGTGGAGCGGCAGGCAGTGCGCGTCCGGGTGGTCCTTGCTGTTGGCGGCGTGCCGCTCGGCCTTCAGCTTCGCCGCCCACGGGAGCATCGGCACTTCGGCCCCGAGCGCATTCTTCAAGTCGCGGAACGCGAGGGACGGGGCAATGCCGGCAAAGGGGCCCGGAGGGGGCACTTCGCTCGGCAGCACCCCCTTGTCCCACACGCCCGAGAAGTCCGGCTTGCCGTCGGCCGTCCGCGGCGCCGGCCCCGCCAGGTTGACGCGCCCGTCCGGGGTGCGCGGCGCCGAGGCCTTCTTGAATTCGGGCCACTGTGCCAGCAGCGACGCCGACAGGAGCGCCGTGAAACCGAGGGACGCGATGAGCTTCATAAGGGGTAGCCGGTAGTGTACCGGCCAGGCGCTGCGGCTACAATGCGCCCGGCATGGCGTTCGACCTGACCGTGAACGGGAGCGCGCACCGCGTCGATGCCGATCCGCAGACGCCGCTGCTGTGGGTCATCCGCGATCACGTCGGCCTCACCGGCACGAAATTCAGCTGCGGCATCGGGCAGTGCGGCGCGTGCACCGTGCACGTGGATGGCCGCGCCGTGCGCTCGTGCAGCGTTCCGGCATCGACGGCGGCCGGCAAGCGGGTGACGACCATCGAAGGCGTGTCGCCCGATGGCACGCACCCGATTCAGATTGCCTGGAAGGAGTTCGACGCGCCGCAGTGCGGCTACTGCCAGTCGGGGATGATCATGGCCGCGCTGGCGCTGCTGCGCGACCGCCCGCAACCGACCGATGCCGAGATCGACGCGCGCGTGACGAACGCGTGCCGCTGCGGCACCTATCACCGCGTGCGAAAAGCCATTCACCTGGCGGCCGAATTGATGGAAGGCCAAGGCAGGCCTGATAGGCCTGCAGCTACGAGGCCTGCAGCTACGACAGCGGTGACGATATGAGCGCCGACGTCACCCGCCGCGAGTTCCTGGCCACGGTCGCCGCCGCGCAGGGCGCGTTCGTCCTCGGCTTCTGGTTTCCCGACAAAGCGTCCGCGCAGACGCCGGCACCGGCGGGCGCCGCCTGGTATCAGGACGCGGCTACGCCCGAGATCAACGCGTGGATCGTGATCGCGCCGGACGACGTCGTGACGATCCGCATCGCGCAGACCGAGCTCGGCCAGGGCGTGTGGACCTCGAACGCCATGATGGTGTGCGAGGAGCTGCAGTGCGACTGGTCGAAGGTGCGGCCGCAGTACGCGTCGGCCAATCGTGATGCGCGCGAGAAGGCGCCCGAGTGGACGCTGAACGTGCCGGGAAACGGCGCGACCGATCCCAAGGGTGGAGGGGAACCGACGTTCGGCAACCGCGATCGCACGGGCGTGTCCGGCATTCCCGACAGCCTGTATCGCCGCATGCGGACCAACGCCGCGTCGTCGGTGAAGGACGGCCGCTACTACCTGCAGCTCGCGGGAGCCGAGGCGCGCGAGCGCCTGCTGCGCGCCGCTGCCGCCGAGTGGGGCGTGCCCGTGGCGGAACTGAGCGCGAAGAACAGCGTCATCACGCATGCCGCGAGCGGCCGCTCGACAACCTACGGGAAGGTCGCGCCGCGCGCCGCGCAGACGCCGCACCCGAATCCCGAGACGATTGCCCTCAAGCCGCCGAACCAGTGGACGCTGATGGGCACCGAGCAGAAGAACCTCGACGTGCCGCTCAAGGTGACGGGGCAGGCCGTCTACGGGATCGACGTCCGGCTTCCGGGGATGAAGTGGGCCGCCGTCAAGGCGTGTCCGGTCTACGGCGGCGACGTGAAGCGCTACGACTTCGACGCCGTGCGCGGCATGCCCGGCGTGCGGTCGGCGGTGCAGTTCCCGATTCCGGATCCCGCGTGCACCCGCGGCCGCATCTTCAGCGGCGGCGTGGCGGTGATCGCCGACACCTGGTATCAGGCCAAGACCGCGCTCGACCGGATGCCGATCGAGTGGACCGTTCCGCCCGAGAACGCGGCCGTCACCACCGCGATGATGCGCGACGCGCTCGCGGCCGCCATCGGTCAGCCGGGGCGGGTGCGTGTGGATCAGGGCAACGTGGACGACGGGTTCGCGCGCGCCGCGAAGATCGTCGAGGCCACCTACTCCACGCCGTATCTCGCGCGGGCACGGATGGAGCCCGGCAACGCGACCGTCCTCGTGACGAACGACCGCGTGGACATCTGGATCGGCGATCAGAGCCCGCAGGAAACGCGGTTCAGCGCGTCGAAGATCACCGGTGTGCCCGAGACGAACGTCCACATCCATCTGTGCCATCTGGGCGGAGGCTTCGGCCGCAACGGCAACGGACCGCAGGCGGAACACGCCATCATGATCGCCAACCAGATGCGCGGCACGCCGGTGCACATGCTCTGGACGCGCGAGGAGGATTTCGTCGGAACGACGTATCGCGCGATGGGGCTGGCGCGGTTGAAGGCGGGCCTGGATGCCGACGGCTGGCCGATTGCGCTCGAAGTCCGCACCTGCATGCAGCGCGACGGTTTCGGGCCCGACGCGTCGTTCGACGTGACGTCGCGCTACCAGGTGCCGAACTACCGCTATTCGAGCCATACGACGCGATTCCACATTCCGGTCGGTACCCGTCGCGGCGTGGGGCAGGCGGCGCACGAGTTCTACCGCGAGAGCTTCATGGACGAGCTCGCGCACGCGGCGGGGAAGGACCCATACCGCTATCGCCGCGAGTTGATCGCGCGGACGAACCTCCCGTACAAGGCCGACATGCTCAAGGCGCTCGACATGGCGGCGGAGATGTCGGGCTGGGGCACACCGCTGCCGGCGGGCAAGGCCCGCGCGATCGCGCTCGAGGAGCGCGGCGCCGAAGGCAACGGCTCGGCGACGATCAGCGCGATGGTGCACACCGTGTCGGTGAGCCGCGACGGTAAAGTGCGGCTGGAGCGCGTGGACGTGGCGCACGACACCGGCTTCGGCCTGGTGAATCCGCTGTCGGTGAAGAAGCAGATCGAAGGGCAGATCACCTGGTTCTACAACGACGCGATGCACCAGGCCACGACGATCGCCGACGGGCACGTCGTGGAGAACAACTTCAACCGCTTCCCGCTGTCGCGGATGGCGGAGGACCCGCCCGAGATCAACATCCGCTTCTTCCCGACCGAGCACTGGCTGATCGGCATGGGGCACGACCGCGCCACGTCGGTGCAGTCCGCGATCGGCGACGCGATCTTCCAGGTCACCGGCAAGCGGTTCCGCGATCTTCCGTACAGCAAGCACGATCTCCGCTGGAGTTGACGTATGTCCAGACGTGTCGTCGTCGCGGCCGGCGTGATGGTGGCGGTGGTCGCGGCTCGCGCGAACGGCCAGTTGCCTGCCGCCGCGGCGCCCCGTTTCGAAGTCGCGTCGGTCAAGCCAAGCATCAGCCCGTTCGAGGCGGGACGCGCCGCTGGCGGCGGGCGCGTGTCGTTCCCGTTCTTCGGTGTTCGTACCCAACCAGGCGGCCGGCTGCAGGCGCTGGCGAACCTGCAGGGGCTGATCCTCGCAGCCTACCGAATCGAGTCGTATCAGATTGACGGCGGCCCGAAATGGTTGACGACCGACTATTTCGAGATCACGGCCAAAGCCGAACGCGAGACGGCGACCGACGCGGAGCTGTTCGAAATGCTGAAGTCGCTGCTCGCGGAGCGCTTCGGACTGCGGGTCCACGTGGAGACGCGCCAGGCTTCAGTGTTCATGCTCAGCTCGCGCGCTGACGGCCGGCTGGGCGCCGGACTGAAGCGAACGTCTCCCGAGTGCGAGCGCGACCTGGAGGATCGAAAACGCACCGGCGCCTCACCGCCGCCCCAACCGCGGCCTTCCGGCACGCCGCCGAGGCTGGCGCCGACCTGCGGCATGGCGTCGAACATGATTACGGCGGCCGGCGCCGAAACGTGGGCGATGGGCGGCCGCCCGTTCACGGAGCTGGTCAGCCGGCTCTCCAGCGAGCTCAAAGCGCCGGTTGTCGACCGGACCGGGCTCAACGGGCTCTTCGACGTCCTGATCGAATTCGAGTCCGCGCGACGGCTGCCGGCGGCGCGGCCGCCGGGGCTCGACGTGAACAGCACCGACCCGCTTCCTGTGCCTCTGCCGGCCGCCGTGCAACAGCAACTCGGACTGACGCTCGAAAAGAGTACGGGGCCCGTTCCGATCACGGTCGTGGACGCCGCGGAACTTCCGTCGGCCAACTGATGAAGAGGTGAATGTGGACAGCGAAACCGTCACGGCTCTTCTGTACACGTGGGCGCCGATTCTGTTGATGGTCGGGTTCTGGCTGTTCTTCATGAGAAGAATGGGAACGTGGCGGAGAGGCGGCTATTTCGATCGGCACATCGAGTTCATGGAGCAGCAGAACCAGCTTCTCGAACGTATCGCGACGGCGCTCGAACGGCGCAACGGCTAGAGACGTCGCAATGACGAAGCCCATCGTAGCCATTCTCGGAGCCGTCCTCGCAGCTGCCGTGGCATCGGCGGCAGCGGGCCAACGTCCGGCCCCAACCGTCGGAGTGACGGTGCGGGTGCGCACGCCGATGGCGGCGCCGCGCTGGGCCACGCTCGAGCGCCAGCTCCTGTCGCAGAACGTCCCGGCCGCGCGCGAGTTCTTCGAGAAGTACTTCGACGATCGCGGCTACATGCGCGCCGTCGTGCGATGGGGTGCCAACGACGGTCCCGACGACGCGTTCGAGAACTTCAACCGGTGGCCCGAGCTGCACGCGCTCGGCGCGTCAGACGACATCCTCCGGATGTACTCGAAAGGGCACGAGGGGCTCATCAAGCAGTACACCGAGGCGAAGACCACCGACGTCCCGATTGCCCGGCAGGGGATGTACTACAAGGAGTTCATCGTCCAGTCCGACTGGATGCACCACGGCGAGGGGATGCAGCTGTTCAACCGCATGGCGCTCTCCACCGCCGCCGATCCGGCCTATCAGGCGCGGGCGCGGCGCTTCGCCGGCTTCTACATGGGCGAGGATCCCGAGGCGCCGAACTACGACGCCACCCACAAGATCATCCGCAGCATGCAGAACGGCAGCCGCGGCCCGATGCTCCGCGCGGCGACGGCGCTCGACTGGGTGGGCGATCCGTTCGATCCCAAGCCGTTCGTGGCCGAGCACGGCGAGTCCACGTTCGCGCAGTTCCTGGCGCACTACGAGGAATACGGCGACGTGGTCGGTGACCACTTCCTGAACCTGGTGGCCACCGTACTTCCGACCAATGCCTACCTCGTGTCTGGCGACGACAAGTACCGCGCGTGGGTGCTCGAGTACATGGACGCCTGGCTGGCGCGCATGCAGCAGAACGGCGGCATCATCCCCAGCTTCGTCGATCTCGACGGCCGCATCGGCGGGCCCGATGGCAAGTGGTGGAAGAACGCGTACGGCTGGGGATTCAGCCCGGTCAATCCCGTCACCGGCATGCGCGAGGATCGCAACCGGATTCCGCGCGCGGCCATCGGCTTCAGCAACGCGCTGCTCCTCAGCGGCAACCAGAAGTACGCCGACGCCTGGCGCTCGATGATCGACGCCGTGAATTCGCACGCGCGCGTCGTCAACGGACGCACGCAGTACCCGACGATGTTCGGTGCGGACGGCTGGTACGGCTGGCGCGACACGCCGTGGAACGTCGGCGCGCTGGAGGTGTGGTACTGGTCGCAGCAGGCGAAGGACGCCGATCGGATCGCGCGCAACGCCTGGTTTTCGTATCTGCAGGGGCGGAACGCGTCGTATCCAGACGAGGTGCTGCAGCGCGACGTCGCCCTGATCCAGAAGCGGGTGGCCGCGATCCGCGCGCACACAACGCCGCCCGAGCGCCGGCTGGCCGACAACATGCTCGACCTCAATCCCGTCGCCACCGACGCGCTGGTGCAGTTGATGTGGGGCGCGCTCGTGCCGAGCCGCGAAGGCGGGCTGCTGTATGCGCGAGTGCGGTACTTCGATCCGGCCGCGCGCCGCGCCGGCGTGCCCGACGACGTAGCCGCGCTCGTCTCCGGCATGTCCGACACGCGGACGACGGTGACGCTCGTGAATCTGAATCCCACGCGGCCGCGAACCGTTATCGTCCAGGGCGGCGGCTATGGTGAGCACCAGCTGGTGTCGGTGACGGCCGGTGGCGTCACGACGCCGATCAACGAGCGGGTGCTCACGGTGGATCTGGATCCAGGCTCCGGCCAGTCGCTCGTGCTCGAGACGAAGCGCTACGCCAACCGCCCCTCGGCGCTCCACCCCTGGCAACGGCCGGAAGGCCGCTAATCTCTTTGGGCTTGACGAACCTCAGGCCGATCGCGTAGTTTGTCGCCTCACTAAACAAATCACGATCCGATTCAGGCGTTATTTCGCCTATATGAGCCGAATCCTGATGTCTGACGGTCAATTTGTTAAGACTGTGAATTAAATGCGCCGAATCAACCCATCCCGTTTCAAGGTCGCCACGCGGGGCACGAGCCGCGACATCAACAGCCGCATCGTCCTGAGCCTGGTGCGGGCACATCAGCCCATTTCGCGCGCCGACCTGGCGCGCACGATGGGCGTGAGCCGCGCCGCTGTGACGCTGATCGTCAACGATCTGCTGGCCCGGAAGCAGATTTTCGAGGGCGCCACCGGCGAGACCGAGCGCGGGCGCAAGCCCACGTTCCTCTACATCGACTCGCGGCGGCGCGCGGTGATTGCCGCCGACATCCGCGCCAGCGAAACGTTTCTCATCCTGGCCGACCTGCTCGGCAAGCCGCTGACGGGCGTGATCTCGTTTCCGACCGTCCGCGACCCGAAGCAGCAGGTGGCCAAGCTGGCGGCGCGCATCAAGCGCCTGCTGGCCGAGCATCCCGAGATCGACGGCTACGAAGGCATCGGCGTGGTGGTGCCCGGCATGGTGGAGCACTCCACGATGCGCGTGCTGCACGCGCCGACACTCGGCTGGCGCAACGTGGACCTGCGCGAGCCGCTCGCGGCGGCCACCGGCCTCGAAGTGCAGATCGAGAACTCGGGCCGCGCCTGCGCGCTGGCGCAGATGTGGGCGCTTCGCGGCGACCACGCCACCACGGCCGGCGACCTGGTCTACATCAGCGTATCGGACGGCATCGGCGTGGGCGTGATCATGAACGGCGAGGTCCTGCGCGGGCGCCACAACATCGCGGGGGAGTTCGGCCACGTGCCGCTCTCGCTCGACGGCCCCAAGTGCTCGTGCGGCTCGCAGGGCTGCTGGGAAGCCTACATTTCGAACCGCGCCACGCTCGCGCGCTATTTCGGCCGTCCCGTGAATCTGGCGGGCCCTGAAGACGCCGCGCACCGGCCGTTCACCGTCGAAGACCTGATCACGCGCGCCCGCGCCAGCGACGCCAAGGCCGTGTCGGCCCTCGAGGCCACGGCGCGGTATCTCGGGCTCGGACTCGCGTCGGTGATCAACGCGCTCGATCCCTCGCGGGTCTACATCGGCGGCGAAATCACGCTGGCGTGGGACCTCATCGAAGGCACGGTGCGGACCGCCATCGGCGAACGCACGCTCACCGCGGCCGCCGCTGAAACGGAGATTCGCCCCGTGGCCGCCAGCGAACACCCGCGCCTGGTCGGTGCCGCCGCGCTCGTGGCCGCGCCCGCCTTTGCCGCTCCCGTCGTCGCGTAACGGACGGACCAAGGACTAAGGACCAAGGACTAAGGACTGAGGAACGAAGGCCCCATGACCACCGCCACCCACGTTCTCGCCCCGGGCAGCTGCGTCGTCCGCGACACCGCGTCTCGTAAAGGGCGCACGCGGTCGGTGACGCCCGGCCCGACCCCGATGCGGTTCCTGCACTACGGACGCATCGTGCTCGACGCCGGAACCGAGCCGGTTCGGTTCCAGACCGGCGAAATGGAGACCGGACTGATCGCGCTGCGCGGCGCCGCCACGGTGCACGCCGACGGGCAGGATTACGCGCTTGGCCGCTACGACGCGCTGTATGTCCCGCGCGACAGCGCCGTACGCGTGACGGCGTCCGCCGACGGGTGCGACCTGGCCGAGATTGCGGCGCCGGTCGCGGCCCGGCATCAGGTGTCGTTCGTGTCGTTCGCGGAGGCTCGCACGGATCCGTCGCTCCACATGCTGCCCGGCGGTGCCGCCGCCAAACGCGATCTCACGGTGCTGCTCGGCAAGAACGTGCGGGCCGGGCGGATCATGGCCGGCGTCACCTTCAGCGAGCCGGGCAACTGGACGTCGTGGCCGCCGCACGAGCACGCCGCGATGCTCGAAGAGGCTTATCTCTACATCGACATGCCGGCGCCCGCCTTCGGCGTGCAGCTGCTCTACACCAACGCGCGCGAGCCCGAGGTGGCCACCATCGTGCGCGACGGCGACGTGGTGCTGATGCCGGCGGGCTATCACCCCAACGTCGGCGCGCCCGGTCATCCGATCAACTTCCTGTGGATGATGGCGGCCATTCGCGAAGACGCCGACCGGCAGTACGGCGTCGTGAACGTGCATCCGGATTTCACGGCCACGCCGTCGGGACTCGACGCGGGCCGGGGGGACAAGCGATGACCACCCGCGCCGTCTTCAACGTGCAGCAGGCCGACTGGGCCTCGATCCCCGCGGTGCGGATTACCGAGGGGATCGAGCGGCAGCTGTTCTGGGGCGAGCGCGTGATGGTGTGCCGGCTCCGCATCGCGCCGCACACCGTCACCGCCGTCCACTCGCATCCGCACGAGCAGATCACGATGGTCGAGCGCGGACGGGTGAAATACATCATCGAGGGGCAGGAGCGCGTGCTCGAGCAGGGCGAGATGCTGCACCTGCCGTCCGGGATCGCGCACGGCGCCACCATGCTCGCTTTCCAGCACATTGGGATCCTAAGCTTAGAATTCCACGTGGACAAGTTGTCGCG
>JADMIO011054773.1_pt1 | contig 38418 bp, 36 predicted proteins | sample 8958161 | NCBI WGS metagenome assembly JADMIO01 (sample SAMN16585339, study PRJNA669376) | soil metagenome | isolation source: Crop rotation soil | place: USA: Cullars Rotation, Alabama | collected 2011 | reverse complement strand
GACAACTTGTCCACGTGGAATTCTAAGCTTAGGATCCCAATGTGCTGGAAAGCGAACGCGGATGTGAAGGCGACCTACGCGTGGCGCTCAGCGTCACAGTTTGTCGAAGACTTCGTCGACACCACGACGGGCACGGTGAATGTGCCGCTCGTCGGCGTGCTGGCGAATCGCGTCTACGCCAACACCGACGATCTCTATCGTGACTACCAGGCGCTGGTGCTGCAGTCGGGCATCCGCGTGAAGAGCCGGCTGTCGGTCATGGGCCACTACACGCTGCAGCTGCGCAACAACGGCAACTTCGCCGGTGAAGCGGCCAACCAGCCGGGCATCCCGTCGGTCTATGGCAACTTCCCGGAGATCTTCGCGCCGGCGCTCGATCGCCTGATGCCCGAGGGTCGTCTCGACAGCTACCAGCAGCACAAGCTCCGCGTCGGCACCATCTACTCGCAGCCGGTGGGACGCTTCGGTTCGCTCGACCTCGCGCCGCTCTGGCGCGTGAACTCGGGTGGCGTCTACAGCCTGACCAACGCGGCGTTCCGTGTGCCGGCGCAGCAGCTGGCGCGCAACCCGGGCTACCCGACCAACGACATCAACACGGCGGTGCGTGAGACGGTGTTCTTCGGCGAGCGCGGTGGTTACGACCTCAAGGGTTACGGCGTGATGGACTTCGCCGGCACGTTCAACGTGTCAACCTGGAAGACGGTGCAGCCGTGGTTCAAGGTCGAGGTCTACAACGTCCTCAACAACCTGAAGCAGATTGGGTGGGACCGGACGATCTCGGTCGATCCGGCGAGCGCGCTCGATGCCAACGGCATCCCGACCGGTTACATCAAGGGACCGCGCTTTGGTCAGGCGACCAGCGGCGCGCACTTTGTGCAGCCGTACGCCGGCCAGAACGGTGGCCGCACGGTGCGCATGGCATTCGGAGTGCGATTCTAGACACGGAGGCCTGAAGGCCTCCTCTACCATTCGTTTCTGTTGCTTGGCCGCAACGTTGGCCGGGTCCCTGGTTGGGGGACCCGGCCATTTTTTTTGGTGGCTACAACTTACCCAGCTACCCAGCCACCCAGCTACCCACCCACCCAGCCACCCACCTACAACACCACGCCTAAGCCATTGGTACCAAAGCGCTTTTAGTTGAGACGAATCGCCGGAATCCGCCGCCGACTCTCATCCGTAGGAGGAAAGAGTGCGAGGACATCGTGAATTCGTCTGCGGGTTTGTCACAGGAAAATCGCGTTAGAGGTACCGCCGCACCTATCGGCGGTGACGGACCGCACACGCGAGCTGGGCTCAAACCTCAGCTATCTGTGACTAAACGTTATGCTTGTATTACGAACCGTCGATGATCCATGCTTTTGGTTTGCTACCTCGCTGTTAATGGATATTTCGTCCCACTCGCACATGGCCTGATAGCGTAAGTCGCTGATTCGGCACCTCTTACTGGTTGGGACCATCTGGTACGCCTTTTCCCTAAGCAGGTCTCACTAAAGTGGGAGAGAAACTCGTTCTCAAGGAGAGATAACTGATGTACGCACGCATTAGTGCGTTGCTTGTGGCGTTTGCGTTGGCCGTGACTGGCCTCGCTACCGCCCAGGAACGCTATGGAATGCTCAGAGGAACCGTGACGGATGAACAGGGAGCGGCGGTCCCCGGCGTGACGGTGAACGTCACCAACGTCGAAACTGGCGCCGTCCGGACGCTCGTCACCGACTCGAGCGGTGTCTATTCCATCCCCGACCTCAATCCGGGTCGCTATACCGTTTCATTCGAGTTGTCGGGATTTTCCAAGGTCGAAAGACCTGACGTGAACGTGCTGCTGGGCCGTGAATTCAGTCTTGACGCCCAGATGAAGGTCGGCGCGCTCACCGAGACCGTACAGGTCACCGGGGCCGCGCCTCTCGTGGACGTGCGCAGCACGGTCATCCAGCACAACGTCACCGCCGAGGAATTCAATCAGCTGCCGAAGGCCCGTTCCTTCCAGTCGATCGCGCTGACCGCCCCGTCGGTCAACCAGGGCGAGATTGAGGGCGGCATCCAGGTGAACGGCGCCAGCGGCGCCGAGAACCAGTTCACGGTCGACGGCGTGTCGGTCAACAGCCTGATCAACGGTTCGTCGCGCCAGAGCGCGGTGTTCGAGTACCTGCAGGAAGTGCAGGTCAAGACCACCGGTATTCCCGCCGAGTACGGCGGTGCGCTTGGCGGCGTCGTCAGCGCGGTGACCAAGTCGGGCGGCAACATCTTCCGCGGCGAGGGTCACTACTATTACGAGGGCAGCGCGCTTGCAGCCGCGCCGGTCGATCGTCTCGTGCTGAACCCCGCCGACGACGTCACCGTGAGCTACTTCAACGAAGGCAAGCAGCCGGTGCACCGCAGCGAGGTTGGCGGCTCTGTCGGCGGCCCGATCATGAAGGACCGCGTGTTCTTCTTCGCGTCGGTCTCGCCGCGCTTCAGCCGTGAAACCCGTGAATATCTGTTCAACAGCGGCACCCAGCCTGGCGAACTGAAGCGCAAGACCACGGCGATGAGCGCGTTTGGCAAGGCCACCTACGCCAACAACCGCCTCCGCGCCGACCTGTCGGCCCTCTTTACGCCGACGACGCAGACCGGCCGTCTGCCCGACTATGACGGCTTCGGCTCGCGCGTGCAGGTCAGCTCACTGGCCGCCAACGATTCAAACAAGACGCGCGGCTACGAAGTCACGCAGCGCAACATCTCGGCCAGCACCGACGTCACTCTGTCGAACTCCTCGTTCGCCTCGTTCAAGGTCGGCAACTTCTACGACAATTACGAGGACACCGGCATTCCCCTGACCACCAGCTACACCTATCAGACCTCGTCAGTGGGTCTGGCCGGCGTGCCGGCGAGCCTGCAGGGGCCGATCAACACGTTCAACACCCCGCGCGCGCTGATCAACGAGTTCGACACCACCAGGCAGACGTTCTTCAACGCCGACTATAACCAGGTGGTGGACGCGCTCGGCTCCCACACGTTCAAGGGCGGCTTCGGCATTCGTCACAACACCAACGAACCGCAGCAGGCCTATCCCGGTGGCTACGTGTTCATCTACTGGGATCGCACGTTCACCAGCCTCGTGCCCGGCGCCGGTGCTGACCGCGGTACCTACGGCTACTACGAGGTCAACGACCGCGGCGTGCGCGGCAAGGCGTCCGCCAACATCATGAGCCTCTACGTGCAGGACGCGTGGACGGTGAACTCGCGCCTGACCGTGAACGTCGGCATCCGCACCGAGAACGAGAACATCCCGTCGTTCCGCCCCGAGATCAAGAAGAACGGTATCGAGTTCGGCTGGGCCGACAAGATCGCGCCGCGTATCGGTGCGGCGTATGACCTGAAGGGCGACGGCTCGATGAAGCTGTTCGGCGCCTGGGGCCGTTACTACGACTGGACGAAGTACGAACTGGCGCGCGGCACCTTCGGTGGTGATACGTGGAAGATCTACTACCGCTCACTCGACACGCTCGACCTCGGCTCCATCAGCCTGTCGAACATGCCGGGCCGCGACCTGTGGAAGAGCAACGCCAACCCCGCGCTGTCGGTCCGCGACCGCCGCGTGCCGGCGTTCGACACCGTCGATCCCGACATCAAGCCGATGAGCCAGGACTCGATGAACATCGGCTTCGAGAATCAGCTTGGCAAGGACATGACGGTGTCGGCAACCTACATCCACAACAAGTTGAACCGCACGATTGAAGACCTCGGCGCGCTGGTCAACGGTGACGAGGTGTACTTCTACGCCAACCCCGGCGAAGGCGTCGCGCTGAATACGCCTCCCTCGGGCAGAACCGTGTCATTCCCGACGCCGAAGCCGGTGCGCAAGTACGACGCGCTCGAGCTGACCCTCAACAAGCGGTTCTCGTCGAACTGGTTCGGTGGTGCGAGCTACGTCTTCAGCCGGCTCTACGGCAACTACGCCGGCATTGCGAGCTCGGACGAAATCCTCACCCCCACCACCAACGTCGGTTCCACGACGGCACAGCAGCAGACGCCGAGCATCGCGCGTACCGGCGGCAACGCCAACCGTGCGTGGGACATCGACGAGATTCTGTGGGATTCGCACGGCAATCTCGACGTGCTCGGCGACCTGGCGACCGATCGTCCGCACGTCGTCAAGCTGTATGGCGCGTATCAGTTCCCGTTCGGCACCCAGCTGGGCCTGAACTTCTACGGCGGCAGCGGCACGCCGCTCACGACCTACGTCGTCACCGTGAACCAGATTCCGGTGATGGTCAACGGCCGTGGCGACATGGGCCGCACGCCGGTGCTGACCCGCACTGACATGCTGGCGGCGCACGACCTGCGCCTGAGCGGCGAGAAGCGCGTTCGCTTCGAGCTGAACGTGCTCAACCTGTTCAACCAGCAGACCGCGCGTCACATCTTCAACTACCTGAACCGCGGCGCCGGCGTCGCGCGTCAGTCGTCCGCGATCAACCTGTCCAATGTCAATCTGGCGAATGGGTATGACTACAATGCCCTGATCCGTGCGACATCCGACGGTGCGAACGCGCTCGACCCGCGTTATGGCCGTAACGACCTCTTCAGCGACGGAACGCAGGGGCAGTTCCTGATCAAGTTCATGTTCTAAACAAAAGGGGGAAGGGATAAGGGGGAAGGGATAAGGACCTTCCTCCTCCGCCCTTCCCCTTTCCCCTTTCCCCTTTCCCCTTTCCCCTGTCTAGATCTCCTCAGTGTCTATCTGAGCTCTTTGCAGCTTGCCACTGAAGTCCACGTACAACGACTTCCATTCTGAAAACACCTCGAGCGCCGCGGTGCCGGCTTCGCGGTGACCATTGCCAGTCGCCTTGGTGCCGCCGAACGGCAGGTGCACCTCGGCGCCGATGGTTGGCGCGTTGACGTAGACGATTCCGGTGTACATGTCGCGCATGACGGCGAACGCCCTGTTCACGTCGCGCGTATAAATCGACGCCGACAAGCCATACGCCACGCCGTTGCCAATGTCGATCGCGTCTTCGAGCGATCGGCAGCGGATCACCGATACCACCGGCCCGAAGATCTCTTCCTGCGCGATGCGCATCTTCGGTGTGACCTCGCCAAAGATCGTCGGCTCGTGGAAATGACCACGGGCAAGCGCGCCTGACTCCAGGCGATGGCCGCCAGTGAGCAGCCGCGCACCTTCCTTCTGGCCCACCTCGACGTACTTCATCACCGTCTGCAACTGTCCTTCGCTGACGACCGGGCCCATCTGGACGCCGTCAGCAGCGCCGTCGCCGACCTTCAGGCGCTTCGTACGCTCGACGAACTGCCGGATGAACTCGTCGTAGACTTTCTCGTGCACGACGACGCGGCTTGCGGCGGTGCATCGCTGGCCCGACGTGCCGAATCCGCCCCAGACGCATCCCTCGATGGCGAGCTCCAGCTGTGCGTCATCCATGATCAGGATGACGTTCTTGCCGCCCATCTCGAGGTGGACCTTCTTGAAGTCGTTGGCCGCGTTCTGATTGACGATCCGCCCGACCGCCGACGATCCGGTAAACGAGACGACCTTGACGTGCTCGTGCACCGAGAGGCGCGTGCCGACGTCCGGACCGCCCGTTACCATGTTGACCACGCCAGGCGGTACGCCCGCGTCGGTGAGCACGTTCACGAAGTTGACCGCCGACAGCGGGGTCAGCGACGAGGGCTTGAACGCCACCGTGTTGCCGCATACCAGCGCCGGCGCGATCTTCCACGATGGAATCGCCATCGGGAAATTCCACGGCGTGATCACCGAGGAGACGCCGAGCGGCTGGCGAACCGACATCGCGAACTTGTCGCGCAACTCCGACGGGACCGTCTGACCGTACAACCGCCTCCCCTCGCCGGCCATGAAGTAGGTCATGTCGATCGCTTCCTGGACATCGCCGCGCGTTTCCTCGAGCACCTTGCCCATCTCGCGCGTCATGTCGCGGGCAAATTGCTCCTTGCGCTCGGCGATGAGCTGGGCGGCGCGGAAGAGAATCTCAGCGCGCTTCGGCGCCGGCACCAGACGCCAACTCGCGTAGGCACGTTGCGCGGCTTGCACGGCGGCGTCAGCGTCCTCCGGCGTGGACTCCTGGAAGAGGCCGATCAGATCGTCCTGGTTGGCCGGGTTGCGGTTCTCGAACAGATGGCCGCTTTTTGACGCAAGCCACTGCCCATCGATGAAGTTGCTGAAGCTGCGTGTTGCCATTCCTGCACAGAGTGCCGTATCCGAAACACCCACGGCAAGCCGTCTGAGCCGGTGCGATGTCGGGCTGCCGTCCTCGCCGCGGCTGTGGCGCGTCAGAGATTGGCCGATTTATCCCTTATCCGTCAGGTCAAATTCGGCAAACAAAAGGGTTACAAGCCGAGACGGCCGAGGCGGCCGGCTGAGGACATTTCTGACAGGGTGACGGAAAAACGGCCCCCCCGTAAGCCGATTAGGCGGGTTTTTTCGTGGCACGGATCCTGAATTCAGGAATGGCCAGAAGGGCGGGTTACCAAAGATGGTCACAATGACCCAGGTCGCAGAAACGCCAGTTCAGAAGGCAATCACACCGGTCCAGAAAGTTGTCGTCGTCAACGGCAACACCGAAGTGCTCGGCATGCTGGAATCTGTGCTCGATGCGGGCCGCTATGACATGGTGTTCGTCGAGTCGAGCGACCACGCCTATTCGCAGATCAAGAAGGTGCTGCCAAACCTCGTGATTCTGTGCGCGCGAATCGAGCAGCTCGAAGGGTTTCAGTTGCTGACCATGCTCAAGCTGGACCCGGACACCCGCGGCATCCCGGTGCTGACCTACACCACCGAGTACGAGGGACAGGATTTTGACGCCGCCATCTCGCAGTTGGCGGAAGAAGAAGAGGAACTGCTGCCTGCAACGCGACCTGCGCTGCGGATGAATTAAGAAATCTGGCGGGTCCGCGTTGCGGGACCCGTCCTACGGACCGTAGGCCGGATTCCGCGAAGCGGATCCGGCAAACACTGAAAGGGCCGGCTACCGATGAGGTAACCGGCCCTTTTTGCTATAGTCCGCTGGTGGCGGACGACAAGCGCGATAGCGAGCGGGTACCCATGCTGGGGGAACTCCAGGGCGAAATGATGGTCTTTCAGCCCATGGTGGTGAAGGACGTCAGCATCGCCGGCGCCACGGTTGAAACCCGCTACCCCCTGCACCTCAATTCACTTCACGACCTTCGCCTCGCCCTCGGCGACACCTCAATCGTGGTCAAGGGACGGGTGGTGCATTCGCGCATCTGCGACGTCGACCAGGACATCGTCACCTACGCGACCGGTGTGGAGTTCGTCGAGCCGTCCGATCGCGTGAAGGCGGCGATCGCCGGTTACCTCGAGTCAGTGAAGATACACCGCAGCGGCGTCTAGGGCAGGGTCTTGATCGTCAGATTAACGCGCGGCGGGTTGACATAAGCCGCCACCAGGCTCTCATCGCCCTCGGCACTGACCGCCGACACCCCAAACACGTAGTCGTCAACCGAGACACGCGGCAGCTGGTATTCGCTGACGTTGCCGACGGCGATCGTGGTGTCCCAGTCATTCGACCAGGCGGGACGCCAGTAGACGCGGTACGAGGCAGCTCCAGGAACACTCTTCCACTGCAGCTTGGCGTCGTAGCCAGAGGCATCGCGCGTCAGCATCGGCTGACCGCGATCGTTGATCACCACCGGCGCTGGCGGCGCGAGGGCGAGTGTCGCCACGCCCGCGGCATTCACGCGAGCGTTCTGCGCAAGGTATGAAAACGATACGCCGTCGAGCGTATCGTTTACACTGTGCTGCTTTTCGTAGTTCTCGTTGGCCTCGGTGATCCGCACCGCCGTGAAGCCACGCTGGTTGAACGCAATGTGATCGCCGCCGCGGCCAAACCGGTCGTAGCGGGCGATGAGTGCAATCCGATGCCCTGGCACGTAGCGCGATGCAGCTTTGCGAAGATGACGCGCCAGCTGGCGTGACGGCGAGTCTTCCGGCCCTTCCGAAAACACCCGAACAGTCTCGGTGTCGGCCACACCGGTGCCACCGACCGCCCCGCCGACGATATCGTTGTTGAAGACGGCATCGATCGTCGCCTTGTCGCCGAGCGCCTTCTCGGCGTGCAGGTGGGCACCAACCAGTCCCTGCTCCTCGCCGGCAAACGCGACGAATACCAGCGTCGCATCGAAGGTCAGACCGCTCTCCGCGAATGCGCGCGCCAGCTCCATCGTCAGCACCGTGCCACTGCCGTCGTCATTGGCGCCTGGGGAGGGATTGTCGCCGACGCTGTAATCGAACTTGCCGTCGATGCGGGCGACGGTGTCGTAGTGACCGCTGACGTAGATGCGTCTCGGCGATCGTCCCGGCAGCATGGCGACGACGTTGCGCAGTTCGACCGGCTTGAGGATGCGTTCGCCCTGCGCCGCCACCTGGTAGGTGTCGAAGCTGACCTGCAGCCGCGCGCTGGAGCGGCGCATCTCGTCGAAAATCCACTGGCGGGCAGCGCCGATGCCGCGGCCGGCGGGATCGGGGTTCGACATCAGGTTGCGCGTGTCGTACGAGGCCAGCTTCTGCAGCAGCGTCGTCAGCCGCTGCTCCGAGATGGACGCGACAAGCGCTGTCACCCGGGGATCGATATCAGGCTGTTGCGGGAATGCTGCTGACGGAACGAGCAGGACACATGCAATCGCCGCAACGATATTGCGCATGCGGCACATATTACCGGTAGAGGAACCGTTCAGGGTTCCGGGTAGAGCAACCCTTCAGGGTTCCGGTCAGCGGACGCGGAGATGTTCGAGGTAATCGCCGGAGTGGATCCGCTCGGCCCGGCCGAGGGGCGCGTTATAGAAGTAGGCCCAGGCTTCGACCACGCGGCCGTCTTCGAGGGTCACCGGTGTCAAGGCGCGGGTGTAGAGGCTGCTTTCCGGCTCCTCGGCCCTGAACCCTTCGAGCTCGTCGAGCGCCTGCATGACGATGGTCGGGTGGGACATCTCGTAGACCTCGCCCCAGACACGACTGTCGGAGGCGGGGACGGCGGCGGGATAGATCCCCAGGTCGAACAGCGCCCCCGAAATGCAGCCCCGCCCCGCATACTCCAGGTCGTGGTCGACACGGCGTCGGGCCGCCCGGTTGAAGGGCGTCATCAGGGTGCCGTAGAAGAAGACGAGGTTGGCCATCAAGGGACGTGTGCTTACTGCGCTTTACGCCCCCGATGGCCGATTTGTTTACGCGCTAGAACACCTGCGCCTGTGGGCGATCGGCGTTGGGTGCTGGCCGGTCGGGCCGGGCACGACGCATGGCGGCCAGCGCGTCGATCGCCTCGGCCGGGAGTGAGAAACCCAGGGAAACGGTCTTTCCCTCACCGCCGAGCTGGAGTGTGTCGAGCAGCGACGCAACGGCGGGGTTCTGGCCGGTCTGCAGGCGCGCGAGCGCCATGAATCCCCGAATCACCTCACGCAGGTCGTTGGCCGCTTGCTCGCTGCTGGCGTCAGCGCGCAGAACCCCGTCAACACCGCTGGCGACGTGTCCCTTGGCCGCAAACCAGGTAATGGGCGGCAGCTGCCCCGCCACGTCCTTAGGAAGCTGACTGCCGACCGGCAGCGCGTCGAACCGTCCCACCGCCCATGCGTTGCCGTCGTCCATGTCGCGAACGATGTCCATGACTTCGGCATTTGAGGTGATGTTGGGGCCGTTGCCAGACTTGGTGTCGAGCGCGCGGCGAACCGTATCGGCGCCGCCAAATGCGAGCAGGTCCGGCTCGGCAAACGCGACCGCAAATTCCTGATTGCCGCGGACGGTGATCAGGCGCGTGCCGTTGTACTCGGAAACCTCTGCGCCGTGTTCGCGCATCAGACCTTCGAGGCGCACCTGATCGAACTGGCCGCGCGCGAGCGCAAGGGGAGGCCCGGCCTGCGGACCCTGGGCGAGTGCGAAGACGAGGGAGTTGATGTCCGACTCGAGGTTGACGCCAGTCTTCTCTTCGAATTCGCGGGAGCGGGCGGCACCGTCAGGCTGCAGCGCCTCGAGCTTGCGGCGGATATCCGAGTCCATGACGGCGCGGACGTTGGCAAAGCCCACGAGGCGGACGTCGTGCGGAACGTAGGCCAGCTCGTCCGGTCCGTTCGCGCCGATGATGGTCAGACCCTGGCGGCCTGCGTATGACGCCACGAGCCCGGTGCCCAGGCCGAGGACGATCACGCCGGCCGAGATCCAGATAAACAGGCGAGTTCGTTTGGTCATGGCGATTCCTGCCTATTATACGAACCGCACTTCCCGCGGTTCCGTCAATTCCCAACCTCCAACTCCCAACTCCCAATACAAACGCTCGAGCAACCTGGACGTTCGGGCGTACGCGTTGGGAGTTGGGAATTGGGAGTTGGGCGTTTCTACTGATCCAATACGTATTCGCGGCGCTCGACGGTGCGGATGGCGAGAAAAAGAGACGCGGCCAGCAGCACCGCGAGTCCCAGCAGGCTGACGGCCGGCGACGGCACATCGCGAAACACGCGTTCGAGCATCGAGATCGGGCCGTTCGACGGCATGGCGTGCGGCACCAGTGCCTGGAGGTAGTGGGCCACGGTGAACTGCCGCAGATAACCTGGGACGATCAGCGCGACCTGCTCCCAGCCAAACGCAAAGATCAACCCCGCGAGCAGTGGACGTCTGAGCAGCGCGCCGATAAACGCGAACACCGCCCCGTAGACAGCCAGGCCGATCGCCAGGATGCCGAGGTCTTTGACGAGCGGTATGAAGTTGGACCCCACTTCGCCAACCGGCATGAGCAAGAAGAACACGATGACGACCGCAGGCAACACGACGAGCGCGGTGCAGAGGAAGTACGCGAGGTACTTGCCCATCAGCACGGCACCCCGCTGTATCGGCCGCGTAAAGAGATACGTCAGCGTCTTGTCTTCCACTTCGTCGGCGATGAGCGCCGTGCCGTAGAACACGCCGAGCACCGGCACGATGAAGCGTACGAACAGCACCCACATCAGCAGGCCAAAGACGGCATCCCCACCGACCTGCACACCGTTGACGCGCACCGGCGACACGCCACTCGCCTGCATGACGCGCCAGACCACGCCCAGCGCCACCGGCGCACCCGTCACCAGCGCGAGAAAGATCGTGCGGCGCGACCAGAGCATCTGGCCAAGGGACAGATCGAAGACCCGCGCCGTGTTCGTCATGAAGCTGTTCACGACTTCACCAGGTACTTGAACACGGCCTGCAGGTTGTCGTCGGGTGAGGTCACTTCGTTGATGGCGCCAGCCTCGCCGGACGCGGCCAGGCTGGTGAGGCGCGCATAGAACTCATCGGGCCGCGAGGTTTCAATCACGACCGCCTGATCCTCAAACTTGACGCTCAGCACATCGTCGGCGCCGAGGAGGTGGCGGGCGAGGGCGCGCGGATGCTCGGCGCGGATGTAGACCGAGTGCGGATGGCGATCCATCAGATCGCGAATCTGGTGCACGTTGCCTTCGGCGAGAATCCTGCCGTTGTTGATCAGCAGGATGTTCGATGTCATCGACTCGATCTCGTGCAGGATGTGGCTCGATACCAGGATGCTCTTACCCGCCCGTGCCCAGTCGCGAATCATGCGGATGGTCTTACGCCGCATCAACGGATCCATGCCGGTCAACGGCTCGTCGAGGATCAGCAGCTCCGGGTCGTGGACGATGGCCTGCGCGAGCTTGACCCGCTGGCGCATGCCCTTGCTGTAGCCGCCGATCTTCTTGTCCGCGGCGTCGACCAACTCGACGGCCTCGAGCGCTCGCAGCGCTGCTGCGGCTGCCGCATTGGCGTCGAACCCATTGAGGCGAACCAGCGCGGTCAGCCAGTCACGTCCGGTCATCCGCTCGTAGAACGCATCCTGCTCAGGGCACAAGCCAATACGCACGAACGCCGCCGGATTGCCCCAGATTGGCATGCCCAGCACGGACAGCCGGCCTTTGCTCGGCTTGAGCTGGCCGGTGACGAGCTTCATGAATGTGGACTTGCCCGCGCCATTGGGGCCGAGCAGGCCGGTTATGCCAGGTGGCACCGAGACGGTGACGTCATTGAGCGCCGACACCTGTCCGTACCATTTCGAGAGCTGCTCGGTGGCGATGACGGCAGACACCTACGTGACGATCTCGACGGGGCTGACGCGGCGGTGGAGCACCCACAGCGATGCGACCATCAGCACAGCCACCGTCAGAAAGGCGACGACCGGCGGCATTGCCGGCCGCCGGGCGATTCCGAATACCGTATCGGCAATGACGTCGAAGGTGTCCTCCGGCGAGATCCACGCCCAGGCGCTGCTGCCCGTAATTCCTCGCAGCGCCTGGTACATCGCGGCTGTAAAGAACACGATGCCGGCATACATCACCGAGACGAAGCGCCGGCTGTTCGACAGCGACGACAACGCCAGCATCGTCAGCGCCGCGACGCCTGTCTGGACAAAGGAGAAGAAGGTGATCGCCGGCAGCAGAAAGAGATTGGCGATGAAAAACGAGACGTTGCCGGCGAACATCATCTGCAGCAAGAGCAGGAAGATCGCAGGTGCCCAGGTGACGGCGAGCAGAAACGTCAGCAGCGTCGCGAGCTTGCCACCGATGTACTCGGCGCGGGTCAACGGCTTTGACAGATAGATCTGCAGCGCGTTGGCGCGGCGGTCGTTGGCGATCAGTCCGGCGCCGACGTAGATAGTGACGAAGAAGATGAAGATGCTCTGCTGATCGAGGAACTCGCGAAACGTTTCGGCAGTCGGCGCGAGAAACGACGCCTGCGGATAATTCGAGGCGACGTAGACCTGCACGGCGCGCACCAGGAACGGCCCCCACGCCGCCAGCAACAAAACGAGAAAGCGTCGCTCGCGAACACGCTCCTGCAAGCCGGCACGGGCAATCACCCACCAGCGGCGGCCGCCAGGCTCGCGCTGCCCCTGATAGCGCCGATAGCCCTGGTCATGAATGGTGTTCTTGGGGATTGGGAGTTGGGAGTTGGGAATTGTCATCGCTCACCCACGGCGTGAGCGAACACATCCTCGAGCGTCGGCACGCTCGGCCGTAGATGACGCACCTGCACGGCATGCTCGGCGGCAAGACGAAACAGGAGCTGGGCGCCGGTGCCTTCGGGCACGAAGACGCGCATGATGTCTTCGTCAGTGGCATGACATTCGAGCCCGGCGCCATGCAGGACGTCGATGAAGCGTTCGGTATCGCCCTTGATGCGGAGCTCGAACACCCGGCCACCGTGCCCCTTCAGCCCGAGGATCGGCCCTTGCGTGGCGACGGCTCCCTTGTCGATCACGACCACGTGCTGGCAGACGTACTCGACATCGGGCAGCAGGTGTGACGAGAAGATCAGGTTGAGCCCCTTGTTGTAGGCGATGTCGCGTACCAGCTCGAGCATCTCGTCGCGGCCACGCGGATCCATGCCGTTGGTCGGCTCGTCGAGAAACAACAGGTCGGGGTCGTGCACCAGCGCCTGCGCCAGCTTGATCCGCTGCTTCATGCCGGTGGAATAGGTTTCGACGTTGCGGTAGCGCGCCTCGCCGAGGCCGACGTAGTAGAGGACCTCGTGCGCGCGTTGCATCGCGTCGGCACGCGGCAGACCGGCAAGCTGCCCGCAGTAGGCGACAAAGGACACCGCGTTCATGCCGGGAATGTGCCCGTCGCTCTCAGGCATGTAGCCGATGCGGGCGCGAATCTGCAGCGGCGCCGAGCGCACGTCGAGGTCGAGCACTTTCATCTCGCCGCGATCGGGCGCGACCAGCCCGAGCAGCGCCTTAATCATCGTGCTCTTGCCGGCGCCATTCGGGCCCAGCAGGCCGACGGCGCCGCCTGGAAAGCTGGCGGTGACATCGCGCAGCGCCAGGTGCGGCCCGTACTTGACGCTGACGTTCTGCAGCTCGACGGTCGCCATTGGCAAACGGATACGGCGTTACGCCGGGAAAGTTCCTCGCAGTCCCAACGCGTCAGCCTGCTCACGCATGAACCCGATCACGTTGGCGACGTGCTCTTCGAGCGGCAGGCCGAGCGCCTCGGCGCCGTTGCGGAGATCGTCACGCGACACCGCGCGCGCAAACGCCTTGTCCTTCATCCGCTTGATCACCGACGGCGCTTCGAGGTCGAGCACGCTCTTACTGGGACGCACCAGCGACGCCGCGGTGATGAAACCAGCCATTTCATCGCAGGCGAACAGCGTCTTCTCGAGCCGGCTCTCACGCGTGACGCCGCTGTAGTCGGCGTGCGAGAGAATTGCGCGCATCACCCATTCGGGATAGCCGCGCCGCCGCAGCTCCTCACAGCCGCGAAACGGATGGTCGGCGGGTGTCTGGTAGCGCTCGTAGTCAAAATCGTGCAGCAGCGCGACCACTCCCCACGCCTCTTCATCCTCGCCAAACTGCCGCGCGTAGCCGCGCACCGCCGCCTCGACCGCGAGCGCGTGCTTGCGAAGGCTCTCGCTCTGCGTCCACTCGGTGAGCAGCTGCCAGGCGCTGGCGCGTGAAAGGATCGTATCGTTCACTCTTTCCTTCCGGTTCAGCGCGCCGGCCGTGGCGCCGACCTATCCAACTGCAATGCCCTCTCGATCACCGTCTGCGCCTTCTCCGTCAACCCAAAACGCTCCAAGTCACCCGCATTCACCAGCACGGCGTCGTCAACATCGGATCCCGCCTGAAGGATGCCCCCCAGCGGCCAGCATAAATAGTCGATCAAGACGTAGTGATACTGCACGCGGCGATCGTCGTCCATGGTGATGCGGTCGAAGACCTCAATCACCGGACCGACTTCCACGTCAAAACCCGTTTCTTCTTGCACCTCGCGGGCAATTGCCGTTTCGAGCGTCTCCCCCAGCTCAACCGCGCCTCCGGGAAGACTCCACTGTCCTTTTAGTGGTTCAAATCGACGACGAATCAACACGACGCTGCCATCGACGACGATGACGGCGCCGACGCCAACGATCGGACGCTCGGGGTAATCACGACGATCAGGCATGTATCAGCATGGTCCGAATCACGAACGCGGAACCCGGAACCCGGAACCAGAACCGGGAACCCGAACCGAACGGAGAACCCGAACCGAACAGAGAACCAGAACACGAACCGAGAAGTGAGAACCGGGAAGGGTGAACGACGTATGGTCTATTCGCCCATCGCCTTGACGACCACGCGCTTGCGCCGCTGGCCGTCGAACTCGGCATAGAACACTTGTTCCCACGGGCCCAGATCGAGTTTGCCTCCAGTGATTGGCACCATCACCTGGTGTCCCATCAGCGTGCGCTTCAGGTGGGCGTCGGCGTTGTCTTCGCCTGTCTGGTGATGACGGTAATCCAGACCCGCGGGCGCGAGCTTCTCGAGCCACACCTGGAAGTCGTGGATCAGGCCGTCTTCCCAGTCGTTGACGTACACCGCGGCGGTGATGTGCATCGCCGACACCAGGACCATGCCCTCCTTGATGCCGCTCTTGCGGACGATCTCGGCGACCTCATCGGTGATGCGGATGAACTCCTGGCGTTTCTTGGTGTTGAACCACAGGTAGTCGGTGAGCGTCTTCATCTGGCTTCAAGCGCGAGGCTTGCTTCGGCGTTGACGTCGAGCGCGCCCGGCCCGCCCGCGCGGAACTTGCGCAGGCCGGCGGCGGCAATCATCGCCGCATTATCGGTCGAGAGCGCCAGGCTGGGGATGAAGACCGGGATGCCGCGACGATCACCGCGCTCTATCGCCCCCGCCCGCAGTCCAGAGTTCGCGGACACGCCGCCAGCAATACCGATGCTGCGCGCGTCATACCACCGCGCCGCGTCAAACAGCCGATCAAGCAGCGTCTCGACGACGACCCGCTGAAAGCTGGCGCAAATGTTGGCGATCTCCGGATCAGGCAGGCGGGCGTCATTGGCAAGACCAAGCTGCGTGCGCCGCTCGGTGACATGGCGTAACACCGAGGTCTTCAGCCCGCTGAAACTGAAGTCCCGGCGTCCCTCGAGGTGTGGAGCGTTGCGGTCCGCATGCGTCAGCCGCGTCTTGGGAAAGGGAATCGAACGATGATCTCCCGTTGCCGCAAGGCGATCGATGACCGGACCGCCCGGGTACCCAAGCCCAAGCAGCTTCGCCACCTTGTCATACGCCTCACCCGCCGCATCGTCCCGTGTACGTCCAAGCAGCTGGTAGCGGCCTGGCTCGGTCACCCAGTACAGATTGGTGTGGCCGCCCGACACAACCAGAACGATCGCCGGAAGCGGCATCTCACCGCGTTCGAGCACAAGCGATTCGATGTGACCGGCGAGGTGATGGACGGGGATGAGCGGCACTGACCGTGCCCAGGCGAGCGACTTTGCGAAGGACAAGCCGACAAGCAATGAGCCAACCAGGCCGGGCCCCTGTGTGACCGCAATGGCGTCGAAGGCGACATTGCCGGCATCGGCGAGCGCCTTCTCGACGACGCCGCAGATGTCGCGGATGTGCTGACGCGCCGACAGTTCAGGGACGACACCGCCCCACTCGCGGTGAATCTCGACCTGCGAGGCGACCACGCTCGAACGCATGCGCCAGGGGCGATCGGGCACACCTGTTTCCTCGACGACCGCAGCCGCGGTTTCGTCACAGGAGGTCTCGATGCCCAGGACGATCATGGTTGTCAGTTGTCAGTTGTCAGTTGTCAGTTGTCAGTTGTCGGCCGTAGGGCGGGCCTTAACGGCCCGCCGAATCAGTGCCGTTAACGAGCCTGGCGAGCGATTCGCTGTACGGCGGACGGGCGATGCCACGCTCGGTGATGATGGCGGTGACGTACTTCGCGGGCGTGACGTCGAAGGCAGGATTCCTGATCCGCGCCCCTTCGGGTGTCAGCCGCGACGCGCCGACGTGTGTCACCTCGCGCTCGTTGCGTTCTTCGATCGGAATGCCGCCGCCGTCGGCAGTGCCGAGATCGACGGTCGAGATCGGCGCGGCCACGTAGAACGGGATGCCATGCTCCTTTGCCAGTACGGCCACGCCATAAGTGCCGACTTTGTTCGCGACATCGCCGTTGGCGGCGATGCGATCCGCTCCGACGACAACCAGATCGACATGACCCAGGCGCATCATCGAGGCTGACATGTTGTCGGTGATGACCGTCGTGTCGATGCCGTCCTTGACCAGTTCCCACGCCGTCAGCCGCGCGCCCTGCAGAAACGGCCGCGTCTCGTCGGCCATGACCGCGATTTTCTTGCCCTGCTCCGCCGCCGCTCGCACCACGCCAAGCGCGGTGCCATAGCCGGCCGTGGCCAGTGCCCCTGCATTGCAGTGCGTCAGGATGCGCGCCGTGTCCGGCACGAGCGTGGCGCCGTGCGCGCCCATCGTCCGGCAGCTCTCGACGTCCTCGTCGTGAATCCGCTGGGCCTCGGCAATCAGCCGTTGCTTGAGCTCGTCCACCGAGCAGCCGCCCTGCGCGGCCTCGGCAAACGTCCGCTTCATCCGTTCGATCGCCCAGAACAGGTTGACCGCTGTCGGCCGGGTCGCCGCCATCATGTCGCAGCACTTCTGGAACTCGGTGACGAACTGCTTGGTGCCGGTCGCCTTGCTCTTCGACATTCCAAGTGCGATGCCCATCGCCGCCGCCACGCCAATCGCCGGCGCGCCGCGAATCACCATCGTCTTGATCGCCTTGGCAACCTCGTTGGCAGTCTTGCAGGTGACGTAGATCTCGGATGCGGGAAGCTTCCGCTGATCGATCATCACAACCGAGTCCGTTTTCCACTCAATGGTCGGGAGCATTCGTGCCTGTCAGTTTACCTTGTCGCATTCCGTTTCTTCGCGCGGCAGAAACCACAACACCGGGATGAAACCGCGGTCGCGAAAACTGCGTACTTGCTGTCCCGTAGAAGCGGTCTTGGTTTATGCCATGCCAGCTTCCCCGCAGCGGCGACGGTTCTCGCCCTATCGCCCCGCAGAGCCTCGCTTCTTAGCAGCAAACATCCGTTCCAACTGCTTTAGCAGCGCCGGATCATCGACGACCCGAAACGTCCCGACGCCATAAAACTGGATGACCTCTTGAGTTCCATGCGCGGTCATCAGGTCGTACCCCTCAATACTCACAGTGTCCTCGGCTGGAATGTTGACTTCTGCAAGCACCTCGCCGCCTGGACGTATCAAGCGAATCTTGTAAGACCCATTCGAATAGATATCCAATCCTGCAGACACCTCTGCGCGTGAGACGCCCTCCGGAAGCGTAAACCACCGAGGGAGCCGAGAATCGCTGGAGAGGTTGAAACTCGATTCAGGGAATATCCGAGTGCATACCTCTATCCACGAGACCCACAAGAGCAGGAATAGAAGGAACCAACGCCGAGATGCCGGAATTGCCACCGCTCGTCCTGGTGTTCTCACCGCGTAGCGCGCACCTGCGATCGAATCCGCTGGCAGAGGGACGCTAAGCCTGATGGACATTTTTGATCCGCCAACAACGCGATGCGCGACAGCCGCTCTTGCGGGGTGGACTGGTCGATGTGTCGGAGGACAAAGGTTTCAAACGTTGAATCGCGTGCCGCAATTGAAGCCAGCTCCGACAGCCCCTCCCATTTTTCTGCCAGAAGCACTGTTACAGCCTCGCTGAAACCTTCGGCAATTGCGCCGTCGTCACAGGCAGCAAAGCGAGAAAACATGTCGTGGAGCTGACTCCAGGATTGGACGGAAGCAGTGAGTTCCTCCACCTGGCGCGCTCGTTCCGTATCACATACCGGCAACGGCACTTTTCGCGACGTGCACCCAAAGCTGAGTCCAAACAGCAGAGCGAGCGCGATGGCAGGGGTCGGGGATCGCGTCAGTCTTCGTGCCCTTCGTACTCTTCGTGATCTTCGTGGTTCTACAAGTGCGACTTATCGAACGAAAACGGGATCAAATCCTTGAGCTGATGATGTGACCGCTCGCGCTTCAACGTCGCGAGAATCACTTCTATATCTCCCGCGAATTCCCAGAGGATCTGACGGCAGGCACCACAAGGCGGCGTTGGCGTCTTGGTGTCGATTGCCACCGCGATGCGGCGGAACTTGCGATGTCCGTCGGACAGCGCCTTGAACATCGCCACCCGTTCGGCGCACAGCCCGAGGCCGTAGGTTGAATTCTCGATATTGCAGCCGGTGACGATGGTGCCATCCTCGGTTTCGATCGCGGCACCGACCTTGAAATTGGAATAGTCAGCAATCGCGCTGAGGCGTGCTTTGCGCGCCGCCGCGATCAACGCCCTGGCGTCGGGGCCGCGCGGCTTAGACCTTTTCAATGACTCCCTCCAGCAGCGACATGAACGAGCCGCGCACGCGCCGCGCCGTCTCCATCACCTCGGCATGATTGAGCGGCTTGCGCATGCCGGCCGCCATGTTGGTGATGCATGAGACGCCGAGCACCTGCATCCCCATGTGCCGGGCGGCAACCGCCTCTGGCACCGTCGACATGCCCACCGCGTCGGCGCCGATGGTCCGCAGAAAGCGAACCTCCGCCGGCGTTTCGTAGCTCGGACCATGCAGCGCCACGTAGATGCCGTGGTTGACCTCGATGCCGCGGGCCTTCGCCGCCGCGTCGGCAATGTCTCGCAGGCGCTTTGAGTAGACCTCGGTCATGTCCGGAAAGCGCGGCCCGAACCCATCGTCGTTGCTGCCGATGAGCGGGTTGCTGCCGAGCAGGTTGATGTGATCGTCGATCACCATCAGCGCGCCCTCGGAGAAGTTGGTGTTGATGCCGCCAGCCGCGTTGGTCAGGATGATCGACTTCACGCCGAGCCGCGCCATGACACGGGTCGCAAACACCACGGTGCCGAGCGTGTGTCCTTCGTAGAAGTGGACCCGCCCCGACAGCACCGCGACCCGCTTGCCGGCGACGTTGCCGAACACGAGCTTGCCCGCGTGCCCAACCACCGAGGACATAGGCCAATGCGGAAGCGCGCCGTAGGACACTTCAATCGCCCCCGACGGCTTGTCCGCAAAATCTCCGAGCCCCGATCCCAACACCACTGCCACATCGGGTACGGCGCCACAGCGGCCGGCGACCGCGTCTGACGCTTCCTGCACCCACTGCCACATCGACGTCATCGTTCCTTCTCGTAGTGGACACCGAGCGCGCGCGGCGCGCGCGACTGTCCGATAAACCCTGCCAGCACGACGATCGTGACGATGTAGGGAATCATCTGCACGAACTGGACGGGGATGTCTTCGCCCGACGGTAGTTTGGCCACGCCCTGCATCTGAATCGTCAGCGCGTCGGCAAAGCCAAACAGCACGCAGGCTAGCATCGTCTGCACGGGACGCCACTTGCCAAAAATCAGCGCCGCGAGCGCGATGAAGCCGCGGCCCGCTGTCATGTTGCGGGTGAACAGCGATGACTGCCCAATCGACAAGTATGCGCCGCCTACGCCCGCCAGGACACCTGAGAGCACTACGCCAGCGTACCGGATCTGATTGACCCGCACCCCAGCCGCATCGGCGGCCTCCGGGTTCTCACCAACCGAGCGCAACCGTAGGCCGAACGGCGTACGGTAGAGCACGTAGTGCGTACCGATCACCGCGACCAGCGCCAGCGCCGAGATTACCGAGACATCGCTGAAAATGCGCCACGATGGCGCGCCCGGCAGCAGCTGCTGGAGCGTCGGCATCAGCTCCTCTTTGGCTATCTGCGGCGTCGACCCCGACGACAGAAAGAGCGCGGCGCTCAGCACGGCGGGCAGTCCGAGAAAGAGGATGTTCACGCCAGTGCCGGTCACCACCTGGTCTGCCTTGAAGCGGATGCACAGGATGGCGACGAGAAATGCCACCAGCGCGCTGGCGAGCATCGCCGACAAGAGTCCCGCCCACGGACTGCCGGTGTAATACGTCATCGACGCGGCGGTAAACGCGCCGGCCAGCATCAACCCTTCGAGCGCGACGTTGATGACACCCGACCGCTCGGAGTACAACCCGCCGATCGCGGCCCATATCAACGGCGTCGCGAGACGGATGGTTGAGAACACCAGCGAGACTGAGAACAGCTCGAGCATCAGACGCCGCTGGCGGCAGGGGCCGCAGGCTTGGCCCGTTTCAGGAGGCCAAGCTTGTTGATGGGACCGCGGAACATCGCTTCGGCGGCGACGAACAGAATCACCAGCCCCTGAAGAATCTGGACGATGTCCTTCGAGACGAGTTGCGTAAAGGCGTCTACAGGAAGCCCGCCGCGCTGCAGCACCGCGAAGAGCAGCGCCGCGATGAACACGCCGACCGGATGGTTGCGACCAAGCAACGCGACGGCAATGCCGGTAAAGCCGTAGTTGTCGGAAAAGCCGTCGTAGTAGCGATACCGGTAGCCGAGCACTTCGTTGATGCCGACCATGCCGGCAAGCCCGCCAGAAATCGCCATCGCCAGCACGATCTGTGTGCGCACCGAGACCCCGCCATACTCGGCCGCCGACGGGTTTTGCCCGGTGGCGCGCAGCTCATATCCCCACTTCGTCTTCCACAGAAAGACGTAGACGAAGACGCAGGCGAGGATCGCCAGCAGGAACGACAGGTTCAGCGGTATGCGTGCCGGCAGGCCGGGAATCCAGCCACCGAAACGCGGCAGGTGCGCGGCGCCACTGATCGGCGCGGTCTGCATGATCGCATCGCCGGGAAGACGGTAGTGATACTGCGTCAGGTAGCCGACCAGCGCGATGGCGATGAAGTTCAACATGATCGTGTTGATGACTTCGTGCGATCCAAAGCGGGCCTTCAGCAGTCCCGGAATCGCGCCCCAGATAGCGCCGGCAGCAATCGCCGCGAGACAACACAGGGGAATCAGGATCAGACCTGGCAGGTCGAACGTGATGCCGACCCAGGCGGCAGCGAATGCCGCCACGTATAACTGTCCCTCGGCGCCGATGTTGAGCAGGCCGCATCGCAACGCCACCGCGACGGCAAGGCCGGTGAAGATCAGCGGCGTGGCAAAAAACAATGTGTAGCCGATGCCGTCGGGCCACGAGAAGGCGCTGCCGAGGAGCAGTGAGTAGGTCTGAACCGGGCTGTCGCCGATCAGCAGGATGACGATCGCGCCGACGAAAAATGCGCAGAGGACGGCGACGATCGGAAAGACGGCGTCACGCAGGTGGCTCATGCACGGCCGCCTTCGCCGCGGGCTTCGGCGCGCCTGGCGCCGGTCATCATCAACCCGAGTTCTTCGTGTGAGACGGAGGCTGGGTCCACTTCGCCGGCCACGTGCCCGTTGTGCAGCACCAGCAACCGATCCGACAGCGCGGTGACCTCTTCGAGCTCCGCCGACACAAGCAGCACGGCGCAGCCCTGATCGCGCAGGGCGACAAGCTTCCGGTGGATGAACTCGATGGCGCCGATGTCGACGCCACGTGTCGGCTGTGAGACCAGCAGGAGCGTTGGCGGCAGCTCGAACTCCCGCCCAATGATCAGCTTTTGCTGGTTGCCACCCGACAGAGCCCGCGCGTGCAACCGCCGGTTGGGGGGCCGAACGTCGAACTCGTGGATGACGTGTTCGGTTCGTCCGTCGATGCCCGGCTGGTTCAGCAGGACGCCAGCCCCGCCGACCGCCGGCGCGCGGTAATGCACGCCGAGAATTGCGTTCTCCGCCAGGGTCGAATCGAGCAGCAAGCCACGACGATGCCGATCCTCCGGTACGTGTGCGATGCCGATGTCCTTGCGGTGGCGTGCATCCAGTCTGGTGATGTCTTTGCCCGCGAACAGGATCGAACCCGACACGAGTGCGGGCGGCACCAGCCCCGCCAAGGCTTCAATCAGCTCGGTCTGGCCATTCCCCTCGACGCCGGCAATGCCGACGATCTCTCCCGCGTGCACCTCGAACGACACCTTGTCGAGGCGCGGCGGCCCTTCGCGGCCGGTGACGGACAGGTTGCTGACGCCGAGCACGACCGCGCCACCGGCTTTGGCGCGCGATTTCTCGACCCGCAGCAGCACGTCGCGACCCACCATCAACCGCGCCAGCTCCGCCGCCGTCGTTTCGCTGGTCTTGACGTCGCCGACCACCTGGCCATCACGCATCACCGTCACGTGATCGGAGATCGCCAGTACCTCCGACAGTTTGTGCGTGATGATGATCACGGTCTTGCCCTGATCGCGCATGCGGCGGAGGATGACGAAGAACTCGTCGACCTCTTGTGGCGTCAGCACTGCCGTGGGCTCGTCGAGAATCAGCAACTCCGCGCGCCGGTAGAGCGCCTTCAACAGTTCGACGCGCTGCTGCTGCCCGACTGACAGGTCCTCGATGCGTGCTTCGGGATCGACCTTGAGCTTGAGTTCGTCAGACAGCGTCCGGATATCGGCGGCGGCCTTGCGAAGATCGAGCGACAGGGCGGAGCCTGGCTCGGCGCCAAGCACGATGTTCTCGGTCACGGTCATCGGCTCGAGCAGCATGAAGTGCTGATGCACCATGCCGATGCCGAGCGCAATCGCATCGTGCGGGCGGCGAATCTCGCGCGGCTGCCCATCGACGACGATCTCACCGCTGTCGGCACGGTAGAAACCGTAGGCAATGCGCATCGCTGTCGATTTGCCGGCGCCGTTCTCGCCGACGATCGCGTGAATCGTCCCGGATTCGACGGTGATGTTGAGATGGCGATTGGCGGTCACCGCCCCGAAGCGCTTGACGATGTTGCGCAGCTCGAGCTTCATTGGGCCATCGCGTCGGTGACCTTGATTTCTCCGGCGATGATCTTCTTCCTGGCGTCTTCCGCGGCGGCCACCGCGTCGGGCGACACGAGCTGCCTGTTGTAATCGTCCACCACGTAGCCGACACCGTCGGTGTCGAGGCCGAACACGTGAAAGCCGCCCTTGAAGTTGCCCTGCACCACGTCGCGGACGATGTCGTAGACCGCGTTGTCGACGCGCTTCACCATGCTGGTGAGGACGAATCCCGGCTTGACGCCGTTCTGATTCGAATCCACGCCGATGACGAAGTGGGTGGCACGCCCGTCAACCATCCCCTTCTGCTCGACCGCATCGAAGGCACCCAGCCCGGAGTTGCCGGCCGCCGTGAAGATCACGTCGGCGCCCTTGTCGATCTGCGCCATCGACAGCTCCTTGCCCTTGCCGGGATTGTTCCATGCCGAGTCGGTGACGCCGACGTAGTTCTGCACCACCTGGATCGACGGGTTCACCGATTTCACACCCTCGGCATAGCCGGTCTCGAACCGCCGGATGAGCGGAATGTCCATGCCACCGACGAAGCCGACCACCCCTGTGCGCGTCGTCTTTCCCGCGATGATGCCGACCAGGTACGAGCCTTCGTGCTCCTTGAACACCAGCGACGCGACGTTCTTTTTCGGCGTCTTGCCGTCGCTCTCGAAGATCACGCCGTCGATGATCGCGAAGTGGACGTTGGGATATTCGTCGGCGACGGTCTGCATGATGGGCGCCTGGGCGAAGCCCACACCGATCACCAGGTCGTAATTGCGCTCGGCAAATGCACGCATCGCCGGCTCGATGCCGTTCGGCGTACCGGGCTCGACGTCGCGCAGGACGATGCCAAGGCCAGGCTTGCCGCAACTGGTGACGCCGTCCGGCAACGTGCCGGAGGCGGCGCAATTCACGCCGTTCCATGCCGCGGCGTTGAACGACCGATCGTCCTTGCCGCCGATGTCGAAGACGATGCCGACATGCGGGCGCGAGGGATCGTCAGCCGTATAACTGGCCCGGCGGCATCCCGACACCGCAATGACCGCGGAAAGGATCAAAATCGCGACCTTCATCGCACGTCTCCGAGAATCTTCTCGTGCGGCGGCGGCGCAATATCGCCAATGCTCACCGCGTCGCGGCACACCGCCAGCGCCTCCTCCAAGCCACGGCCACCGCGATGATGCAGTTCGAGCATCGGCTGCCCTTTCTGCACCTCGTCGCCAGGCTTCACCAGTGCGACGACGCCGACACCGTGATCCACCGCATCTTCAACCCTCGTCCGGCCGGCGCCGAGCGCGTTGGCCGCGCGTCCGATCGGCTGCGCGGCAAGCCGCGTGACAAACCCGGTATCCGAGGCGTTGATATGCGCGCGTCCGTCCGCCGTCGGCAGCAGCGATCGATCCTCGACGACGCGGGCATTCCCGCCCTGGCGATCGATCATCTGCGCAAACCGCTCCAGCGCACGTCCCGACGACAGCGCATCGTTGACGCACGCGGTGGCAGCGCCCTGCCCGGTTTCGAGGCCGCCCAGCACCAGCATCCGTGACGCCAGGTGGACGACGACGGCCGTGAGATCAGCAGGGCCCTTCCCGGCGAGCGTATCGATCGCCTCGCCAATCTCGAGCGCGTTGCCGACCGCCGACCCGAGCGGCGTGTCCATGTCGGTGATGATGGCTTCGGTGCGAACGCCGGCAAGGCGGCCGATCGCCACCATCGATTGCGCCAGCTCCCGTGCCGCCTCACGATCGCGCATGAACGCGCCATCGCCGCACTTCACGTCCAGCACGAGCGCGCTGCTGCCCTCAGCCAGTTTCTTGCTCATGATCGACGAGGAGATCAGCGGGATGCTGTCGACGGTGCCAGTGACATCGCGCAGCGCATACAGCTTCTTGTCGGCCGGGGCCAGGCGCGCGGTCTGGCCGATGATACAGGCGCCCACCTCCCGAACCACCTGCTTGAACTCGTCGATCGTCAGGTCGACCCGGAAGCCAGGAATCGATTCGAGCTTGTCGAGGGTGCCGCCGGTATGGCCCAGGCCCCGGCCCGACATTTTCGGCACCACCACGCCGCACGCCGCCGCCAGCGGCGCGAGGACGATCGACACCTTGTCGCCGACGCCCCCGGTGCTGTGTTTTCCCACTTTGGCACCAGGCACATCGGACAGATCGATTCGATCGCCCGAGCGAGCCATTGCATCCGTGAGCAGTGCTGTCTCTTCGTCGCTCATTCCGCGCAACACGATCGCCATCAGCAGCGCGGACGCCTGGTAGTCGGGAATGGTCGACGCGGTCACGCCGGCGACGAACGTCTCGATATCGTCTCGAGAAAGCACACGTCCATCACGCTTCTTGGTGATAACGTCGACGAAGCTCATGGAGGAGCGCCCAGTATAATCAATCGCCAGATGAGCACTGCGCCTGCGCTGTCGCCGGACCTCATCCGGCAGTCCATCGCGCTCGCCCGTGCGCTTTCGGCCGCGGCTCGGAACTGGTCTCTCTACCCCCCGGAACACCCGGCCGTCGACTCATCGGTGCGTCGCCTCGCCGACGCAGTCAATCAGAGCACCACGGGCACGGCATTCGCCTTTGGCATCACGCCCAAGACGCTGCTCATCGCTGGCGTGCCCTTGCCTGAAGAACAGCCAGTCGCCGAGGCGGCGCGGCTGCTCCACGACCACGATCTCCTTCAGGTGACCTTCCTGGGTAACCCGCCGGTAGAGGCGCTGCACGCATTTCTCAAGGTCCTGAGCACGCCACCCGACGAACTGCGCCGCGCTGGCGGACCCGGGCCGGCCTGGGAACAGGAGGGCCACTCCTCCATCATCCTCGACCAGATCGATTACGAGAAGCTGCTCGAGGATCGCGAGGTCGACAAGCCGCTCGAGGACCGGCACGACGACATCTGGCGCTCGCTGGTCACAACCATCGTCCAGGGCGGACATGTGTTCGACGAGGCGCAGCAGGCACGCCTGCTCGAGATCTCGCGCAGCGTGTTCGAGATTGGCGACCTCGCCGAGGCGGTCGCCGCACCCAAGTGCAACGTCGACGGTTCTCCGCTCATTACCACTCAGGCCGCCACCGTGCTGGCCGTCTTCCGTCACCTCGCCGGCATCGTCAATGTGATGGAGCCCGAGCGTTTGCCCGAGGTGATGCGCAACGTCGCCGCGGCCACCAGCAATCTCGATCCGCATGTCGTCCTGCAAATGATGCAAACGGACGAGGGCGCGACCGATTCACCGGTCGTCAGCGCCCTGGCGTCAGCGTTCGACGATGAAAAGGTGGCGCAGTTGCTGGCAACGGCGCTGGCCAAGGACGGCCGCGCCAGTGCCAGGCTGGCGCAGGTATTTGACACCATCGCCCCTGACGACGAGCGCAAGCAGCGCGTGCTGAAGATGACGCGCTCGATGCTGAGCGAACAGGACTTCGGCAAGACCGGCCAGTTCAGGGCGGTGTGGTCGACGATGGAGGAGCTGCTGCTCGGCTACGACGAGACACCGTACGTCTCGGCCGGTTACCAGGCGTCGCTCGAAGGCGCCGGCGCGCGCGGCGACATGCTGGCCAGCCGCGATTTGCCGCCGGAGCTGCCCGAGTGGGTCGACACGCTCGGCCAGGAGAACGTGCGGGCGCTGTCGGTGCAGCTGATCGCCGACCTGCTTCGCATCGAGGAAAACGCCGAGCGCGCCGCCGATATCGCCCGAGACATGGGGGCATTGCTCGAAGACCTGTTTCTCGCCGGCGACTTCGACAATGCCGTGCTCGTCCTCCGTGAGCTGAAGCAGGCGACGACGCGAAAGATCGCGCCTGCGGCGGCGCGTGCCGCACTGAGCGCAGTGGGCGAATCGGCGGGGCTGCGCGACGCCGCGAGCATGCTCGGCGATCTCGACGAGAAGGCACTCAACGCCTTCGCCGAATGCTGCGAGATGATCGGGCCGACGACGGTTCGGGCGCTGCTGCCGGCGCTCCAGAGTGAAACCGAAACACCGGTCTACAAGCGCGCGCGCGATGTGGTCAGGACCTATGGCGGCGCGGCCGTGGGCCACCTGGCTCCGCTGGCGGATGACAACCGCTGGTACGTGCAGCGCAACGCCGCGTCGCTGCTGGGAGCGACGCGCAGCGCCGAGGCGATCCCGTTGCTGCAGTCGCTGCTGCGGCGCAGCGACGCCCGCGTCTTGCGCCAGGCGGTCGCCGGACTCGCCGGCATCGACGATCCCGCGGCCACGCGCGCCATCCAAACCGTGCTGCGTGCCGCCAGCGGTGACAATCGCGCCGCGGTGATCGACGCACTCGTCGCTGAGCGTGATCCGCGGGTGGTGCCGATGTTGTCGCGCATTCTCACGGACAGCGATCCCTTTGGCGAGGATCACGACACCGTGCTCGGCGCACTCGACGCGGTGCGGCAATTGGCGAACGAGCAAGCCGTGGCACCGATCGTCGTGGTGATGAAAAAGAAGAAGTTCCTGTTCCAGCGCAAGAAGGCGCGCGCGTTCAAGACCGCGTCGGTGCAGGCGCTGCTGGCGATCGGCACGCCCAAGGCGACGGCGGCACTCGAGGAGGCCGCCAAGCACGGCGACGGATTGCTCAAGAACATTGTCCGGAGCGCACGCCCGTGAGCCAGACGCCCGACGAACTCGTTCGTCGCCTGGCCGCCGGGGTGCGCGCGGCCGAACTCTACGCGCCGCAGCACCCGCTGGTGCAGCGATCGGTGCAGGCGCTGTCCGCTTCCTGCTCCGCCAACCTTGGCGATGACTCGAGTCTGGTGGTCGGGTTCATCGGCGACGACGTGGTCGTCAACGACACGCGGCTCGGCAAGGGCTCAGCCTCGCTGACCGGCTTCATTCGTGGCCTGCGCGACCGCGAAATCGAGAAGATCACCTTTCACCGCGGCGTCACGACCGAAGAAATCCAGGCCTTCCTCACCGAGATGGCGGTCAAGAAATCACGATCGCCGTTGCCCGACCGTCTCGCCGCCAAGGGCGTGCGCCGCATCGTCATCGGCCGGCTCGCGGCCGAAGAGATCGAGCCCGACCAGATCGGCATCGAGGCGGCGCGCAAGGTCTACAACACGGCGGTGTCGTCGGCGGAGGTGCTCTGGGACCAGGCCAAGGCCGGCGACAAGCCTGATCCGGAGACCGCGCGCAAAATCATCGACAGCCTCGCCAACATCGTCAATCAGGACCGTACGTCGCTGATGGCGCTGACGGCCCTGAAGAAATACGACAACTACACGTTCACGCACATGGTGAACGTGGCGGCGCTGTCGATGGCGCAGGCGCGCGCGCTCAATCTCGAAGGTCCGCTGCTGCGCGAGTTCGGGTTTGCGGCGCTGATGCACGACATCGGCAAGGTCAACACGCCGCTCGAGGTGCTGAACAAGCCTGGCAAGCTCGACGCCGGCGAATTCAAGGTCATGAAGCAGCACGTCGTCGACGGCGCGCACATCCTGCGGCGCACGCCCGAAATGCCGGCGCTGGCGCCGATCGTCGCCTTCGAGCACCACCTGAAGCAGGACCTGAGCGGGTATCCCGAGAACATCGGTCACCGCAAACTCAACCTGTGCACGATGATCGTCAGCATCGCCGACGTGTTCGACGCGTTGCGCAGTAACCGCCCGTATCGCGAAGGACTGGCGACGGCGCGCATTCGCTCGATCATGGGCGAGCAAGGCAACCCGGCGTTCAACTCCGTGCTGCTGCGTCGCTTCGTCAACCTGATGGGGCTGTTCCCGATCGGCACGATCGTCCGGCTCAACACCGAGGAAGTCGGCGTTGTCACTGCGGAGCATCCCGAGGATCCGTTTCGGCCGCAGGTGAAGATCCTGTTCGATTCCCGAGGCGAGAGGATCGAGAATCCCGGGCTCGCCAACACCTGGGAGCGCGATTCACGCGGTGAGTTTCCACGGGCAGTGATCGAGTCGGTGGATCCGGATGCCATCGAGCTCGACCCGCTGACGGTGCTGTAGCAGCGCCATGCCTCAGACGCCACCTCTTGATCCGATGTCACCCGAGCAGGCGGTCGCGCTCACGGAGTTCGCCCGCGCCTGCAAGGCGGCCGCGCGGTCGGTGTCGCTCTATCCAGCAACCCATCCAGCGATCCAGAACTCCCTCTCGCGGGTGACCGGCTCCGCCGCGCGACTGATTCCAGGCAGCGAGCTGACGCTTACAGTCCAGCCCGATACGATCGTCATCGACGGCCGGGCCGCGGTGCGCCCCGATCCGGCGATTGGCGAGCTCGCGGAGCTGCTCCACGGACGACTGATCGGTGCGTTGACCATCGCGCGCGCCGCCGATCCGCAGGACTGGCACGCAATCTTGCTGCTGCTGTCGCGCGCGTCCGAGGACCTGATCGCCGAAGGCGGTATCGGCAACGCATGGACCGCGACCGGCCGCGGCAACTTTGCCATTCGTGAGATCGATTACGCCGAGGTGCTGCGCGAGCGTGCCGGCAGCGGCGGCGGCGCCGAGTGGGACACGATCATCGCCCACTGCCTGCAGGGTGGCGCGGCGGCGCTCGACGAGCGCGCGCTCTCGACGTTGCTCGACACGCTGGGTCACCCGGCGCGGTTCGGCGCGCTGCTCGATCGGCTGCAGGACGACTCGGTCGCCGGCGGCGCGACAGTCGGTGCACGCGTCGCGGCGCTGTTGCAGATCGTCCGCCGCCTGCGCGACATGGCGATGCAGCGCGGGGGCGACGAGGCAGCGGCGGCTGCGCTGCAGACGGTTGCCGACGCGACGTCGCGGCTGACACCCGAGATGCTGCTGGCCATCGTCCAGCAGGCGCGGTCGGGAGATTCAGAGGAGGCGCGGGTGGCGGCCGGCATCGTCGACCGCATGGGCGACGAGACGGTGGCGTCGTTTGTCGCCGGCTCGGTCGTGTCGGAACGCGGTGCCACCGAACGCCTGGCGCAGGCGTTCGAAGCACTGGTGCCGGAACTGGAACGCAAGGAGCGGATGCTCGACCTGGCGAAGAACGAGGTCGCGCGTTCGTCGCTTGGCAAGGAAGACGGGTTCGACCAGTTGTGGGAGGCGACCGCCAACATGCTGACGTCGTACTCCGACAAGAACTACGTGTCGGCGGAGTACGGCCGCGAGCTCTCCGGCGCGCGCATGCAGGCGATTGACGTCGAGCGTGTCTCCGACGACCCGCCCGAACGCGTCGAAGCGTGGCTCGCCAGCGTCTCTGACGGCGCCGTCAAGTCGCTCGACCTGAGCCTGCTGCTCGACCTCCTGCGCATCGAAAACGACCCTCACGAGTGGGGTGCCATCGCCCTGGTTGTCATGGGCGAAATCGAGCGGCGGACACTGCTCGGCGACGTCCCGGCCGCGCAGCAACTTCTCGAAGGGGTGATCCGCGAGTTCGGGGAGCAGGGACGCCCGGGCCTGAAGCCCTCGGCAGAATCGGCGCTCGACGGTCTCGCTACCGGACCGCTGCCGCGACACGTCGTGGTGCAGCTGCGCAAGGCCGACGACTCTGCCGTCGAGCCGCTGAACCGTCTCGTCCACACCATCGGCCCTCGAGTCGTGCGCGCTTTTGCCGAGGCCTTGGCCACCGAGGACAACAGCCGCACGATCGGACGGCTGCGCGAGATTCTCATCGGCTTCGGCGCCGCCGGACGCGCATCGGTCGAGCGGCTGAAGAACTCGTCGAACCCGGCGGTGCGCCGCGCGGCGATCGACCTGCTCCGCATCTTTGGCGGCGACGAAGCATTGCCCGAGCTGGCATTGATGCTCGACGATGCCGACCCGCAAGTGCAGCGCGAATCGATTCGCGCGATCGTGCAAATCGGCACCAACGCCGCGTACGCGGTGCTCGAGAAAGCGCTCGTGGCCAAGACCGCGACACGCGACACCATCGTCCAGCAGTTGATTGGGTTGCGCGACGACAAAGCCGTGCCACTGCTCTGCTACGTGCTCAATCACTCGGCGCCTCGAGGCAAGCTGGTCGAAGTACACGCCCAGATCATCGAAGCGCTGGGCGGCTTGAGCGCTCACAGCGAGTCGACGCGCACGCTGCGCACGATCCTCTTCCGCAGCGAATGGTGGGCGCCCTTCAGGACCGCGGCGCTGCGTCAGGCCTCGGCGATCGCGCTCAGGCGCATCGGCTCACCAGAGACTATCGCCGTGCTTGAAGAGGCCACGCGTACGGGTGGACGCGGGGTTAAAGGCGCGGCCCAGGCCCAGATCGACCTGGCGGCACGACGGGAAAGGCAGCGGGCATGAACTCGATGCAGCGCGCCAAGCTTGCCGACGAACTGGTGCGTCGTCTCGCCGCCGCCCTGCGAGGGGCCCAGCTCTATGCGGCAGGGCACCCGTTGGTGAGCCGCAGCATCACCTCGCTGGCAGATACGCTCGCCATCGTCCATGCCTCGCTTCCCTCGATTGCCATCGGCATCGTCGGCGATGAACTTGTCGTCGGCGATATTCCAGTGCCCAAGGCTGCCGAAACCATGGGCGAGCTGATGCGGCGGCTGCAGCAGGCAGGCATCGAGCGGATCGTCATCGATCGGGGCGTGCAGCCGGCAGAACTGATTCAACTGGTGCAGACGCTCGGCCGCAGCGAGTCTGGCAAGGACGCCGCGAGCGCGCTCGGACGGCTACCGCACGTGCGGGTCGGCCGACTGCAGGTCGACGAACAGGTCGAGGCCGGCGTCGGCGACATTGCCACCTTCCGCCGGCTCTACGACGAAGCGGTCACAGTGGCGGGGACGCTCTGGGACAGCGCCAAGACCGAAGGCATGCCCGATTCGCCGGCGGCACGCGGTGTGGTCGACTCACTGGCGCAGGCGGTGGCGCAAAACCGCACCGCGCTCCTCGCCCTCACCGCACTCAAGAACTACGACAACTACACGTTCACGCACATGGTGAACGTCTCGATCCTGACGATGGGGCAGGCGCGAGGACTCGGCATTGACGGATCGATGCTGCGCGAGTTCGGGCTCTCGGCGCTGATGCACGACATCGGCAAGGTGAAGACGCCGGCGGAGATTCTCAACAAGCCCGACAAGCTCACCGACCAGGAGTTCGGCATCCTCAAGCGCCACACCGTTGACGGCGCCGAGATTCTGCGGCGCACGCCGGAGATGCCGACGCTCGCGCCGGTTGTCGCCTTCGAGCATCACCTCCGCGCCGATGGCACCGGCTATCCTCTTGGCGTCACGCGACCTCAACTCAACCTTGGCACCGTGCTCTGCGGCATCTCCGACGTTTATGACGCGATGCGATCGCAGCGTGTGTATCAGGAAGCATTCGCGACCGATCGCATCCTCGCCGTACTGCAGCGCAATGACGGCGCCCAGTTCGATCAGAACCTGGTGCGCCGGTTCGCACAACTCGTCGGTATCTTTCCTGCCGGCAATCTCGTGCGGCTCGACACCGGCGAGATCGCGGTGGTGATCACCGTCTACGCTCCCGATCCCTATCGCCCGCACGTGCGCGTGCTGGTGTCACGCGAAGGGACACGACTCGAGCGTCCTTACGATATCAACCTGTGGGAGGGGCAGGAGGGACAGGCACAGACTGTGCAGGCTCCTGTAGATCCCGCATTGTTTGATATCGATCCCTTGTCCTATCTTTAGGCCAAAGGTACTTTGCACTTCACCTTTAACCAGTGACCTATGACCTTTGACCTGCAACGATTCGCCGCCGCCATCGCATTCGCCGCCGGCGCATTCCTCACGGTCGTCTCGGCGCAGGACGCACAGGCGCTTCGTTATCCGGCGCTCGTTTCCGACATCGCTGCCCCCGCGATCGATCGAGGGTTTCGCACCTACGATCTTCCACGCGATCCGCACACCGAAGGCACGCAGCCGATTGCCGGCGAGCCGTTTCTGCGCGGCAGCATCATCGTCAAGTTTCGCGACGGCACCGGCGCCGCGGCGCAGCGGGCGATGCTGGCCAGCGTGAATGGCGCGGCCGCCAACGCGCTTTCGTATTCCGATTTCAACATCGTCGCGATCGATCCCACCGCCGATCCCGAAGCGCTCGCCAGACGGCTCGATGCCCAACCGGACGTCGACTATGCGCAGGCGCGCTACCTGGTGCATCCGCTGTTCGTTCCTAACGACCCGCTCTATTCACGACAGTGGAACTACACGGCGATCGACATGGAGCGCGCCTGGGACATCAATCCCGGCGCGACCTCGTCGATCATCGTCGCCGTGCTCGACAGCGGCGTGGCGTATCGATCGGCCGTGATGCGCTACAACGCGCGCGTGTTCCGGTCGAGCAGCGGCCCGTTGTTTCCCGCGCTCGGCACCGTCGACGTGCCGTTTGCGGCGGCACCTGACCTCGGTCCACCGGACCGGTTCGTGCTGCCGCGCGACTTCATCTGGGAGACGACGATGCCGCTCGATCTCGAGGGGCACGGCACGCACGTCACCGGCACAATCGCGCAGGCAACCAACAACGGCGTTGGTGTCGCCGGCATGGCGTTCAACGTCCGCATCATGCCGGTCAAGGTGATCGCGTCTGATTGGGACTTCATCTTCAACAGTCCATTCCAGGGCACCGACGATGTCGTCGCCCGCGGCATTCGCTACGCCGTCGACAACGGCGCCAAGGTGCTCAACATGAGCATCGGTCGCACCGGCGCCCCGGCCCCGGTGGTGCAGGAAGCGGTCGCATACGCGGTGCGGCAGGGTGCCTTCGTCGTGGTCTCGGCGGGCAACGAGTTCGAAGAAGGCAACCCGACCGAGCGACTGGCCGAGTTCGCTCCGCAGATTGACGGGATGGTGTCGGTGGGCGCCATCGGCCGCGACATGAGGCGCGCCTTCTACTCGTCGACGGGATCGTACGTGGAACTGGTCGCCCCTGGCGGCAACTCGCGCCAGGGCGGACGCGATGGCGAGATCCTGCAACAGACCTACGATCTATCGCTGGTGGAAACGTATCTCGGCACCGCGGCGCAATTCCGGCCGCCGCGTTTCGACGTCTTTGCCTACGAGTACCTGCAAGGCACGTCGATGGCCGCGCCGCACGTCGCCGGGTTCGCGGCGCTGCTGATGCAACAGGGCATCACCAACCCCGCCGCCATCGAAGCGGCGATGAAACGCTATTCGGGCGATCTCGGCGCCACCGGACGCGACAACGAATACGGCTACGGCCTGATCAATCCGCGTGCGACGCTGCGAGGTATGGGGTTGGCAAAATGAGGTGGGTCGTTGCTGTGTGCGTGGTGCTGTGCTCCGTCACCGCAGAGGCGCAGGATCTCAAGTTCCGCGGCTTCGTCGATGGCGGCTCGACGACCTTTACAGCGCAAAAGAGTTTCACGGCGATTCTCGGTAGTGAGTCGGGGACCGTGTTTGGTGGCGGCGTCGAAGCGGTCTTGCCACGAGGGATCTTCGTGAACGTGCGGGCGTCGCGTTTTCAAAAGACCGGGCAGCGGGTGTTCGTCTTCCAGGATCAGCAGTTTCCGCTCGGCATTCCCGAGACGATTCGCGTGACGCCGGTTGAGGTGAACGGCGGCTACCGCTTCGACTTCGGATCGTGGGTGGTGCCGTATGGCGGCGGCGGGCTCGGCTGGCACATGTTCCAGGACACCTCAGAGTTCGCCGACAGCAGCGAGAACTTCGAGAAAACTTATCAGGGTTATCAACTGGTCGGAGGCGCCGAATTCCGGCTCGCCAGCTGGCTTGGTGCCGCAGCGGAAGCGCAGTGGTCACGCGTGCCTGATGCATTGGGCGACGAGCCGAACAGCGTCTCGAATACGTTTCAGGAAACTGATCTTGGCGGGACCACGCTGCGGGTGAAGATCGTCATTGGCAGATAGAACCGCCTTCGCCACCAGAGTCCTGGCGGTGGTGCGCCGCATCCCGTCAGGACGCGTCTCGACCTACGGCGACGTCGCGGAACTTGCCGGCCGGCCCGGCGCGGCGCGGGCCGTCGGCAACATCATGAAAGGCTGCGGTGACCCGGGCACCCCGTGTCACCGCGTGATTGGCGCAAATGGCGCCCTTGGCGGATACGGCGGCAACCTGCAGTTGAAACGCGAGCTGCTGCGGCGCGAAGGGCTCGAGGTCGGCATGTCGCGGGTACGCGGCTTTGCCGACGCCCGGTGGATGCCTACTCGCGCTCGCGCCGCTTCTCGCGCTCGAGCGCGCCGCTGATCTTCCTGCCGGCCTCGCCGAGCCGGCTGCGGACGTGGCCGCCAACCTGGTTCAGCTCGCCCTTGGCGCGCATCTCGTCGTTACCCGTGGCTCGTCCAATGATTTCCTGTCCGACGCCCTTCAGCTTCTGGCCGGTGCCCTTGAGCTCCTGTTCGGCTGATTTCCTGCGAATGCTCATGGTGATGTGCCTCCAGCTTCTACCTGTTCAAGAAGCGTTCCCTGTTATTTCCGGTCATCTGCTCGACAACCCGGGCGCCGGTTCAGCTCGTCTAAGCAGGCAGAGAGCGTGAGAACCGCCGACCTCGAGCTCGCCGAGCGGTGCCAGGAGGGCGACGCCGAGGCGTTCGAAGAGCTGTACCGCCAGCATTCGACGCGACTCTACTCTCTCGCGCTCCGGATGACCGGTTCTGCCGAAGAGGCCGAGGACCTGTTGCAGGACGTCTTTCTGCAGGCGCATCGCAAGCTGCGAAGCTTTCGCGGCGAGTCGAGTCTCGGCACCTGGTTGTACCGGCTCGCGATGAACCTGTGCCTCGATCACCTGCGCAGCCGGCAGGCGCGGATGGGACGCGTCACCGACTCGCTGGACGACGACGATGCGACTGAACCGGCGTCGGCCGGACCGGCAATGCCGCTGGCGGTCAATCGCATCGACCTCGAGCGCGCCATCGGCAGGCTGCCGGAAGGATGCCGGGCGGTCTTTCTACTGCACGACGTCGAAGGGTTCGACCACGGCGAGGTCGCGAAGATTCTGGGGATTTCGGAAGGCACCTCCAAGTCACAGGTGCACAAGGCGCGCGTCAAGCTCCGCGCGATACTGCGATGAACTGCGACGCTTACCAATCGACGCTCGGCGATCATGTTGACGGAACGCTGCCCCCTGCCGCCGCCGAGCAGCTCGCCGTCCACCTCGCGTCATGCGACCGATGCCGGGCGCTGACCGACGACCTGCGCGCGATTCGATCGGCGGCTCGGATGCTCGAACGCCACGAGCCGCCACCGCGCACGTGGCACCACATCGCCGCGGCGGTCGAAGACGACCGCCGCACCCGGCCCTTCGGGTGGGTTGCCTGGCGTCCGCTGGCTGCCGCAGCCGCCGTGGTCATCGTCGCGGTGGGCACGTGGTTCGCGGCACCGCCACCCGCGCCGCTCACACCAGGCGATGCGGCGGCAATCAGTGACACCGTCACCTTCGACATCCAGACGGCTGAAGCGCGCTATGAGTCGGAGATTGCCGGCCTCGAGCAGATCACCACCGCAGGCGGCAATGAGCTCGATCCAATGACGGCTGAAATTCTCAAGACCAACCTGACAGTCATCGACAGCGCGATTGGTGAAAGCCGTGCGGCGCTCGAGACCGAGCCTGCCAGCGACGTGGCGCAGCAGCGACTGTTCGCCGCGCTCAACTCGAAGCTGGCGCTCCTTCAGGACACGATCACGCTTATCAACGAGATGCGGCAAGGCGAGCAGAATCCATGACAGCGACGACTCGAGCTCTCACTTCCCTCGTGCTGGCGATCGCCGTGGCCGCGCCGGCGTTCGCCGGGCAAAACCCTCGACGCCAGCGGCCACCACGGGCCGACGAACCGCGTGGACCGGAAGTGACGGAGCGGTGGACGCGCACGCTCAAGCTGGCGCGAGGCGGCACCTTCGACCTGGCCAACCTGGCCGGCGACATCACCATCACCGGTGGCGGCGGCGATGAGGTCCGGATCGACGCGGTCAAGCGGGCGCGCGGCCGCGATGACGCCGATGCCAGGGCGCAGCTCGAGAGGATCGAGATCGAGATCATCGAGTTGTCGAACCGGATCGAGGTGCGCACCATGGCACCAGGGTTGCGGCCTCGCAATGCGTATGGCTCGGTCGACTTCACCATCGCACTGCCACAGGATGCGAATGTGGCGGTCAGGAACGTGTCTGGCAACATTCAGGTCTCGCGTGTGCGCGGCGAGCTTCGGGCGCAGACGGTGTCGGGCAATGTCACGATGACCGATACGCCGAAGCTATCGGTGCTTCGCTCGGTCTCCGGTGACATCACGCTCAACAACGGCGCTTCTGAGACGGCGCTCAACGTCAACACCGTCAGCGGTAGCCTGATCGTCAAGGGACTGAAGAGCCGTTCGCTCGACGTCGGCTCGGTCAGCGGTGACGTACTGCTCGACCGCATCGAGTCGGAACGCGTCAACACGCGGTCGGTCAGCGGCAACGTCAGGTACGGCGGGGCGCTGGCACGCAACGGCCGTTACGAGTTCAGCTCGCACTCAGGCGACATCCTGCTCGAGCTGACGAGCGATACCGGCTTCGACGTCGAGGCAAGTACCTTCAACGGCGACGTGCGGTCGGACTATGCGCTGACACTCCGCGGCAGTGACGACACCATCGCTCGCCGAACGCCGCGCGGACGGCTTGCGGCGCCCGGGCGGCCGGGGGGACGTCCCGGCCGAGGTCGCACGCTGCGCGGCTCGTTCGGCGACGGTAGTGCCAGCGTCGAGCTGCAGTCGTTCAGCGGCGCGATCGCGATTACCAAGCGGTAAACGTCTGCTACGGACCGACTCTCCGGACGGTCCAGGCGATCTCGGTGGCATCCCAGAAGTAGCTGCCGTCGGCATCGACCGTGAAATAGACGTACTGACCGGCGGTGAGGCTGCCGACGGCGAACGTGCTGGAACTCTGGACCCAGGTGCGGCTCGTCGCCTGCAGATTGGCGAGCTCGACGCCTGCGGCGCTGAACACGCGATACCGGACAG
>JADMIO011434984.1_pt1 | contig 38424 bp, 27 predicted proteins | sample 8958161 | NCBI WGS metagenome assembly JADMIO01 (sample SAMN16585339, study PRJNA669376) | soil metagenome | isolation source: Crop rotation soil | place: USA: Cullars Rotation, Alabama | collected 2011 | reverse complement strand
GACAACTTGTCCACGTGGAATTCTAAGCTTAGGATCCCAATGTGCTGGAAAGATCACCAACATTGTAAAAGGCACGTACAACGACCCGTATGTACTGCGCATGGTGCTGGGTTTGAGCGTTGGCGTGGTAATAGGCGCACAGTTGGGCGCCCTGCTCTCCCATAAAATAAAAGGGCACAGTATTATCCGCGCACTCGCCGTCTGCCTCGCCATCGTGGGCCTGCGTATTTTATTCAGCGCCTTGTAATCAGGCCAGCGCCATCACTATCCACCATGTGCTCCGGCTCACGTATGTGTTCGGTCACTGCTTTTAATCAAAAAATAATATCAAAGTCCCAGGTACATCATTATAAACCCCGTCCACCGCTTATCTTTACACCGCTGTTTATACCCGCATAACCTAATCGGTTATACTTATCACGATAAAATTATAACCGGCATTATTCAAAATTATCCGCTACCTTAGTGAAGCCGCTCACGCGCGCATTTGGGAAAACCTTCAAATCTCCAGTTGACGACCCACCTGCCCTACCAGTGCTTATCACGCTGTACACCACCCGTTTTTCCGGAAAATACGGCATCCTCCCAGTATCGCAGTACCCCCTGAAGCGACATCAACCCAGCTATTTATAACCGTAACGTTACCGGCGGCGCCTTAAAAAAACAAGGATGCTACCGGTAAAGGACATTTATTTGTTAACTCCTAAACATTAAATCCATGAAAAGGAATGCTTTATTCCTTGCTGTAAGCTTATTGCTTACACTTTCCTCGCTTGCACAAAGCGTAGCCATCAATACAGATGGCTCTCTTCCCAATCCCAATGCTATTCTTGACGTGAAATCGGGCAACAAGGGCATGCTGATCCCACGCATGGACTCCGTGGCGCGCAATGCCATTCCCAATACCAAAGGCCTGCTGGTATACGATACCACTACCAGTTCCTTCTGGTACAATACCGGTACCCAATGGAAAAACATTTCGCCTGCGGCAGCCTCCGCCGTAGCCGATTCGGCCTGGCGGCTCACGGGCAACAGCGGCACCAGCGACAGTATCAACTTCCTGGGCACCACCGATAACGTGCCGCTGAATATCCGCGTCAATAACCAGCCTTCGGGCAGCATTGATCACCTGAAAGAAAACAGTTCCTGGGGATACCAATCGCTGCAATACAATACCAGCGGCATACAGAACACCGCCACCGGGGTAGCCGCGCTCCAGTCCAATAAAACCGGGCAGCATAATACGGCCGACGGCTTCCAGGCATTGATCTTTAATGACAATGGTTATGAAAATACCGGCACGGGCTATCGCTCCCTGTTCCTCAATACAAGCGGGCAGCACAACCTCGCCGCAGGCGCTTACGCCATGCGCGGTAATACCACCGGCAACTACAATACAGCGCTGGGCGCCGGGGCATTGTATACAAACAGCACTATCAGCGGACTAACGGCTACGGGCTACCAGGCATTGTATGCCAATACCACCGGCGTCAACAATACCGCCCACGGTTACCAGGCCTTGTCAGCCAACACAGTGGGACATGACAACACCGCCAATGGTTACCAGGCGCTGTCTTCCAACCTCAACGGGCTTTTCAATACGGCTACCGGCACACAGGCCCTGTATGCCAATACAACAGGTTTGTTTAATACGGCGGATGGATACCGGGCACTCTATGCAAACACCGATGGCACAACAAACGTAGCCATCGGGTCAGAGGCCATGATGGCTACTACAAGTGGCTCAGACAACGTCGCCATAGGTTTCAGCGCCCTTCTTAAAAATACAACCGGCGCGCGAAATATCGCCATCGGCCTTGGCGCATTGGGTGCTAACATCGACGGCGGCCTGAATACAGCCATTGGCTATGCTGCATTGTATTCCAATACCTCCTCATATGGCAACACCGCTACCGGTCATGAATCCATGTATTTTAATACCACGGGTATTCAAAACACCGCCACGGGAGGGCGCACGCTGGGCATCAACGCTACCGGCGGCCAGAATACAGCCACCGGCTACGCTGCTTTAAACAGTAACACCGAAAGTGGCCTGACGGCCACCGGCTTCGAGGCATTGACTAACAATACCACCGGCACGGGTAACAATGCCGATGGCTACCAGGCATTGCATTCCAATCAAACCGGGCTTCGCAATACCGCCACCGGCTACCAGGCACTGTACACAAACAGGGTTACCGACAACACGGCTACCGGCTACCATGCTTTATATGCCAACCAGTTTGGCTTTGGTAATACAGCCACCGGCTCCGGCGCCCTGGCAGCAAATACCGGCGGAGGTTCTAATACGGCAATGGGTATGAACGCCCTGGCCGGCAACAGGGACGCCAGCTATAACACGGCGATAGGCGAACTGTCATTAGTCAGTAATAATGGTTCCAATAATACCGCTGTTGGCTGGGACGCCCTGAATGGCAATACATCCGGCACTTATAATACGGGAGTCGGCGAGGAAGCGCTTCTCAGCAATACCACCGGTAATAACAATGTCGCCCTGGGTGGGCGGGCGCTGTATGGCAACACCACGGGCACCAATAATACCGCCATTGGCATGGAGGCTGGTGTAAGCACGGGTAATCTTACCAACGCCACCGCCATTGGTTCGGCGGCCGTCGTCGACGCTTCCAATAAAGTACGCATCGGCAATGCCGCCGTAACCGTTATCGAAGGACAGGTGCCTTTTACCACGCCCTCCGACGGCCGGTATAAATTCCATGTGCAGGAAGATGTAAAAGGGCTTGACTTTATCCTTCACCTCCGCCCCGTTACTTACCAGTTCGACGTAAAACGTTTCGATGCACAGATGAACCACCCCGCCAGCCAGCAGGGCGAAACCAGCAACTACGCTCTGCAAACCGCTTATGACGAAGCCAGCCAGATACGCCGTACCGGTTTCATCGCCCAGGAAGTGGAAAAAGCGGCTATAGCAGCAGGATATGATTTCAGCGGCATTATCAAACCCAAAACAGCGCAGGACCATTACAGCCTGAGCTATGACGCCTTTGTAGTGCCCCTGGTAAAAGCCGTACAGGACCAGCAAAAGATCATCGACGCACAAAACAAGAAGATTGCTGAACAACAACAACTGCAGGAAGAACAAAACAAAAAAATAGCCGGCCTGCAACAGCAAATAGAAGACATAAAAAAACTGGTAACCGCCCCTGTCAATAAATAATATAAACCTTTTAATCACTTTAAGCCACTCATTATGAAAAAACATTTCCTATTCCTGGCCGCCTGCCTCATGGGCATGCTTGCCGCACGTGCACAAAGCGTAGCTATCAATACCGATGGCTCCCTTCCCAACCCCAATGCCATCCTCGATGTGAAATCGGGCACCAAGGGCATGCTTATCCCCCGTATGGATTCGGTAGCACGCAACGCCATCCCCCATACCAAAGGACTGTTGGTGTATGATACCACTACCAGTTCATTCTGGTACAATACCGGCGCCCAATGGAAAAACATCTCGCCTGCGGCGGCATTGGCCACGGCAGATTCGGCCTGGCGGCTCATGGGCAACAGCGGCACCAGTGACAGCATCAACTTTCTCGGGACAACCGATAACATACCCCTGAATATCCGCGTCAACAACCAGCTTTCCGGTAGAATTGATCATATCAACCAGAACAGCTTCTGGGGATACCAGTCGGGCATCTCCAATACCACCGGTACAGGTAATACCGCCAATGGTATGCAATCATTGCAATACAATACCACCGGATTGCAGAATACCGCTACTGGCGTAGCCGCTCTTCAATCAAACAAAGAGGGGCAACATAATACGGCCAACGGTTACCAGGCATTAATTTTTAACGATAACGGGTATGAAAATACATCTACAGGTTACCGCTCCATGTACCTGAACAGCACTGGCCAGCATAACACCGCCGCAGGCGCACACGCCATGCGGGGCAATACCACCGGCAACTACAACACAGCCGTTGGGGCCGAGGCGCTGTATTCCGACAGCACCGGCTGGGGCAATACCGCCCAGGGCTATCAAAGCATGTATGCCGCCAGCGGTTCGGAAAATACAGCCGTAGGTTACCAGTCATTGTATTATGCAAACAACGGGGGCAATACTGCCGTAGGCAGCAAAGCCCTGTCGAACAGCAGGTATGGCGGAGATAATACCGCTATCGGGTACCACTCCATGTTAAATACCGGAGAAGCTTTTGGCAACACTGCATGCGGTATCAACTCTATGTACTCAAATACGGCTGGCAACAGCAATGCGGCCTTTGGCGCAAATGCCTTATACTCCAACACCCAGGGCGGTATTAATGTAGCCATTGGCATAGATGCCTTGAATAGAAATACGATTGGTTCACAAAATACATCCGTCGGTGCAGAGTCCCTCGCCTACAACACCGAAGGGTATCAAAATGTCGCGCTGGGCACTTACGCACTTACTTCCAATACTACCGGGACCTTTAATACCGCTTCAGGCGCCAACGCGTTGTATTACAATAGCACCGGGATTAATAACTCGGGCCACGGCTTCTATACTTTGTTCTATAATACCACCGGCAATAATAATACGGCCAGTGGTTCAAAGGCATTGTACGCCAATACCACAGGTAGTAACAATACCGCGGTAGGTTGTTTTTCACTGTATACCAATACTACCGGCAGCGGCCTTACCGCCACGGGCTACCAGGCATTGTATTCCAATACCACCGGTGCCAACAATAATGCCAATGGTTACCAGGCATTGTATGCCAATACCACCGGACAATTCAATACCGCTACCGGATACCAGTCGTTGTATTCCAATACCACCGGTTTCAGTAATAGCGCCAACGGCTACTGGTCGCTGTACCGCAATACCACCGGGCAAAATAATACCGCTGCCGGCACCGTTTCCCTATATTACAATACCACCGGCAGCAATAATACCGCCACTGGTATGCAGGCCCTGTATTCCAATTCTACCGGCTCTAATAATACGGCTTTCGGAAACCAGGCCTTGCAGGACAATACCACCGGCGCCACCAACACCGCTACCGGCGCCTTCAGCATGTGGCGAAATCAGTTGGGGAACAGTAACGCGGGATATGGCGCTTATTCATTGGCCGCTAACCTCAGCGGCAACAGCAATACCGCTTGTGGCGTGGGCGCCCTGGCGGCTAACAACTATGGCTCCGGGAATACCGGCGTTGGCAACGGTGCGCTCACTACCAACGAATCGGGCAGCAATAACACAGCCATTGGCTATCATGCGGATGTTTTCCTGGATGCATTCACCAACGCTACGGCCATCGGGGCCGGCGCTATTGTAAACGCTTCCAACAAAGTACGCATCGGCAACTCTGCCGTGACCGTTATCGAAGGCCAGGTGCCGTTTACCACGCCTTCCGATGGCCGGTATAAATTCCATGTGCAGGAAGATGTAAAAGGGCTTGACTTTATCCTTCACCTCCGTCCCGTTACTTACCAGTTTGATGTAAAGCGTTTTGATGCACAGATGAACTATCCCGCCAATCAGCAAGGCGAAGCCAACAACTACGCCCTCCAAGCCGCTTATGATGAAGCCACCCAAATCCGCCGTACCGGCTTTATCGCGCAGGAGGTAGAAAAAGCAGCTATAGCCGTGGGATACGATTTCAGCGGCGTTATCAAACCCAAAACCGAACAGGATCACTACAGCCTGAGCTATGACGCTTTCGTAGTGCCTCTCGTAAAAGCCGTACAGGACCAACAAAAAATCATCGAAGACCAGCATAAAAAAATGGACGAGCAGGATAAGAAGATAGCGGCCCTGCAACAGCAAATGGAAGAACTGAAAAAAATGATCCAACACTAAAAACAGCTTATTTATGAAAGCATATCATTCAATCAACCGTAAACTTCCCTCGCTGGCAATAGCGCTGTTGCCATTGGGCGTATGGGCGCAGGGCGGTCTGCACACCAGCCCCGGCATCCATCTCGTGGTAAGCGGTGCGCCCAGCATCGTACTGCACGACGCCGCGCTTATAAATGAAGGCGCGCTAAGTCCCGGCAACAGCACATTTGTTTTTACCGGCAATGCCCCGTCAAAAACTGCCTTTATCGGCGGCGGCCCCCTCTCCTTTTACCGGCTCACCATTGATAAGGCGCAGGGCAACCTGCAACTGGATAATAACATAGCTGTCACCGGTATACTGTCTATGACCAAAGGCAACCTTGAGCTGAATAACCATAGCATCGACCTGGCCACCACCGGTAGCATCGCGGGCGAGCGAAATGAATCGCGCATCACCGGCATCTACGGCGGCACGGTAAAAGCAACCGCCCTGCTCAATGCCCCGCAATCCGTGAACCCCGGCAATATCGGTGTTGAAATCACCAGCGCGGCGTACATGGGCCTTACCACCATTACCCGCGGTCATACGCCCCAAAGCAACGCCACCGGCGAAACCGGCATCCAGCGTTATTTCGATATAGCGCCTTCAGCCAATACCAACCTGCACGCCAGCCTTCGTTTTTATTATTTCGATGATGAGCTGGCGGGCAACGATAAAGACGCTCTCAGCCTGTTTGCTACCCGGAACGGGCAGCAGGACTGGATACTGTCGGGTCGGGATAACGCCAATGGCATTGCCGGCTGGGTGGTAAAAAGTGATATCAACCAACTGAACCGGTTTACCCTGGCCATTGGCAAAGAGGCGCCCGCAAGGTCACTGCTAAAAGCATCCGCCCTGGCCTGGCCCAATCCCTCCCGGGATGGCTTTACGCTTTCCCTTTTCAGCAATACCGAAAAGGAGTTCATTATCAGCCTGTATGACCAGCAGGGCCGGCTTATGGAAGCAAAAAGGCTCCATTGCCTTGCCGGCAACAACCAACTGCAATGGGATATCAGCAGGTATGCCGCCGCTACCTATTACCTGCGGTTCAACCAGCCCGGCATCAAAAACATCGCCATCGTGAAACAGTAACTACCTGGTAGTTATTGGTTTATAGTAAAACGGATGTCATCTTTTGAAAAGATGACATCCGTTTTTTATTGAACGACGTGGCTCCCTCAGGGACTCCCGGCAGCTCCTTATAGTAACCTTTCAGAGACCTTATACAGTCCTTATAGAGACCTTATAGCGATATGGGAAGTAAGCAACAAGTTCCTGATAGGCATGTAACAAGGGGTATATCCTTCCCTACAACGGCACCACATTCCCGCTGCTGTTGGTCCGTACCTTTTCCGGCACCGTGGCCAGGATTTCCTGCCGCAAAGCTTCTATCAATCGTTTTTTTACAAAATCCCGATGTACCACCAGGCTTACTTCGCGGGTGGGGGCAGGGCGCTTGAAATGGCGAATCAGTTGCAGTTGCCGGGCGGTCATATCAATCGTCGCCAGCTCAGGCAAAATGGTAATCCCATCGTTCAGCTCCACCATTCGCCGCAGCGTTTCGATGCTCCCCGCTTCATATTCAAAATGACCGCCTTCCAGGCTGGCCTTCCGCAGTTCGCAGAGGTTTACGATCTGCGACCGGAAGCAATGCCCTTCTTCCAGCAGCCAGAGCTTGTCGGGGTCTATATCTTTCGCCAGCACATACGATTTTTTATACGCATCTGTCTTGCGCGATACATACGCCACCATCTCTTCATAAAACAATACATGTTCGCGGATGCCTTTTTCCTGCAGCGGCGTTACCAGGATGCCCACATCAATCCTTCCCTCCCGCAGCCGCGCGATGATGTTTTCGGTGGTGATTTCATTCACATGCAGCTTCACCCCCGGGTATTTTTTGCCAAAGCGCTGCACAAACAGGGGCAGCAGATAAGGCGCCAGCGTGGGAATAATGCCCACCCGCAACTCACCTGTCACCGTTCCTTTATGCGATTCCACGATTTCCGTGATCACCGCTTTTTCGCCCAGCAGCTTCCGCGCCTGCTCAATAATGGCCATACCGGTTTCGGTAGGCACTACCGGATGCTTGCTGCGGTCGAAGATTTTTACCTGTAATTCATCTTCCAGTTTCTGTATCTGCATACTCAGCGTGGGCTGCGTCACAAAACAATGCGAGGCGGCCGTGGCGAAATGGCGATAGTTGGCTACAGCCACAATGTATTCCAGTTGCACAAAAGTCACGTATATCGATTTTATCTATGAGGGTATAAAATTAATCAATTTGATTTATTGACAGGATTATCGAATTTTTGCATCCACGCTGATGGCAGGCCCGGTGGCTTACACCCCAGGGGGCCATGCCCAGGCAGCATAGCAAGGATAAGATAACAACCGTTGAATTTTTACAGGAAACAATAGACAAACACAAACGTCATCATGAGAGAAGGCCCCCGCATTGGCAGGGGCTTTTATTTTTTATTCCTCTAATACCACTTTGCTCTTTCCCACCCTGAGCTTATACCCCATCCCCACCCTGAGCGCATAGTTTTCCTTTTCATGGCTCACCGGGAAACCAATACAAACGGGATAGTCATACTCCTTCACCACATCGCTTATTATCTCGTACACCGTTTGCCCAAACGGCCGCGGCGTATCTTTCACATCGGTAAAGCCGCCGATGATCAACCCCGCCAGCCTGTCCAGCTTGCCGCTCCGTTTCAGCTGGTACAGCATACGGTCGGTAGCATACAGGTACTCCCCTATTTCTTCCAGGAATAATATCCTTCCCTTTGTCTTAATATCGGAAGTCGTCCCGGTAAGATGGGCCAGCAAAGAAAGATTACCGCCTACCAACTCGCCCACCGCCTCGCCCCGCCGGTTAAAAGGATGTACCGGGCATTCGTATTTTAGCTTTTTTCCTTCGAGCGCCAACCGGAGCGACTGCACAAATTCGTTTTTATAGTCCCCGTCGTTAAAGGCCCCTGCCATCGGCGCATGCAGCGTGGCTATTTTATAATTGGAATAAATATGCGAGTGCAGCACCGTAATATCGCTGAATCCGATGATCCATTTGGGATGCTGCTTAAATTTTTTAAAGCTGAGCCGGTCGATAAGACGGGTGGTGCCGTAACCGCCCCGTCCGCAAAGAATGGCCTTTACCGTATCATCGTCCATCATGGCCTGCAAATCGGCGAGGCGTTCTTCGTCGGTACCGGAGAAATAGTTGGCAGAAGCGCTGTTGAGCGTTTTCCCCTCTTTAACGGCATATCCCCATTCCTGCAATACCCGTATGCACTCCGTCGCTCTTTCCTTTGCCAGGTAACCGGCCGGGCATACGATGCCAATGGTATCGCCCGGTTGTAAATAAGGGGGAATGGTTATCATTTGATTTCTGTTAAGGTGCATTCACCCGGTTTCACGATCAGTTGGTGCTTTACCCCGCATTTCAATGCCACATTGTATTTCTGGTGCCCTACGGGAAAATCGAAACAAACCGGGTAAGAATAATCTTTTACTTTTTCAAGCACGATATCCTGTAATTGTTTACCAAATTCCTCGCCGGGATCATCGTCTTTTATTTTAAATCCGCCTACGACAAGCGCTTTCAGGCCCGAGAGCTTACCGGTACGCTGCAGGTTCCAGAACATGCGGTCGATACTGTACAGGTATTCACCGGTATCTTCCACGAACAATATCTTGCCCGTCGTTCGAATATCGGAGCGGCTGCCCGACAACGATTCCAGCGTTTTCAGGTTACCCCCTGTGAGTATGCCTTCTGCTTCACCGATGCGATCGCATACATGTGCGGGGAACTTATAGTTCATCGGGTCGCCTTTCAATGCCTGCCCGATGGAATGAATGCTTTCCACCTGCACCGGCTCGGCGGTATTCATATCGTCGGGGAAGCTGTTGCACATTTTCGAATGAATGGAAGCGATGCCGTAATTGCGGATCAGGTGTGAATGGATCACCGTAATATCGCTGAACCCGATGATCCACTTGGGCACTTTGCTGAACGATTCAAAATTAACCCGGTCGATGATGCGCACCGCGCCATAACCACCCCGGGCGCACATGATGGCTTTTACTTCGTCGTCGTCCAGCATTGTTTGCAAATCATTGGCCCTTTCATCGTCGGTGCCGCCGTAGGTAAAATCCCTTTTACCCACGGTGCTGCCTATCTTCACTTTAAACCCCCAGCGCTGCATTTCCTGTACCGACGGCTGTATCTCCTTTTCCGTAATAAACCCCGCCGGGCAGGTAATACCGATGGTGTCGCCGGGCGCCAGGTATGGCGGTATCACCGGGCCGGTATCATCATCCCGCTTATCCCGCCCGCCCGCCCATGCCGGCAAAACGGCCCCTGCAGCCACCAGCGAGGAAAGAAAATGCTTACGCTTCATGAATTGTTGACTTTTAACGCTTTGAAACCGAGCCGAAGGCGAGGTTACATCCGACCATTAAAAAATATTTATGTACGGATGAAAATACACTAATGTTGGGAATACCATTAATTTCAGGAAAAACTTTCTTTTTCCCAACCATTTCATTGTTCCGCTGCGTCAATAATACAGAACCTAAATCCATTTTTTTGCTGCCAAACTGGAATAATATCATAGAAGGTTGTATGCAACAGAGCCCCTCGCACCAGGAACAACTGTACCGTAGCTGCTATGCGCCCATGATAAAGGTATGTAGCCGCTATGCCAATGATATCGATGAGGCCGGGATACTGTACAATGAATCGATGCTGAAAGTGCTTACCCGCCTGCCGCAATATCAAAACAAGGGAGAACTGATGGGATGGATACGCCGTATCGTAGTGAATACCTGTATCGACCACTGCCGTAAACAGGTAAAGTTCGCCCACCAGTCTATCGATATCATACAGGAAGAAATTATCCGGGTCGACCCCGATGTGTACAATCGCTTTTCGGGCCATGACGTGATCCGCCTGTTGCAGGATTTACCGCGCAATACGGCACTGGTATTTAATCTTTTTGTGATGGAAGGCTATAAGCATGAGGAAATCGGCCAGTTGCTGGGCATTTCCACCGGTACTTCCAAATGGCACCTGAATGAGGGCAGGCGACTGCTCAGAAACAAAATACATTCAATACCCAGAAACGAAATTTACAACAATGCTATCTGAACATACTTCTATAGACGACTTTTTCCGTAACAAGGAAGAAGACTTTGTACCGGATAATAGCCGGGAAGAGGCGCACTGGCGGCAAATGAAAACAATGCTGGCCGGCAAGCAGACTACTCCCCCGCATAAGAGAAGATACAAACGCCGTCGCGTCGTCAGGTATATATACGGCTGCGCCGTCATTGTACTGGTTACAACGGTAGCCGTCACCACTTATCGTCATAAAAAAACGGGTACGGTTTCAAAACATATGCCCATCCCTACGTACAATAACAATATGGCCGCTGTAACGCCGGTAAAACCCACAACGTCCGCGGCCGCTACCAGGGCAACGATACCCGTTGGCACCCCAAAACATACAACGTCTGCTACCGTCAAACACAAGCCGTCGGCGGCCATGATCGCCAAAGTGCCGACAGCTCCCGGAAATACGGATACCAGCACCAAAAACATACCCGCAACAGCGCCCGATGCAGCTACCCTGTTAAAGCTGTTTTACCAGCAATTGGAGCCGCAACCACAGGAATTTATAATACAGCCCGAACGCGACACTACGCTGGTGGCTCACGAAGGCACCCGCCTGCTTATTCCCGCGGGGGCATTCCGCGATAAGAAAGGTATATCCCCCTCCGGGCCCATAAAAATTATACTTACAGAATTTTATAGCTACGATAAAATGGTGGCCGTCGGCCTTGGCACCAGTTCCTATGGCAAGCAGCTGGTAAGCGGTGGCATGATTCATGTCACCGCCGAGGCCGACGGACAAGAACTACAAATACAGCCTGCAGTAAATATTACTGTAAAGATGCCCACCAATAACTATGATCCCGGTATGCAATTGTTTGTGGGCGCCCCGCCTGTCCAAAGTCCATTGCCCGAATACACCCTTGTTCCCCATATGCAGGGCGATTACACCCTCCGTCACGCCTGTTAAACAGCCGGTAGTAAAAGCGTTAACTGGATACCCACGAACCAATGGGCCGAATCTTATCGCCGTCCCCAGGTGAAAGTCTGGGACGTCAGGAACAGGCCCGCTTTCGTTACCTATAACAAACGCGCCACCGCTACCTTCCATATAAAACGAAATAACCCTGTCAAAAAGGAAGTAATAAAAAAAGAGCTGGAGAAACGATACGGCTATTATTATGATCGGATAAAAATAAAATACTTTACCAATGCACACTGGGAGGTATTTTCAAACCGCAACGGAGTAGAGAAGGTCACCGTCGGCGATTCGGTATTCCTCGATTTCGACGAAGCATTACGATCTAAGCTCATTTCCACGCAGGACAGCCTGGCTTACATGCAGAAAATGACGGCCGACTCCATCCGGTATTTTTCGGGGGTAGGCAAAATAAAGAAAGAGTACACATTTAACATCAGCGGCCTGGGATGGATGAACTGCGACCGTTTTTTAAACGACCCGCGTCCAAAAATAGACTTCACGCTCCGCCTAGGGCAAAACCATGATGCCGGCAACTCCCTTCCGGTACTGTTGTTTACCCGGTTCCGGTCACTCATGACGGGCGCTTACGGTGAAAACAAGCTGTGCTTCTTCAAGGTCCCCGAAGACGAACCCGTATACCTGATTTACATAGGTGTAAAAAACGGTAAGGTAATAAGCTGCATTCAGCCGTTTACCGTATCGGCCGCAGAAGCAGACAACCTGCATTTTGAAGAAACCACCCCCGAACAATTCAAAATAAAACTGAAAGCGCTTAACCTCATTTCAGAAAATTAGCCTTCCAGCCATCTATTACTTCCTCATCCGCTGATTTGGGCCCGATTAGTTACCTTTGCAGTCCATTTACCGGACCGCAGGCCCCGCCTGTACGGCAATTTATAAAGACGAGCGTATGAGCAACTATAAACGGATATTGGTTACAGCCGCCCTGCCCTATGCCAACGGCCCCGTGCATATCGGCCACCTGGCAGGATGTTATATCCCCGCGGATATTTACGTGCGCTACCAGCGGGCGCAGAAAAGAGACATTAAGTTCATCGGGGGCAGCGACGAGCACGGCGTACCCATCACCATCCGCGCCATGAAAGAAGGGATTACCCCCCAGCAGGTGGTGGATAAATACCATGCTATCATAAAGGAGAGCTTCGAACAAATGAATATCTCGTTCGATATCTATTCCCGTACTTCCAACCCCGTTCATCACCAAACCGCTTCCGCATTCTTTAAAAAGCTGTACGACGATGGCCTTTTTGAAGAGAAAGAAACCGAGCAATACTATGACGAGAAGGCAAAGACCTTCCTGGCCGACCGTTATATCATAGGCACCTGCCCCGTATGCGGCAATCCTAATGCCTATGGCGACCAGTGCGAAAACTGCGGCAGCTCCCTCTCACCCGAACAACTTATCAACCCCCGCAGCGCGCTCAGCGACGCCACCCCGGTAAAAAGAAAGACCAAACACTGGTACTTTCCCCTGAAAGACTATGAGCCCTGGCTGAAACAATGGGTGCTCGAAGAACACAAGGAGTGGAAGAACAACGTATACGGACAGTGCAAAAGCTGGCTCGACACCGGCTTGCAATCCCGCGCCATGACGCGCGACAGCAACTGGGGCATCAAAGTGCCCCTGCCCGATGCCGAAGGAAAAGTATTGTACGTATGGTTCGATGCGCCCATCGGCTATATCTCCGCTACCAAGGAACTGACCGATAAATGGGCCGACTACTGGTGCAAGGACGACACCAAGCTGGTGCATTTTATCGGTAAGGACAATATCGTATTCCATTGTATCATCTTTCCCGCCATGCTCAGAGCGCATGGCAATTTCGTGCTGCCTGATAACGTGCCCGCCAACGAATTTCTCAATATCGAAGGCGAAAAAGTATCCACCAGCCGCAACTGGGCCGTATGGGTGCACGATTATGTAAAAGATTTTCCCGGCATGCAGGATGTACTGCGTTACGTACTCTGTTCCAACGCACCCGAAACAAAGGACAACGATTTTACCTGGAAGGATTTCCAGGAAAGGAATAACAGTGAATTGGTGGCCATCTTCGGCAATTTCGTCAACCGCGTGTTCGTGCTCATGCACAAACTGTGCAATGGCAAGGTGCCCCCGCTTCACCAGGATACGCTCGACGAAAAAGACGCTATCATCCTTCGCGAGATAGAAAACACCAAAACAAAAGTGGAAAGCCTGCTGGAACAATATAAATTCCGCGAAGCGTTGTTCGAAATAATCGACCTCTCGCGCAAAGGCAATAAATACATGCAGGAAAAAGAGCCCTGGATCGTGGCCAAAAGCCTGGAAACAAATCCCGCAGCGCAAAAAAGCATCGATAATACCCTGCATATCTGCCTGCAGCTTACCGCCAACCTGGCTATACTGATCAATCCCTTCCTGCCCGATACGGCGAAGAAAATGATCCATATGATGAAGGTGGTGGAGAAAATGCTGGAATGGGAAAACGCCGGTAAAATAAACCTGCTGAAAACAGGTTATAGCCTGCGCGAGCCGCAGCTCCTGTTCCGCAAAATAGAAGACGAAGAAATAAAAGCACAGGTAGAAAAGCTGAAATCCGGCCTGGTAAAACCCGCTACCACCACGCAGGAACCAGCTAAAGCAGATCAAAAAACAAAAGAACAACCCGCAGTAGCCGAAACAAAGGCCGCTATCCAATACGATGACTTCGCCAAACTCGATCTGAAAGTAGGCATTATCATTGCAGCCGAAAAGGTAGAGAAGGCCGACAAGCTGCTGAAGCTGCAGGTGGATATGGGTTCTGAAAAAAGAACCATCGTATCAGGCATCGCCCTGCACTTCAAGCCCGAAGCGATCATAGGCAAACAGGTAGTCGTCGTTGCCAATCTCGCTCCGCGCAAAATGCGTGGCATCGAAAGCAATGGCATGATATTGATGGCAGAAGATAATAACGGTAAACTGCATTTTGTGGCCCCGGATAACAAGATCAATCCCGGCGCCGGCGTATCATAGAATTAAATTACCTCTTATGAAACTCGGATTTATAGGCCTCGGTCACCTGGGCACACCCATCGCAGAAAACCTGTTAAGCAGCGGCCACACTATATACGTATACAACCGTACCGCCTCCAAAGCCGCACCGCTGGCTGTCAAGGGCGCTGTCGTTTGCAGTTCGGTGGCGGCCGTCGCAAAAGAATGTACTATCGTGTTCAGCATCGTATCCGACGATGCCGCGGTAAAGGAGATTTGCGAAGGCGCAAACGGCCTGCTGAAAAACGCAGCGGCCGGCAGCATCCATATATCCATGAGCACCATCCTTCCGCAAACGGCCCAAACCCTGGCGGAACAACACAAGGCGCAGGGCCAGCATTATCTTGCCGCGCCCGTTTTCGGCCGGCCTGAGGCCGCCATGGCGCGTAAGCTGAATTTTGTTATCAGCGGCGATGAAGCCATACGCACACAATCAACGCCTTTATTAAAAGACGCCGGCGCCGTGGGCGTATACGATTTCGGCGATACCATTACCGCCGCCAATACCGTAAAGCTCTGCGGCAATTTTCTTATCCTCGCCGCCCTCGACGCCATCGGCGAAAGCATTGCCCTGGCGGGCAGCAGCGGCGTAGACGCCGCAAAAATGTGGGCCATGTTCGGCCAAACTCTTTTCAATACGCCTGTTTACCAGAATTACAGCAATATTATACTGCAACAAAAATTCGAGCCCGCCGCCTTTACCGCCAAACTGGGACTGAAAGACATGAACCTCGTATTGCAGCAAGCAGCATCGGTCAACCAGGCAATGCCACTGGCCAACCTGCTAAAAAACAGTATACAACAACTGGTAGACGATGGAAAGGGGAGTATGGACTGGAGCGCCATATCGCAGGCGGCCCCGGTAAAATAAACAGCTTCTTGTAACAAATACAAACAGCCGGATTGACTGCAACGTCTCCTTCTTCAAAAGCATGGCTATGGGTGTTGATCGCTTTCCTGCTATCGGTATGCGTCAGGATACCACAGCTTGCCCGGCCTTTTTCGCACCACTATGAATCCATATCCGCCTACGAGTTGGTGGCCATAGAATCGTGGACTCAGGCTGGCGGCCCCGCCTCACTCAATTATATTCCCGTGTCGGGCTACCAGCAGCCAGGCGACCGCAGGATCACCAATACGTACAACATCGATAAAAAAGGCAACGAAATTTATATTTCGTATGGCACCGGCTGGAACCTCCTGCCGTATTACTGCTTTGCCCTCCTGCACATAGCTCCCACGCCCCTGGCCCTGCAACTATTGAATATATGCATCGGGTTGGTATCCTGTATCCTTTTGTTCCGGCTGATGATACTGGTATCCGGCAATGAAAACAGGAAATATGATACCGCCGCGCTGGCATGTATCGCGTTGATCTTTACCCCGGGCACCCTATGGTATTTTAGTAACGTATATGTGAATTGCGGCGTCGCCGTGCCTTTTATCATTGCATGGCTGCATTGTCTTATCCGGATGATATTGCACCCGCAAACCATACGCGCGCGTCATTGCATCGTACTCTTTCTGCTGGTTGTTTGTCTTTTATCCATCGACTGGATAGCGTGCTTTCTTGCTTTTACATCAGCCCTTGTACTGCTTGCCAGGATAAAAAGAAACAAGCCGCTGGTATACCCATTGATAGCTATTGTACTGGGCACAATAGCAGGACTGGGCCTTATCGCCTGGCAGTTTATATCTTATCTCGGCCCGGTCACCACATGGAACAATCTTACCAATAAATTTACCGTTCGCACCCTGCATGCTTCCCGGGGTTTCCTGCACCCCGTCATCGCCATCGGCACCCATTTTGCCACCGCCTTATTGCCGGTCATCGCCCTGCTGGTGGTAGCGTGGCTGCTGGCGAAAAAACAAAAGAAAAGCATCGCTCCCGGCAAGAGCATCCTGTTATTATACAGCCTGCTGCTGCCAGCCCTGCTGCTGTATAATATTACTTTCCTGTCGTGGACCAGCATCCATGAATTCAGTGTTTTGTATTATGCCATCCTGTTTGCCGTTGCCACCGGCCATCTTTTACCGCAGGTATGGCCTTCAAAAAAAATAGCCATCGCTATTACCGCATTTATAACCGCCACCGTGGTGGAATATTATCTCGTAAACCCGCCCGGCCCCAAATCGCTGAACGGCGAAGCATACGATGTATACCAACAACTGGGGGAGGCCATAGCAGGAAAGATAAGCCCCGGGCAGGCGGTTTTTATGAACCTCGACCTGCTCCCGCCTGCCATCTTTTACGCCAAAAGAAATATCGCCTATGCCGCTACCCTGGAAGAAGCAAAACAACTGCTCAACAACTACAGGACCAGCGAAGGCGTATGGATCCAACAAAATGATTTTCACATCGTCCGGGTAGAGTTTTTTCATAAATAGGGATAATTCCGCAAACGCCGGCCAACGGCCAACGAACAACAGCCAACGATTTCAAAGCAAAAGCCTGTCAACTGTCAACTATCAACCGTCAACTTCTCCCAATTTTTATTGTTTCCCCATTTGTATTACCTTCGGGTACGATAGTTGTTTAACTAACTAATTGACATATGACAAACCGTATTATCCGAACCGTAGCCGTGCTGGGAAGTGGTGTAATGGGCAGCCGCATCGCCTGTCATTTTGCCGGCGCCGGCCTGCAGGTGCTGCTGCTCGACATGGCCCCCACTGCGCTGAACGATGCCGAACAGAAGAAAGCTATATCGCTGGACCACCCTTCCGTTAAGAACCGTATCGTAAACGAGGCCCTGGCCGCCGCAGTAAAATCGAATCCCTCGCCCGTATACCACAAGGACGTGCTGAAGAAGATAAAGACCGGCAACTTTACCGATAACATGAAGGATATCGCCGCGGCCGACTGGATAATAGAAGTGGTGGTGGAGCGCCTCGATATCAAACAATCCATATTCACCGAAGTAGAAAAATACCGCCGCCCCGGCACCCTGATCACCTCCAATACTTCCGGCATTCCCATCCACCTGATGGCCGAAGGCAGGAGCGATGATTTTAAAAAACATTTCTGCGGCACCCATTTCTTTAACCCGCCGCGCTACCTCCGCCTGCTGGAAATCATCCCGACGCCGCATACCGATTCGGAAGTCACCGCTTTCCTGCTGCATTACGGCGACCTGGTGCTGGGCAAGACCACCGTGCTCTGTAAAGACACGCCCGCCTTTATCGCCAATCGTATAGGCGTATACGGTATCATGGCCATCTTTGGCCTGGTGGAAAAGATGGGATTGACGGTGGATGAGATAGATGCGCTCACCGGCCCTATCATCGGGCGTCCAAAATCGGCCACTTTCCGCACCGCCGACGTGGTAGGCATCGATACCCTGGTAAAAGTGGCGGCCGGCGTAGCCGACAACTGCCCCAACGACGAACAGCGGCAAAGCTTCGCCATTCCTTCCTGGCTCGAAAAGATGGTGGCCAATAAATGGCTGGGCGATAAAACAGGACAGGGCTTTTTCAAAAAAACAAAAGGCGGCGGCGGCGAAAAGGAAATCCTTACGCTCAACCTGCAAACATTGGAATATGCTCCCAGGGCAAAACCCAAATTCGCTACCCTCGAAGCGGCTAAACCCATCGACGATCTGAAAACAAGGCTCAAAATGCTCGTGCAGGGCACGGATAAAGCCGGTGAGTTTTACCGCCGTTTTCATTATGGCCTGTTTTCTTATATATCGCACCGCATTCCCGAAATCAGCGATGAGGTGTACCGTGTAGACGATGCCATGATGGCCGGCTTTGGCTGGGAAATAGGCGCTTTCGAAAGCTGGGATACGCTGGGTGTCGCAAAGACAACGGAAGCCATGAAAAAAGAGGGCTATACCATCGCGCCGTGGGTAGACGATATGCTGGCCGCCGGTATAAAATCTTTTTACAAGGTAGAAAACGGCAAACGCTACTATTATGATATTGCATCGAAGGCTTACCAGCCCATTCCCGGCGGCGAAGCCTTTATCGTCATGAAGCATTTCGAAAACCAGACCGTCTGGAAAAACAGCGCCTGCCGCACCTACCACCTCGGCGACGAGGTGCTGGGCCTCGAATGGTATACCAAAATGGGCAGCATCGGCGGCGAAGTGCTGGAAGGCATCCAGAAATCGATTGCCCTCGCAGAGGAAAAATACAAGGGCTTGGTGATTGCGAACGAGGGGCCCAACTTCAGCGCAGGCGCCAATGTAGGCATGATCTTTATGCTGGCCATCGAACAGGAATACGATGAGCTCGATATGGCCATCCGCATGTTCCAGAATACCATGATGCGTGCACGCTATTCCGCCGTGCCGGTGGTGACCGCGCCGCATGGCCTGGCCCTCGGCGGCGCCTGCGAGCTGAGCCTGCATTCCGATAAAGTATGCGCCGCGGCCGAAACCTATATCGGCCTGGTAGAGCTGGGCGTGGGCCTGATCCCCGGCGGGGGCGGCACCAAAGAATTCACCCTGCGCGCCGCCGATGAAATGCACGAAGACGAACCCGAAACCATCACCCTCAAAAACCGTTTCTTTACCATCGCCACCGCCAAAGTGGCTACCTCGGCCTTTGAAGGGATCGACCTGGGCATACTGCGCAAAGGCCATGACGACATTATACTCAACCAGGGCCGCCGTATCGCCGATGCCAAACAAAGCGTGCTTGAAATGGCCGAAAGAGGGTATACCATGCCGGTACAACGCAAAGATGTGAAGGTATTGGGACGTTCCGCGCTCGGGACCCTGTATGCCGGCATCAACGGTATGTGGCGGGCCAATTACGCCACCGACCACGATGCGCTGGTGGCCAGGAAGCTGGCCTATGTTATGTGCGGCGGCGACTTAAGCGAACCCTCTCTTGTATCCGAACAGTACATCCTCGATTTGGAAAGAGAAGCTTTCTTAAGCCTTACCGGCGAAAAGAAAACGCTGGAAAGAATACAAAGTGTGCTGAAAGGAGGCAAGCCCGTAAGAAACTAACCTGCAACTATGCTACTGCTGGGGGCCGATTCTTTTTTACTGTTTTTTGTTACTTACTTCACCGGCATAGCCGGGATAAGGGGACTGAAAAGAATAACAGGCGACGGTTTTACCGCCGGCATGTTCGATACATTTCTTACAGGGCTGATGATCAGCTTTGCCTGGTGTAACCTGGTGTCCTTTTTTGCACCGGTTAATTATATCGCGCTGTCGCCCCTGCTCCTCATCGCTATCATTGTATTTGCACAAGCCAACACCCGGCAATCTTTCTTCCGGCAATTGACCGAAGGATACCGGCTCCTGTTTGCCGGCCCGCAGGCGTTTTTTTCCATAGCGTTCCTGGCGGTGTTTTTTGTGTATTGGATCACACCTCCGTCGAACCCCGACAGCAATAGCTATCACTTTGTGGCCATCCGCTGGTACGAGCAATACAAAGTCGTGCCCGGGCTGGCCAACCTGCACGGGCGGCTTGCTTTTAATCCCGCCAGCTTTATCATCAGCGCGGCCTGGTCTTTTACCAGTCTCGCCGGGCAGTCACTATATCCCTTAAACGGCGTGCTGGCCGGGTTGTTTTATGCATGGTTGCTAAAGAAAATCCTGCTGCGGAAAAACACGCCGGCTGCCCTGGTTATATTGCTGTGCGGCATCTTATTATTTCGCAATACCCTTAGCAATATCAGCGCCCCTTCCTCCGATACCCTGGCTACCTTTCTCGTTTTTTATATCGCCTTCCGCGTGTATGAAAACATCCGGGAAGGAAAAAACCAACCGGCGCATTTTATCCTGCCTGCACTCTTCTTTGTATTTTCCATTACGGCCAAACTGTCGTGCCTTCCGATGGGGATGCTGTTCCTGTACCTGTTTTTCTTTTTTGTGCGCGATAGAAGCAAGTTCACTGTATTGCTGAAAACTACGCCCGTATTGCTCCTGCTGGTAGTGCCCTGGTTAATAAGAAACTTCATTATGTCGGGCTACCTGGCCTATCCCATCCTGCACAGCAATCTTTTTAAAGCCGATTGGGCCGTGCCGGGTTCCATCATCCACCTCGAACAGCTCATTTCGCATTATTATCCACGTATTCATAACACCACGTTTGCGGCGCAGTTGCAAGAGCCCTTTGGGCATTGGCTGTTGCCCTGGCTGCTGTTCAACCTGCGGGATAATTTTTATTCGGGCCTTATTTGTATCGTCGCCCTGCTATCGCCCCTGCTCTGGCTAATCAGGGCCAACCGGCGCTATATACCCGGCCCGCTGTTTGTTTGCTGGGTATTGAATTACATCAATGTATTGATTTGGCTCTGGGCCTCACCCGACCCGCGTTATGGCCTGGCGTTTCATGCCATCGCTATTGGCCTGCCCCTGCTCACGCTGCCGGAAACGGTTCGCTGGCCGACCAGGAAAATGCAACGGGCCGCCTTGCTTTGCACCTGGCTGGTATGCATCGCCTATGGCGTCAACATCTTCAGAAAACCCAGCACCTACCGTTTTACGCTGGCCGACTGCTGGCTAAAACCATTAAGAAGCTATCGGTATTTCACCAGGAACGATAAGAAAACATTTCCCTACGAGATGCTCAATAACGGCGTCAGGTTGTATATAACCGACGAGAACCATGATTTTTTAAATGCCGATTTTCCCGCCCGGCGCGATCATTACCTGCAGGTGGAAATGCGCGGCCCGGCCATAGAAGACGGGTTCCGGGTGGTGCAGGACAATACGAAGAAATACCTACCTTTCGTAGAATAATATTTTAACCAGGTTCCTTATGCTGTTGCTGGCGGCCGATTCCTTTTTACTATTTTTTGTAACATACTTCACCGGTATAGCCGGAATAAGGGGACTAAAAAAAATAACAGGCGCCGATTTTACCGCCGGCATGTTCGACACCTTTCTTACAGGACTGATGATCAGCTTTACCTGGTGCAACCTGGTGTCGCTTTTTGCGCCGGTTAATTATATCGCGCTGTCGCCCCTGCTCCTCATCGCCATCATCGTATTTGCACAAACCAACACGCGGCAATCTTTCTTCCGGCAGTTGGCCGAAGGATACCGGCTCCTGTTTGCCGGCCCGCAGGCGCTTTTTTCAGGGGCGTTACTGGTATTGTTTTTTGTACATTGGATCGTTCCCCCTGCCAATTCCGATAGCAGCGGCTATCATTTGGTAGCCATCCGCTGGTACGAGCAATACAAGGTAGTGCCCGGGCTGGCCAACCTGCACGGGCGGCTCGCTTTTAATCCCGCCAGCTTTATCATCAGCGCGGCCTGGTCTTTTACCGGCCTCGCCGGGCAGTCGCTATATCCTTTAAACGGCGTGCTGGCCGTGCTGTTTTATGCATGGCTGCTGAAGAAGATATTGACGGCCGGCACCCCTGCCGCCATCGGTTTATTGCTTTGCGGTATTTTACTGTTTCGCAATACGCTCATTAATATCAGTTCTCCTTCCGCCGATATGCTTTCGACGCTCCTGGTCTTTTATACCGTTTTCCACGTCTACGAAAATATCCGGGAGACCAAAAACCAACCGGCTGATTTTATACTGCCTTCCTTTTTCTTTGTATTCGCGGTGACGGCAAAATTATTTTCCCTGCCATTGATCACCCTGTTCCTGTATATCTTCTTCTTTTTTGTGCGTGATAAAAGCAAATTCGCCGTATGGCTGAAAGCTATGCCCTTATTGCTCCTGGTGCTCGTACCCTGGCTGATAAGAAACTTTATCATGTCGGGCTATCTCGTGTATCCCCTGCTGCACAGCAATCTTTTCAAAGCCGATTGGGTCGTGCCGGAAACGACCATCCACCTCGAACATTTTACCTCCCAATATGGCCCCCGCACACACAACACTACGCTGGCATTCCAGGTACATGAACCTTTCTTCCATTGGCTTCTTCCCTGGCTGCGGTTTTGCTTTCAGCAAAACAAGTATACGGCCGCCATATTTATCACGGCATTGCTTTCGCCCCTGCTCTGGTGTATCAAACCCAACCGGCGTTATATACCCGGCCCCTTGTTTATTTTCTGGGTACTGAATTACATCAATGTGTGGGTTTGGCTCTGGGCCTCCTCCGAGCCACGTTTTGGCCTGGCATTCCATACCATCAGTATCGGGCTGCCCCTGCTCACCTTGCTGGAAACGGCTGTGCTGCCGGTAAAAAGAATACAATGGGCAGCCCTGCTCTGCACCTGGCTGGTCTGCGCCTGGTACAGCATCAACATTCTCCGGAAACCCACCACCTACCATTTTACGCTGGCCGATTGCTGGTTAAAGCCCCTGAGATGCGACTGCTACTACAAATGGAACGATAAAAAAACATTTCCCTACCAACTGCTCAATAACGGGGTCAGGTTATATATATCCGACCACACGCACCATTACCTGAATGCCGATTTCCCGGCCAGGATGGATCGTTACCTGCAGGTGGAAATGCGCGGCCCGGCCATAGAAGACGGGTTCCGGGTGGTACGGGACGATACGCCTCAATACCTTCCTTTTCTGTTGTTACCCTGAGCAATGTCACCCTGAGCCTGTCGAAGGGCTGAAGGAGAATGACATTTTTTTGCCAAAAAATTACCACCGGTAAGAAGGATCGCTTTTAACGAATTATCTTCAGTATCTAAAAACACCAACCGTGTCAGTTCTATCCCTGCAAGGCATCAGCAAGTCGTATGGACGGATCCGTGCGCTCAATAACCTGTCGTTCGACGTACCCCAGGGCTCCATATTTGGTATCCTGGGCCCCAATGGCAGCGGTAAAACCACCCTGCTCAGCATCGTACTGGATGTATTAAAGGCCGATAGCGGCGGCTTTCTCTGGTTCGATCACCCCGGCTCGCCCGAACAACGTAAAAAGATAGGCTCCCTGCTCGAAACACCCAATTTCTATCATTACCTCAGCGCCGTCAACAACCTGAAGATCACCAATAGTATCAGCGGCCGGGGAAATGCCGCCGATATCGATACTGTTTTACAAAAGGTAAACCTGCATGAGCGCAAAAACAGCCGCTTCAGCAGCTACAGCCTGGGGATGAAACAACGGCTGGCCGTAGCCGCCGCCCTGCTGGGCAACCCAACGGTGCTGGTGCTCGATGAACCCACCAACGGCCTCGACCCCGTAGGCATCGCCGAAATAAGGGAGCTTATGCTGGAGCTAAACAGGAACGGGCATACGATTATCATGGCCAGCCACCTGCTCGATGAAGTAGAGAAAGTATGCACCCATGTAGCCATCCTCAAAAAAGGCACCCTGCTCACCACCGGCCCGGTCAACGATATACTGGTGGATGAAGACGTTATAGAAATAAGCGCCGCCAATCCCGAAGCATTGACCGCCGCCATGCGTCAATGGGGCATCGCCCAATCGGTAAGCCTGCAGGATAATTACGTTCACCTCGTATTTCCCAAGGGCACGGCGCAGCCCGACGAAATCAACCGCTATTGCTTCAGCCAGGGCATTGTGCTGGATCACCTCGTTATTAAAAGAAAAAGGCTGGAAGCAAAATTCTTCGAGCTTACCAACAACTAACCCTTTATCAATTCATCGTATATGCTCCATATTGCAAAAACGGAATGGCTGAAAATAGGAAAATACCGCGCCTTCTGGTGGGTGATGGCCCTTACCGCGCTTACCTATCCCGGTATAAATTATATGACCCTTGCCATATACAACGAGGCGGGAGGCAAAGGCAATAAACAAAGGGAGCTGGTCAAAATGCTTATCGGCAATCCCTTCTCCTTTCCCGAAACCTGGCATACCGCCGCCTATTTTTCGTCGCTGTTTATATTTATACCCGCCATCGTGGTCATTATGCTGGTCACGAATGAGTACACCTATAAAACCAACCGCCAGAATATCATCGATGGATGGAGCCGTCATGATTTTATGATCGCCAAGCTCATCGACGTCACTATCCTGTCGGTGCTGGTGACCGTGCTATATGCCGTAGTGGCGCTGGCCATTGGGCTGGGCAATACGCCTTCCGACAAAACAGCCACCCTGTGGCAGCAGGCGTATTATATCGGGTTGTTTGCATTGCAGTCGTTTTCACAGTTATCATTGGCCTTCCTGGCAGGCTTCCTCTTGCGCAAATCGTTTATAGCCCTGGCGGTCTTTGCTTTTTATTTTATCATCGCCGAACCGGTGGCGGTTAAAGTCCTGAAATACAAATACCACAATGAAATAGGACAGTTTTTCCCCCGCGAAATATCCGACCGCCTGCTGCCCGTACCGGCTTTTATCGGCAAGTTTAATGAAGATGCCTACAAAGCCTCGCTAAACGACATTCATAACCATGTATTCTATACCCTGATACTGATAATCATCACCTGGGTCTTTTGCTTCTGGATGAACAACAGAAGAGATTTATAAAACCGACTTATATGCGCATCCGAAAAATCGTACTCCTGCTTATTACATTCGCCGTCATTCACCGGTTCGCCGCCGCCCAGCAGGGCCTTGAAACCACCATTAAAATACAGGCCATGGAAATGGCGAAAGCCATCCTGGCCAAAGACGTGGAAAAAACGGTGCAATACCTTCCGCCCAAACTGGTGGAAGCCTCCGGCGGCAAGGCCAAAGTGCTGGTAGTAAGGGATTCGCTCAACAAGTTTATGCAGCAATTCGGCGTCGATGTAAAAAAGATCATCATTGGCAATCCCGCCAAAATCATCAACTATAAGGAGGTGCTGCAAACCACCCTGCCGCAAACCACCCACATAAAATTCATGCAGGGCACCATGGTGATAGAAAGCACCCTCGTGGCCATTTCGGAAGACAAGGGCAAGCACTGGTACTTTATAGACACTGCTATTTACCGCAGCGGCAAATTAAAAGAAGCCCTGCCCAACCTGAGCCCGGAGCTGGTGATCCCACCCATGAAAAAACCGGAAATGGTGCCCGACAACCCCTAATCTTTTACAGGAGCGTTGTGGCTGAATGCATTGATTGCCGCCTCGATAGTGGGGTATATAAAATCGAAACCGGCGGTGCGTATTTTATGTGCGCTTACCGTAGCGCTTTTCAGCACTTCTATGCTCATCTCGCCCAGCATGATCCTGAGTACAAAGGAAGGCACGTGCAGGGGAACATAAAACTTTCCCCGGGTGGCTTTCGCCAGTTGCAGCGTAAGCGTTTTATTGTTGACCGGTTTAGGGCTCACGGCATTGTAAACGCCGTTCATGGCAGGTTCTTCGATGGCTTTCAGGAATATCCGGCACAAATCGTCGATATGTATCCAGCTTACCACCTGGTTGCCGCTGCCCAGTACGGCAGCTACGCCCAGGCGCAATGGCTTTTTAAATTCCGCCAGCGCACCGCCTTTATCGCTGAGCACGATGCCGGTCCTTAATTTTACCAGCCGCTTTCCTGTTAGTGTTACCGGTTCGATGGCCGCTTCCCATTGCCGGCAGGTGTCGCCCAGGAAATCGGTGGCGGCGGCATCGGTTTCCACAAACGGTTTGGGATTGGGAATAACCGGGTCGGGACCATACCATCCGATACCCGACATGCTTACAACGGCTTTTATTTTATTGGGCGTCTCTTTCAGCGTTTTGGCTATCAGCGCCCCGCTTTGTACGCGGCTGTCGGCTATTTCCTTTTTCCGTTTGGCCGACCATCGTTTATCGGCTACGCCCGCACCCGCGAGGTGAACGATATAATCCGCCTTTTGCACTGCACTAATATCGATGGATTGGTTCTTTATATCCCATCCGGCATAGGAAAGACCTTTCACAACAGGTTGTTTGATTGCTCCCACCTCCCGTGTCAGCACAATCACCTCATATCCCTTTCCCAGCAGCAGTTCGCTCAACGCCGTTCCAATCATGCCTGTTCCGCCCGTTATAATAACTGTCGCCATATAGCCTATTTGTACATTGAAGATAAGCGATAATCGCATTTGCACTTATTCGCTTCCATTCGCGCCCATTCGCCTATAAAAAAAGAGCCCTCCCGGGGCAAAACCGGCAGGGCTAACAACTATCCTTTCGACAGGATACAACAACTAAAAACCTACGATATTAGTAAAACACAACATTCTTTAATCAGGTTTTTTACCATCCAGGAAAGTATTGATGGTGCTTATCTGCGCAGTATTATTGTCGTCAGATTTTACTTCGTAATTGCTATAGAAATTTTCCGCCGGGCTCACGGTATTGTAAAGCTCTAAATTGCGGCGGATGTATGCCGGCACAGTTTCAAACTCATTGTTGGCATCAGCAGCATTTATATTGAACGACAGGTTACGTAATTTCTGTATACGTTCTGCTGCACGACGTTTTTGGTCATCTACCTCGTCCCGCATCGCGGGGTCCTCTGTAGACAACAGGGAAGGTTGTTGAGTTTGTGGGGCCCGAGGCTCATCCGCCGCTGTTGAAACTTCATCTTTGATGACCAACTGCATATCGAAAGAAGGTTCTTCTTCTTTCTGAACCGACTGCGTTGCTGGCTCTTCAAAAAAGGGTTGTTTCACAGGAGTCGAGTGTTCGGGGCAGGGATTTTCTGCCGACCGTTGCTGTTGTGGTTCCGCATAAATATTGGAAGGCTTGGCCAAGTATCCTCCGGACGCTGCAGACGACGGAGAATTAGTTATAACAGGTGTTGTTTGTTGTGATATTGGTTGTACGGGCGACTGTTTCGTCGCATTCGAAGGGGCATCGGTAGGCTGCGAATATACCAACTCCATGTAAGTGGGTTCCTCTTTCTTCTCCACAAGTTTTTGCACAGTATTTTTACTGTCGGGAGTATTCGTAAAAACCACAGCCGGCGCGGACGGTGTTTCCACCAGTTTGGGCTGCAGCTCCTCGCTCAGCGCGGCTTCGGGCGCTGCGGCTATATTGGCAACCGTTTGCGCCACGGATTGCGGCAGCGGCTTGGCGTCGGCCACCGGCTTGTCGGCATAATCATCCACGCGCTCATCGAGCGGCAATGCAAATTGTTTGGATACCGGCGCCTCGTCCTTTTTCATATCGAGCACCATCACGATTTTCTCCTCTTTCTTCGGCTCTTCTTTTTTGGGCGCGGCCCTGGCAAAAGGGTCCTTGTATTCAAAACCGGTAGCGATCAGCGTAATGCCTATCTTCTCGCCAAGGCTATTGTCGTAGCCCAAACCAAGGATCACATCCGTTGTTTCGCCGGCACGGCTCAGCAGGTGGTTTTGTATGATTTCCACTTCGTCCATCGTAAACTCATGCTGGCCTTCCGATGAGTTGATATTGATCAGTATCCATTTGGCGCCGCTGATATCGTTGTCGTTCAGCAACGGTGAGTTCAGCGCTTCTTCGATAGCCTGTTGCGCACGGTTTTCACCACCCACCGATGCATTGCCCAGGATAGCCACCCCGCCGTTTTTCATGACGGTGCATACATCGGCGAAATCGACGTTGATCTGGCCGGTGCTGTTGATAACATCGGTAATACATTTGGCGGCCGTTGCCAGCACATTGTCTGCTTTGGCGAAAGCTTCCTTCATCTTCAGGTTGCCAAACTGGTGGCGCAGCTTATCGTTGCTGATCACCAGCAGGGTGTCTACATAATTTTTCATGGCGCTGATGCCCTCTTCTGCCTGCAACTGTCTTTTCTTCCCTTCATACGAGAAGGGCGTAGTGACGATGCCCACGGTGAGGATGCCCAGATCACGGCAAATCTTGGAAATGATAGGTGCGCCGCCGGTACCGGTACCGCCGCCCATTCCTGCCGTGATAAACGCCATCTTGGTATTCACTTCCAGTATGCGCTTGATTTCCTCGAGGCTCTCCTCGCAGGCCTGCTTGCCTATTTCGGGATTGGCGCCGGCGCCCAGCCCCTGTGTAAGGTGCGGGCCCAACTGTATTTTGTTCGGTACGCTGCTCAATGCAATGGCCTGTGCATCCGTATTGCAGATAATGAAGTTCACCCCCTCTATACTTTGACTGTACATGTGGTTCACTGCATTACTTCCTCCGCCTCCCACACCTATTACCTTGATAATAGATGATTTTTCTTTCGGTAGATCAAAGTGTATCATAAGTGCTTGATTTTACACCCATCCGCCTCCTTCATTGGCCGCTGCATGAGTGCTGTTGAATTATCAATGGTTAATATGGTTGACCGTTGTTAGTTGACAGTTGACAGGCTTTTGCGCCGCCAACGCCTGTCAACTGTCAACGGTGAACTGTCAACTATCTACAACTGTTTGTCTTCTTCTTCCTTAAACAGGTCAATCAGGCTGTCCTTGAACTTGCCCCAGAAATCTTTCATTCCCTTCCTGTTCCTCATTTTGTCCGATGCAATGGCGGTCGTTTCATCCATAGTGGTCGTATCCGCAGCCGCCGTCGTTGCTGCCGCCTGCGTTTGCAACTGCCGTAAAGCTTCGGGCACTTCCACCCGGCGATAGGCCGATTCAAACTGTTTGCGGTTGTGCTCGTAGTCGTCGTATCCTTTCAGGATAAGACCGATACAGGTAGAATACATCGGGCGCGCCAGCTCTTCGATATGGCCGCCGCTCAGGTGCTCGGTGGGGAACCCGATGCGTGCATTCAGCCCGGTTACATATTCCGTCAGTTGTATCAGGTGCTTCAACTGCGCGCCGCCGCCGGTGAGCACGATACCACCGTTGAGCATACGGTTATCGAGCCCTACCTGCTTAAGGTGGTAGGTCACGAAATCCATTATCTCGCTCATCCGGGCCTGGATGATATTGGCCAGGTTCTTTACGCTGATTTCTTTGGCCGGCATGCCGCGCAGCCCGGGAATGGTGATAAAGGCGTTTGTTTTTGCCTCGTTGGCAAGGGCGCTGCCAAACTGTACTTTCATTTGCTCGGCCTGTGTCTTCAATACGCCCAGCCCGGTTTTGATATCGTTGGTAATGTTTTCACCGCCAAACGGGATCACCGCCGTATGCTTGAGGATGCCTTCGTAAAACACGGCCAGGTCGGTGGTGCCGCCGCCGATGTCTACGATAGCTACGCCGGCTTCGAGATCTTCCTGCGCCATCACCGCGCTGGCCGATGCCAGCGGCTGCAATACCAGGTCCTTGGTATGCAGGTTGCTTTTTTCCACGGCGCGGTTGATATTGCGAATGGCGTTCTTGTCGCCGGTGATGATATGGAAGTTGGCGCCCACTTTCACGCCGCCGTACCCGATGGGGTTGGGGATATTCTGGAAATTATCCACGGTAAACTCCTGCGGGATAACATCGATGATCTGGTCGCCGGCAGGGATATAGGTCTTAAACTGGTCGGCTACCAGTTGATCTATCTCCCGCTGGGTAATTTCTTCGTTGGTGTCCTGGCGCACGATATCGCCACGGGTTTGCAGGCTCTTGATATGATGGCCGGCAATGCCCACGTATACTTCCGTAATCTCCAGGTTAGGGTTAGAGGCATAGCAATTGTCCAGCGCAGCCTGTATGGCCTTGATGGTTTCATCGATATTCAATACCTGGCCGTGCTTTACACCATTACTGTTGGCCCGGCCAAAACCCAGTATATCCAGCTTGCCGTATTCGTTTTTACGGCCGGCAATACAGGCAATCTTGGTAGTGCCTATATCAAGACCCACAATAATTGGTTGTTCGCTGTTCATAGATTATGTTGTTTTTAGTTGTTCACTATCGTTGATGAGGCATTACTGCCCTCGGCGCCGGTCTTTTAACGGGAACGGATCTTTTTACAGGTGGCTTTTGCACAGGGTGGGACGGAACCCGGCTTTTCATCGATGACGGATGGATTGGTTGTGTTGGAACACGGTTCAGCGTATCTCTTGCTGTATTGCCTGTTGCAGCGCCGGCACTGTCGCGCCGGTTATTTAGAACCGGTAAAATTGAGCCAGAAGCATCACTTACCACAATATTATTATCCACGGTTGTGGATAGCGTATCCACCGGTACCCGGTGCGATGCTTCAATAAGCTGTTGTATGTTCTTCAATGCCTGCAACGAATCTACTTTGCCGATGCTTCCTTTCTTTACACCTATCACCTGTCCCGCGTAAGCTACATTCACTGCGCTATACCGGTCGAATCCCGTTTTCGCCGCTACCTGCTGGTAAAAAAGGAGCAGGCGATGAAACTTTGCTTCGTAATCGCTGCCATCGCCAAATACAATGGTCTGGTTGCCGATAACGGGTATCATTTCAAAAGTATTGCTGCCGGTAATCACCACCTGCTGCACCTGCGCCAGCCAGAAGGTGTCCTTCATCATGTACAGGCTGATCTGCTTTATCTGCTGCACCAGCAGACTGTCGGTCCCGCGCAACACCCCCGTCTCATTTGCCGGGAACCCCGTAAACACCGGCAGCCGGATGGCCATTTTATCGTTGAGCGGCAATCTTGCGCCACTACTGTCGATATAAAAGCTGCTTCCCGCAGTGGTAAAAACCCGGGCAATGGGCGCACGTTCATCGATGCTTACGCGCAACAGGCCATTGTTATCAAAGAACAACTCGGCGTCCCTTACCCACACATTCTTTTTCAGCAGCTCTTCCAGCCGGTTCAGGTTGAAGGAAGCGATGGGCTTTCCTTTATAGGGATTGTTCCTGCCCGGCGCAATGGTGTTTAGCACATCCTGTTTGTCCAAAAAAAGCGTGTTGCCGCCTTTTATGGCTATCGTTACCCCACTGCACACGGCATGGTTCTTTTTGGTGATGGCGGCTACCAGCAATACCAGCAAGCAGGCGCCCGCCACTATCCAAAGCGACAGGAACAATACTTTCCGGATGTTCGTTTTAATAGCCATATCATCTGCCCGTAATAATTGTTTTCAGCGGCTGCACCAGCGCGTCGATATCGCCCGCACCGGCCGTTATCAATAATTCACCCAACTCTTTGTTCACCGCCGGCACCCATTGTTCTTTCATATATTGCAGCAATGACTCTTTTGTCATTACCCGCCGGCTCGCTTTTTTCATCCGTTCCGCTATCATTTCGCTGCTTACCCCTTCTATCGGCAACTCCCGGGCAGGATAGATGGGCAGCAAAATCACCTCATCCGCCAAATCCAGGCTGGCGGCAAATTCGGTCGCAAAATCCCGGGTGCGTGTAAACAGGTGCGGCTGAAAAATAACCGTGCATCTCCTGCCGCTGAATAAGCTCCTTGCCCCGCTGATCAATGCCTTCAGCTCTTCGGGATGGTGCGCATAATCGTCTATAAACACGATTTCCTTCTCTTTCACGATGTACTCAAACCTTCTCTTCACCCCGCGGAACGCTTCTACCGCCGCTTTGATCTTTATTTTATCGATACCCAGGTGATGCGCCACGGCAATGGCCGCCACTGCATTTTCTACATTGTGCATCCCGCCCATGTGCAGCACCACGTTCTCAATAGCATCGTCTTTCAGCATTACGTCGAATGTATAGCTGCCATTCATCATGCGGATATTGGCGGCATATATATCGGCCCGGTCGTTTTGCAGGCTGTACACCAGGTGCTGGCCGGCTTTCAGCTCGCTCCCTCTTTTCAACCCAAACTTGTTGAGCAGCAGGCCGTCTTTTTTCACTTTGGCGCCAAACGCCACAAACGCATCTTCCAGGGCTTCTTCCGTGCCATAGATATCCAGGTGGTCGGCATCCATGGCGCTAATGATGGCGATATCGGGGCTTAATCGTAAAAAGCTCCGGTCGTACTCATCTGCTTCGATCACGCACACATTCCGTTCGTTGCTCCAGAAATTGGTGCCGTAATTCACCGATATCCCGCCCAAAAAAGCATTGCAGCCATACCCCGTATGACGAAGCAGGTGCGCAATCATGGTGGTAATCGTAGTCTTACCGTGTGTGCCGCCCACGCATATATTAAAAGAACTGTTGCTGATAATGCCCAGCACTTCGCTGCGCTTCAGTACCGTAAATCCGTTCTGCTGGTAATAGTTCAATTCGGTATGGCCCTTTGGCACAGCAGGCGTATATACTACCAGTTGTACATCTTTCGGCGCCAGCGATATGTTGTCTTCATAATGCACCGCGATCCCTTCCGCGCCCAACTGCGCCGTCAGCGGCGTAGCTGTTTTATCATATCCGCTCACTTCGCATGCCCTCGATTTGAAATACCGGGCCAGCGCACTCATCCCGATGCCACCGATGCCAATAAAATATACCTTCTTTATATCTTCTAACTGTATCACTGTACGCTGATTGTTTTCAATATCTCTGCCGCTATCCTCGTATCCGCATCCGTTATAGCCAGTTTACCTATGTTTTCACTCAATTCTTTTTGCTGTTGCTCATTCTTCGACAATGCTATTACCGTGGGCACCAGCTTTTCTTTGGCTTCACTGTCTTTTATCATTATCCCCGCTTTCTTTTCCACCAGGTTCATCGCATTGGCCGTTTGGTGGTCCTCCGTAGCATAAGGATAAGGCACCAGCACCACCGGTTTTTTAACCACGCATAGTTCGTATACCGTACCGCCCGAACGGGATATGATAATGTCCGCGGCGGCATAGGCATAATCCATCTGCGTGATAAAATCATTGGTCCAGATATTCTTTTTCCCGGCAGCACGCTCCTTTGCCTTTGCCGCATACGGTTTGCCCGTTTGCCAAATCAGTTGCAGGTTATTTTGCCCGAATGCTTCCAACTGTGCGTCGATGGCTTCATTGATTCCTTTGGCCCCGAGGCTGCCGCCAGTGACCAATACCGTTTTTACAGCGGGGTCAAGGCCAAAAAACCGGATGGCTTCTTCCCGGCCCACCTTGCTGTTGGTGATATTGGCGCGAACGGGATTGCCTGTATATACCAGCCGCGCGGCGGGAAAGAATTTTTGCATCCCGCTGCTGGCCACGGAAATCTTCGTGGCCTTTTTCCCCAGCATGATATTGGCTTTGCCCGCAAACGAATTGGCTTCGTGAATAAAATTGGGAATACCTTTCGACTGCGCATAGCGCAATACCGGGAAGCTGCTATAGCCACCTACGCCCACTACGGCATCCGGCATAAAATCGGCCATGATGCGCCGCACCTGGAAATAGCTTTTTACCAGTTTGAACGGCAACCCGATATTCTTTATCAAAGAGCTGCGGTTGAGTCCCGCGATATCAATGCCTTCTATTTTATAGCCTGCCTGTGGTACTTTTTCCATCTCCATTTTTCCCTTAGCCCCCACAAACAGCAGTTCCACCGAAGGGTCTGCTTTCTTCAGGGCATTGGCAATGGCGATGGCCGGGAATATATGGCCGCCGGTGCCGCCGCCCGCTATAATAATTTTCTTACTCATCTGCCTGTGCTTTTTCCGCCTTTCCTTCTTTCTCCGCAACAGCCGGTTGCGGCGTTCCTTCCAGTTGTTCTACATTTCTCGCCACGCTTAATATAATACCGATCGACACACAGGTAAATATGAAGGAGCTTCCCCCCATGCTTACCAGCGGAAGCGTTACTCCCGTCACCGGGAACAAATTCACCGCTACCGCCATATTCGACAAGGCCTGTATCACCAGCGTAAAGCTGAGCGCCAGCGCCAGGAAAGCCCCGAATGCATACGGGCATTTACGGAAAATGCGTATGCTGCGATACAGGAAGAGCAGGTAGATAAAGCTGATAAATACCCCGCCCATCAAACCGTATTCTTCTATTATGATGGCGAAAATAAAATCGCTGTAGGGGTGCGGCAGGAAATTACGCTGCCGGCTATTGCCCGGCCCCAATCCTACCCAACCGCCATTGGCGATGGCTATCTTGGCCTGGTTTACCTGGTAATTATCATCGTCATCCATATCCTTGCCCCCGTACATAAAATTCTCTACCCGGTTTATCCAGGTGCCTACGCGGGCAAACAGCCTGGAATGGGTTTCGGGTTTTACAATTTCGTTGTTGTTCGACTTATGGTGTATCATCGCCGTCATCACCAGTATAAGCAATGGCACCATGGCCACGCCCACCACCAGCAGCAAATGTTTCGTGCTCACCCGGCCGATAAACATCAGCAGCAGGCTGGTAGCCCCGATAAGCAGGGCCGTGCTCAGGTTGGCCGGGGCAATCAGCACACAGATGATGCCTACGGGTATAATGACCGGCAAAAAGCCTTTTTTAAAATCCTTTATGACATCCTGTTTACGGCTCAGCAGGCGGCTCATATACATAAACAGCGCCAGCTTGGCCAGGTCGGAGGTCTGCACCGTCATCTGTATGATGGGCAGGCGTATCCAGCGGCTGCCTTCGTTCAGGCGGATGCCAAAAAACAAGGTATATACCAGCAGGGGAATCGACAGCAGGAACAGCAGCCGCGCCACATGCGAGTATACCTTATAATTAACCTTGTGCAAAAAGTAAATCACCATCATGCCGATAGCGATAAACATCACCTGCTTAAACAAATACGATTCCGTGCTTTTGCTTAGCTTGTAGGCCAGCGTGCCCGTACTGCTGTACACCACCAGCAACGACACCAGCGCCAGCACCACCACGATAGCCCATATCACTTTATCCCCCTTTGTTTTATTCAAAAGGGTTTTACGGACGCCTCCGGGAGGCGTCATCTCGTTGAATAATATGTCTTTTACTTCGCTCATTATCTTTTAGCTGCGAGCTATGAGCTTCGAGCCGCGAGCCTTCGTCGCCAAATGACTCGAAGCTCATAGCTCGCAGCTCGTAGCTTATAATTCTTTCACCGCATCCTTAAACTGCTTGCCCCTATCCTCATAATTCTTAAACAAATCAAAGCTCGCACAGGAAGGGCTCAGCAGTACGGCATCGCCGCGTTCGGCAAAATGAAAGGCGGCCTGTACGGCTTCCCTGGCGCTGGCGGTGTTTACGATCAGCTCCACGTCTTTCCCAAATGCCTCATGTATCTTGCGGTTGTCGATGCCCATGCAAACAATGGCTTTCACCTTTTCCTTTACCAGGTCGAGTATAAAAGAGTAATCGTTGCCTTTATCTACGCCGCCCAATATCAGGATGGTAGGCTTTGTCATGCTTTCCAGCGCATACCAGGTGCTGTTTACATTGGTAGCCTTGCTATCATTGATAAACTCCACCCCTCTTACCGTGCCCACATATTCCATGCGGTGCTCCAGCGATTCGAACGACTCTATCGCCTCCCGTATCTTTTCTTTCCGCAGGCCAAGTGTGGCCGCCGCAATCCCTGCTGCCATAGTATTGTATTGATTGTGTTTCCCCTTCAGCGCAAAATCGTAAATACTCATGGTGACGCGTTCGTTGCCTGTCTCAATGTTCATCTGCCCGTTTTTAATAAATCCCCCTTTGGTTGGTTCTTGTTGCATGGTAAATGGTAATGGGTTAGAGTGAATAGCGTATTTGTTAATGTATTGCATCGTCACAGGGTCATCGGCACAGTAAATAAAATAATCGGCGGCGGTCTGGTTCATCGTTATCCTGAACTTGCTGTCGATGTATTTTTCAAACTGGTAGTCGTACCTGTCGAGGTGATCTTCCGTGATATTGGTCAGTATGGCAATGTCGGGCCTGAATGTTTTGATATCATCCAGTTGAAACGAGCTGATTTCGGCTACATACCAGGGCTTGGGGCTTTCGGCCACCTGCCGGGCAAACGAGAAGCCGATATTGCCCACCAACGCAGCATCAAGGCCCCCATGCGTACAGATATGGTGCACCAGCGAGGTCGTTGTGGTCTTGCCGTTACTGCCGGTTATGGCGATGATCTTACTATCGCCCTTGTACCGGAAAGCCAGCTCTATTTCGCTGATGATGGGTATACCCTTCGCCCTGATTTGTTTTACCAGTTCGTTTTTTTCGGGTATGCCCGGGCTCTTTACCACCTCATCCGCATTGAGTATGGATGCGGCGGTATGCGCGCCCTCTTCAAAAGCGATAGCGCTGTTTTGCAACGAATGCTTATACACAGCTTTCAAAGAACCTCCATCCGACAGAAATACGTCATAGCCTTGTTGCTTTGCCAGTAAGGCAGCGCCAACACCGCTTTCTCCACCACCAAGTATGACCATTCTTTTGCTCATCGCATCGCTTCTTTTCTGCCGGGTAATCAGGAACCGGATTAAGGGGGTTTTTCAATAGTATGAATTTTCTGCACCACAATCTCGTTCGTACGTTTAGGGCGGTTTCCCTGTATTGGATTTTAAAGTCGAGACCGGTTTTTCAATAATTATTTTGGAGGTGAGTAGCCAGTTGTCAATTGTGAGCGATTGCATCGCAAACGACTCACAACTCACCACTCACAACTCACTACCTGATCTTCAAAGTAACTATCGCCAGCACCACGCACAGAATCGTTACAATCCAGAACCTCGTTACAATCTTGCTTTCGTGGTAGCCCAGCTTCTGGTAATGGTGGTGCAGGGGGCTCATCAGGAATATTCTTTTTCCCTCACCATATTTCTTTTTAGTATACTTGAAATAGCTCACCTGTATTACTACGCTCAGGTTTTCCACCAGGAACACGCCGCAGAAAATCGGTATCAGCAGCTCCTTGCGGATAAGAATGGCCAGCGCGGCGATGATGCCACCCAGGGTAAGGCTGCCCGTATCGCCCATGAACACCTGCGCCGGGTAGGCATTGTACCACAGGAACCCGATACAGGCCCCTACCATGGCGGCGATGAATATCGACAGCTCGCCCAGGTTGGGGATGTACATGATGTTGAGGTAATCGGCCACGCGCAGATTGCCGCTGGCGTAGGCAAAGATGCCCAGGCCCACGCCTATCAGCGCCGATACCCCCGTGGCCAGCCCGTCGATACCGTCGGTCAGGTTGGCGCCATTGGATACCGCTACGATAATAAGTATGATCACGGCCACATACAATACCGGTGTATAATCGCGCAATGCCTTTGGCAGCAGCTTCGAATAGTTGAACTCATGCGATTTTACAAACGGGATGGTCGTGATCGGCTCCTTCCCTTTGGCCACTACAAAATACCGCACCTCGTTACCCAGGTTTATTTTCTTCAAAGAGCTGGAGTCCACTGCTTTTACATCGCCCGTGTATTCGCGATAGGCCTTTACGTTGTCGTTGAACAGCAGGGTAAGACCGATGATCAACCCCAGCCCCACCTGCCCGAATACTTTAAACCAACCGGCCAGCCCGTCCTTATCGCCTTTTTTATAGGCGGTACCCTGTTGCTGCGCCAGGCGCTTGGCCCGCAGTTTCAGGAAATCATCCACAAACCCGATGATGCCTAGCCAGATGGTGCACAGTATCATCAACCGGATATACGCCTTGTTCAGGTTGGCCAGTAATAAGGTAGGTACCAGTATACCCAGGATGATGATCAGCCCGCCCATCGTAGGCGTTCCCTTTTTTTGCTGCTCGCCGGCCAGTCCCAAATCACGTACCGACTCACCTACCAGCTTCCGCTTTAAAATATTGATCAGCCGCTTGCCGAATACCGTGGTGATGATAAGCGACAGCAACATCGCCAGCAGTACGCGGAAGGTGATAAACTGGAACAATGCTCCACCCGGCACTTTCATGCCTTGTTGTTTGAACCATGTAAATAATTGGTAAAGCATATTTTGTTATTTACTTCTCCAGCAACTCAAACCCCTTTATCAGTTCCTCCTTATCGTCGAAATGGTGTT
>JADMIO011472230.1_pt1:30000-38434 | contig 38434 bp, 26 predicted proteins | sample 8958161 | NCBI WGS metagenome assembly JADMIO01 (sample SAMN16585339, study PRJNA669376) | soil metagenome | isolation source: Crop rotation soil | place: USA: Cullars Rotation, Alabama | collected 2011 | reverse complement strand
CAGCCGCTGGTCCAGCCGCAGAACGTGCCGGAAGGCCAGCCGAACGATTGAGTCCGAGGGCGGGGCCGCGCCTGCGCGGCCCCTGAATCCGCGCCCCGTGTCGGCGCGCCTTCGGGTGCGCTGCTTACGCCGGCGGCGCGATCGCATCTCCCAGCGCGATGGCGCCCGCGGTCAGGACGCGGGCGTAGATCCCCATGGTGGGGTGGCCGAAGCCCTGCTGCAGGGCGAGCGGCAGGTTGAGATCGCGCTCGCCGGTGTCGGGATCGACGTTGGTCGCGGCGCAGCGCGTGATCGTCTTGATCACCGCGAGCTGCACCGGGCCGATCGCGATCCGGCGGCCGACCCACTGCATCTCCTCCCACGGCCGCCCGCCCGAGAAATAGACGTTGGCGCGGAAGCGGCGGGGATCGACCGGTGCGCGCACGACGCGCTCGAGGTCGCCGATCGAGGCGAGGCCGATGATCGACACCACCTTGGCGGCGACGTCGGAGAACATGTGTCCGGGCGCCGACACGATCTTCGGCGCGCCGCGCGATTCGGACCGGAGATAAGCGCCGAAGAACTGCTCGAGCACGGTGCGGCCGGTCTGGTCCTCGAGGCTGGCGCGCGCCACCGTCTTGCCGTCGCGCGCGACAGTGAGCACGCCGGTCGCGTCGTCGAAGCTGGTGTGCAGCTTCGCCAGGCGCTCGTCCTTCATCAGCATCAGGAAGTTGGTCTTGGCCAGCCATTCGGGTGCTACCGGATCGAACCGCGTGGCGCCGTGCGCGATCGCGAAGCGCCGGTCGTGCGGCAGGCCTTCGCCGGGCGTGAGCTCGACGCGCGTCAGCGCCTCGGGCGTCAGGCCCTTGACCGGGTGGCGGTAGATGCTGGCGATCGCGAGGGTCATGGCAACGCAGGGGAGGAGCGGCGGGCCGGAGGGGGCGGCGGTTGTACCATGCGTGTGCTGCAGTGCAAACGTCGGCCTGCACGCACGCGAGCAGGACCGCGCGGCGCGTTGCCGCAGCGCGGGATCTTGCGGCTGGGGGAGCGCGTTGCCATATCGGGGTGTGGGACGCCTGCGGGGTCCCTCCCTCCCGTCCGCCCATTTGGGGGACACGTGAAAATGGAGCGACGTCCATGGATTTCGAGAAGTATTCCGAGCGCACCCGCGGCTTCATCCAGGCCGCCCAGACCCTGGCGCAGCGCTCCAGCCACCAGCGCCTGACGCCCGAGCACCTGCTCAAGGTGCTGCTCGACGACAAGGAAGGCCTCGCCGCAGGCCTGCTGCGCGCCGCCGGCGGCGACCCCGCCCGCGCGCTGCGGCTCGTCGACCAGGAGCTTGCCCGGCAGCCGAAGGTCGAGGGCCAGGGCGCCGGCCAGCTCTATCTCGCACCGGAGACCGCCAAGGTCTTCGAGGCCGCCGAGAACGCCGCGAAGGCGGCGGGCGACAGCTTCGTCACCGCCGAGCGCCTGCTCCAGGCGCTGGTGCAGACCCGCGCGACCGCCGCGCACAAGGCGCTGAGCGACGCCGGCGTCACCGCCGAGCAGCTCGACGGCGCGATCGCCGCGATGCGCAAGGGTCGCAAGGCCGACAGCGCCTCGGCGGAGGAAGGTTACGACGCGCTCAAGAAATACGCGCGCGACCTCACCCAGGCGGCGCGCGACGGCAAGCTCGACCCGGTGATCGGCCGCGACGAGGAGATCCGCCGCACCATCCAGGTGCTGTCGCGCCGGACCAAGAACAACCCGGTGCTGATCGGCGAGCCCGGCGTCGGCAAGACCGCGATCGTCGAGGGTCTGGCGCAGCGCATCGTCAACGGCGACGTGCCCGAATCGCTCAAGGACAAGCGCCTGCTGGCACTCGACCTCGGCGCGATGGTCGCCGGCGCCAAGTATCGCGGCGAGTTCGAGGAGCGGCTCAAGTCCGTGCTGCAGGAGATCTCGGCCGCCGAGGGCCAGATCGTCCTGTTCATCGACGAGATGCACACGCTGGTCGGCGCCGGCAAGGCCGACGGCGCGATGGACGCCTCCAACATGCTCAAGCCCGCGCTGGCGCGGGGCGAGCTGCACTGCGTCGGCGCCACCACGCTCGACGAATACCGCAAGCACATCGAGAAGGACGCGGCGCTGGCCCGGCGCTTCCAGCCGGTGTTCGTCGGCGAGCCGACGGTCGAGGACACGATCTCGATCCTGCGCGGGCTCAAGGAGAAGTACGAGCTGCACCACGGCGTGCGCATCACCGACGGCGCGATCGTCGCGGCGGCGACGTTGTCCAACCGCTACATCACCGAGCGCTTTCTGCCCGACAAGGCGATCGACCTGGTCGACGAGGCCGCCGCGCGGCTGCGCATGGCGGTCGACTCCAAACCCGAGGCGATCGACGAGCTCGACCGCCGCATCGTGCAGCTCAAGATCGAGCGCGAGGCGCTGAAGCGCGAATCGGACGCCGCGTCGCGCGACCGGCTGGAGAAGCTCCAGGCCGAGCTCGCCGGGCTCGAGAGCGAATCGTCGGAGCTGACCTTGCAGTGGCGCAGCGAGAAGGAAGGCCTCGCCGGCGCGCAGAAGCTCAAGGAGCAGCTCGACCACGCGCGCAGCGAGATGGACGCGGCTCAGCGCCGCGGCGACCTGACGCGCGCGAGCGAGCTCAAATACGCGACCATCCCCGATCTCGAGCAGAAGATCGCCGCGGCGCAGAGCACCGCGCAGCATCGCATGCTCAACGAGGAGGTGACCGAGCAGGACATCGCCGGCGTCGTGTCGCGCTGGACCGGCATTCCGGTCGACAAGATGCTCGCGGGCGAACGCGAGAAGCTTCTGCACATGGAAGACAAGATCAAGACGCGCGTCGTCGGCCAGGACGAGGCGGTCGGCGCGGTGTCCGAGGCGGTGCGCCGCGCGCGCGCCGGCCTGCAGGATCCGCATCGCCCGATCGGGTCGTTCCTGTTCCTGGGACCGACCGGCGTCGGCAAGACCGAGCTCGCCAAGGCGCTCGCCGCCTTCCTGTTCGACGACGACCAGGCGCTGATCCGCATCGACATGTCGGAATACATGGAGAAGCACTCGGTGGCGCGGCTGATCGGCGCGCCGCCGGGCTATGTCGGCTACGAGGAGGGCGGCTCGCTGACCGAGGCGGTGCGACGCCGGCCCTACCAGGTGATCCTGTTCGACGAGATCGAGAAGGCGCATCCCGACGTGTTCAACGTCCTGCTGCAGGTGCTCGACGACGGCCGGCTCACCGATGGGCAGGGGCGCACGGTCGACTTCCGCAACACGCTCATCGTGCTGACCTCGAATCTCGGCAGCGACGTCCTTGCGGCGGCGCCCGAGGGCGACATCCCCGGCGCGGTGCGCGACCAGGTGATGGAGGTAGTGCGCGCGGCGTTCCGGCCGGAGTTCCTCAACCGGCTCGACGAGATCCTGCTGTTCCGCCGGCTCTCCCGCGCCGACATGGCCGGCATCGTCGACATCCAGCTCGAGCGGGTGAAGAAGCTGCTCGCCGACCGCAAGATCGCGCTCGAGCTCGATCCGGCGGCGCGCGCCTGGCTCGCCGAGCGCGGCTACGATCCGGTCTACGGCGCGCGGCCCTTGAAGCGGGTGATCCAGCGCGAGCTGCAGAACCCGCTCGCCTCGATGATCCTCGAAGGCAAGGTCGCCGACGGCCAGACCGTGCGCACCAGCGTCGAGGCCGCCGGCCTCGCGCTCGAGGTCGCGGGCGAAGAAAAGCCCCAGCGCGAGAAGGCGGCGCAGCGCAAGCGGGCGTAGCCGCGCCTCGCCCAGATCCTTCGCCTCGCGCGGCGCCCAGGCTCGGAGCTTGGGCGCCGCGCGGCTCAGGAGGAGGTGCAGAACCGCCGGTTCAGTTCAGGTCGTGGCCAGCATCTTCACGTGGCCCGGCTGGCCCGCGACGCGCGCGAGCCAGGCGCGGATCGCCGGATACGCCGCCAGGTCGATGTCGGCCTCCGGCGCCACGTGCGTGTAGGCGTAGAGCGCGATGTCGGCAATGGTGTAGCGGCGCTCGACGAAGAACGGCGATGCGGCGAGGTGCGTCTCCATCACCGCGAGCGCCTGGTGGCCGCGCGCGATGCGAGCCGGCAGCTCCGCCGCGCGCGCGTGGTCGCGGCCGAGATGGCGGATGATGTAGCGCGGCGTCGCGACATAGGGCTCGTGGCTGTACTGCTCGAAGAACAGCCATTGCAGCACCTGGGCGCGGGCGCGGCGCTCGGCAGGCCAATAGGGCGTCCCGTCGGCGAGATAGCACAGGATGGCGTTCGATTCCGCGAGCACCGTGCCGTCCTCGAGCTCCAGCGCCGGCACCCGTCCGTTGGGATTCTTGGCGAGGAACGCGGGCGTGCGGGTCTCGCCCTTGTCGATGTCGAGCTCGAGCCGGCGATAGTCCAGCGCGAGCTGTGCCAGCAGGAGCCGCGCCTTGTAGGTGTTTCCGGAATCGGCGTAGTCGTACAAGGTCAGCATCGGCGGCCCTCCCTCTGCGCGAGGCGGCGGAAGCTATGCCGCAGCCCTGCGCGCCGCACAAGCAAGAGAATCTACGGACGAGACCCAGGAAACCCCGGGGCTATGGCGTGCAGATCTGGGCGCCGGCCTCGTTCGGCGAGAGCAGGGCGGGCGCGGACGCGAGCCGGGCCAGTGCGGCCTGGGCAGGCGCGTCGCCGCGCTGCGCGGCGGCGCGATAATGCGCGAGCGCCGCTTCGCGGTCGCGCGGCAGGCCGGCGCCGGACTCCGCGAGCAGGCCCAGCACGCGATGCGCGGCCGGCTCGTTCTGCAGCGCCGCGCGGTCGAGCGCCTGCAGCGCCTGCGCCGGGTCGCGGGGCACGCCGCGCCCGCACAGCAGCAGCAGCGCGTAGGTGGTCTGCGCCGGGACGTTGCCCTGCGCCGCGGCGGCGCCGATCAGGCGCGCCGCGCCGCGGTCGTCGCGCGCGACGCCCTGGCCGGTCAGCATCAGCGAGCCGAGGATGAGCTGGCCGTGCGGCTCGCCGCCATCGGCCGAGGCGCGCGCCCAGCGCACTGCCGCGGCGAGATCCTGCGGCACGCCGCGGCCGACCAGATAGAGGCTCGCAAGATTGGCCGCGGCGATCGCGTCGTTCTGCTCGGCGGCGCGCCGCATCCAGCGCGCGCCCTCGCCGTCGTCCTGCGCGACGCCGCGACCGTTGAAATACGCCAGCGCAAGGTTGACCTGTCCCATGCGGTGGCCGCCCTCGGCGGCACGGCGGAACAAGGCGGCCGCTTCCGCGTCGCTCTGCGCCACGCCGCTGCCCTCGCGCGTCAGGACGCCGAGCTCGGCCTGTGCGGCGGGGTCGTCCTGGTCGGCGGCGAGGCGGAACCAGCGCGCCGCCTCGCGATCGTCGCGCGCGACGCCGCGGCCCTGACGGTAGAGCCGCCCGAGTTCGAGCTGGGCGACCGCCACGCCGCGCTCGGCGGCACGGCGAAACCAGCGCGCGGCCTCGGCCGCATCGCGCGCCACGCCGCGGCCGTTGAGCGTCATGATCGCGAGATTGGATTGCGCGTTGGCGACGCCGGCCTCGGCGGCGCGGCGGACCCAGCGCGCGCCCTCTGCCTCGTCGCGCGGGGCCCCGATGCCTTCGGCCAGCATGCTGCCGTAGCTGTCCTGCGCCTCGGCGTCGCCGGCGTCGGCGGCACTGCGCAGCCAGCGCAGCGCCTCTCCCTCGTCGCGCGCCACGCCGCGCCCGTCGCGATAGAGGCCGCCGAGCACCGCCTGGGCCGCTGCGATGCCGGCTTCCGCGGCCTGCACCAGCCAGGCGGCGGCCGCGGCTTCGTCGCGCGCGACGCCGTTCCCGGCGAGCAGCATGAGCGCGAGGTTGTTCTGCGCCGGCGCGTCGCCCTGGAGGGCGGCGGCGCGGAACCAGTGCGCCGACAAGGCAAGGTCGCGCGCCACGCCCTCGCCTGCGAAATACGCGAGCGCCAGGTTGCGCTGCGCCTCGCGCAAGCCCTGCGCCGCCGCGCGCTCGATCAGCGCAATGCCCTGTGCTGGATCGCGCGCCACGCCCCGGCCGACGAGCAGCAGCACGCCGAGCGCGTTGTGCGCGGTCGCGACGTCGTCCTCGGCGGCGCGCCGGAGCAGGGCCACCGCTTCGGCGAGGTCCGCCGGATTGCCGGCCGCGAGCAGTGCCACGCCGAGATCGGCCACCGCGGCCGGGTCGCCCGGGGCGGCGGCGCGCCGCAGCAGGGCCACCGCCTGGGCGCGCTCCGCCTCGCCGCCGCCGCGCATCAGGATGCGCGCGCGGCAGCGCTGGCCCAGGGCGGCACCGGCCGCTGCGCTGGCGACACAGAGCGTCGCGGCGCGCGCCGCGTCGCGGGGGCCGGCGAGCCCGTCGAGCAGGATCAGGCCGAGCCCGCCCTGGGCGCGCGGCTCGCCGGCAACGGCTGGCGCTTCGAGCAGCCGCCGCGCCGCTTCATAGTCGGCGCGCGCGAGCGCCGCGAGGCCGGCAGCCAGGTCGCTCTCCTGGGCGGCCGCAGGGACGGCCGCGCCGCAGAGGAGGGCGGCCCAGAGGGCGAGGCCGAGACGGGAGATGCGGTGGCTCAGGGTGCTGTTGCCGCGGGCGCGCTGGGTTGCGGCGGCGGTGCCGCGGGCGCGGTCGCGGCGGGCGTGGCCGCTTGCGGCGGAGCAGCGCGCTGGCTCGGGCGCTCGGCGATCTCGGGGGTGCGCAGCGGCAGCCGCGCGGTCAGCTGGTCAGTCGCCGTACGGGTCGCATCGAACCGTGCGAGCTCCGCGCCGGCGAGCTTGCGGCCGGCGGCGAAGCGCACGCCGATCGGGTTGACCTGCCGGCCGCCGCGGATGATCTCGTAGTGCAAATGCGGACCGGTCGACCGGCCGGTCGAGCCGACGAAGCCGATGATCTGGCCCTGGCGCACCGCGGCCCCGGCGCGCAAGCCGCGGGCGAAGCGGCTCATATGCCCATAGGCGGTGGCGAACTCCCCGGTGTGGCGCACGCGCACGTAGTTGCCGTAGCCGCCGTTCCAGCCCATCTGCTCGATGCGGCCATCGCCGGCGGCGAGAATCGGCGTGCCGCTGGCAGCGCCGAAATCGATGCCGCGGTGGAACGCGGTGTAGCCCAGGATGGGATGGAAGCGGCTGCCGAAGCCCGAGGTGAGCCGCGCGCCGTTGATCGGCGTGCGCAGCAGCGCCTTGCGCACGCTCTCGCCGCGGTCGTTGTAATAGTCCCAGCTGCCGTCCGCCGCCTGGTGGCGATAGATCCGCCGCGCCGTGCTGCCGATGGTCAGCACGGCGTAGATCACCGCACCCTCGCGCGCGAACGAGCCCGCCTCGTCGGTGAAGCGCTCATAGACCACCTCGAAGCGGTCGCCCGGATGCATGTCGCGCTGGAAATCGACGTCGTAGCTGAAGGCGCGGATCATCTCGACCATCACGCCGACCGGCACGCCGGCATTGGCGCCGGCGCCGTAGAGGCTGGCGCGCACCACGCCGGCCGCGCGCACATGCTCGCGGGTCAGCGCGTTGTCGTGCACGCCGGCGGTGAACTGCCCGTCGGCGCCGCGCTCGACGGTGACCCGGCGCAGCGGGCTGAGCGCGATCTGCGCGCCGACCAGCCGCATCTCGTCGGAGCCGTCGTGATCCTGGAGGAGCAGCACGACCTCCTGGCCGACGCGCAGGTCGCGGATCTCCATCACGCGGCGCAAAGCTGCGACGAAGCCGACCGTGTCGTTGGCCGGCACGTTGACCGCGCGGAGGAGCTCGCCGAGCGTGTCGCCGCGCTGCAGCCGCAGCACGACCCGGTCCGGGCCGGCCGCGGGTCCGGGGGCGGGCAGCGCCTGCTCGATCGTCGGGGCGGGCACCAGGGGGGAAGCGGGCCCCGCCTCGACCGGGGTGGGGCTCGCCACCGCCGGCGCGGTTTCCTGCGCGGCCGCCGGCACGCAGGCGAGGGCGGCCCCGAGAGCGGCGAGGACGACCCGGATTCGCGCCGAGAAGGCAATGCCAGCGAGGGCCATGCGATGGTGGTCCGGAGGTGGTGTGGCGGTGCCGAAGGCGTGCGGGCGCGGCTTGACGTGCGGCGCGGCGCTCCCCATCTATTGGGCTCGATTCAAGCCAGAGCCCACCAGCGATTGCAACGGGAAATGGCCGTGAACCGGGCTTTTCCGTGATTCGCGCTGTGGAAAAGTTTTTCGATCTGGCGTGTTGACACGGTTCTGACACGGGCGTATACACCCGGCCCTCGCTCGACGGCACCCGGACCGCGAGATACCGATCCGGGTGGTGACGAGCGTCGCTCTTTGAAAAGTTCATATTGAGGAAGGGATGCGCGGGCGGCGGCGTGCCTGTGGCAATGTCTGTCGCTCTAGACGCATCCTTCGCACATGTCGGAACGGGTCACACCGTTCCTACATCGCAAGCGCGTAACTTGAGTGACGGGCAAAGCCCTGTTGATTTCCCGGCTCGCGCGGTCGAGACCCGCAAGGGCGACGGCAA
>JADMIO011472230.1_pt1:0-22500 | contig 38434 bp, 26 predicted proteins | sample 8958161 | NCBI WGS metagenome assembly JADMIO01 (sample SAMN16585339, study PRJNA669376) | soil metagenome | isolation source: Crop rotation soil | place: USA: Cullars Rotation, Alabama | collected 2011 | reverse complement strand
GCCACTCGAGCGGGCGACATTAGCACGGCCAGCATCGCCCTTGAAGCCGAGGTTCCCCTAGCCACGCCAGCCATGCGAGCGCCGTGCGATCGTCCGCGAAGCGGGCCTGCGGCGGCGGGTCGAGCGGCCAGTTGGATAATTTCCCCCGGCGTCATGTCGCGACGAACGCCCGGATCTCCTGCACGAAGCGCGCGAAGGCCGGTTCGTGCTCGAGGATGAGGTGGTTGCGGCTCTGCAGCGGCACGAACCGCGCGCCGGCGATACCGGCCGCGAGCTCGCGGCCGGCGTCGAACGGCACGCGCGCATCGTCGCGCGCGTGCATGACCAGCGTCGGCACCGACACCAGCGGCAGCAGCGCGGTGACATCCAGATCGCCCTGTACCTGGAGATTGCGCACCGCGTCTTCCGGCGATGTCGAGATGCGCTGCAGATCGTTGAACCAGCCGGTCTGCTCCTTGGAGCCGCCGGGAATGAACTGCGAGGTGAAGAGCTGGCGGAACGCCGGGTTCTCCTGCCCCCAGCCGTGCCGCATCAGGGTGAGCATTGCGGCGGCCTGCTCGCGCTCGGCGGCGGTGCGCGCGCGCTTGGCCGAGCCGAGGGCATAGCCGCCGTAGAGGATCAGGTGCGAGACGCGACCGGGATGCCGCACGGCGTAGGCGATTGACACGGCGCAACCCTGCGAGATGCCGAGCAGCGCGAAGCGCTCGATGCCGGCAGCATCGACCACGGCTTCGAGATCGTGCACGAACGCATCGAGCGAGACTTCCGCGACGTCGCGATCCGCCAGGCCATTGCCACGCGCGTCGTAGCGCACCAGCGTGTGCTCGCGCGACAGCTCGCGATAGAGATGGCGCCAGACCGGGCTCTCGAGGTCGAACTCGAGATGCGTCATCCAGTTGCCGGTCTTGACCAGCGGAGACCCGCGGCCGATGCGCGAATAGGCGAGGCGCACGCCGTCCGGCGCGGTGCAGAAATGGATCTCCTGCTCGGCGGGCAGGGCTTCGGCCGGCGCTTCACCCGGCGCATCGGCCGTCGCGAGATCGGGCTCGGGCAGAGCCGCGATATCGCTGGCCCCCAGCCCGAACACGCCGATCGCGCGCACGATGTTCTTGACGGTCTGCTCGCCCAGATCGGCGAAGGCGAGCGCGAGCTTGTCGCGGATCTGGTCGTTGGCCTGGCGCGAGATGCACAGGCCGCCCGGCTCGCACAGCGCCTCGAGCCGCGCGGCGATGTTGACGCCGTCGCCCAGGATGTCGTCGCCGTCGATCAGGATGTCGCCGACATTGATGCCGAGGCGGAAGACGATGCGCTTGTCCTGGGGGACGCCCGCGTTGCGCGTGACCATGCCGCGCTGGATGGCGATCGCGCAGGTCACGGCATCGACGACGCTGGCGAACTCCACCAGCATGCCGTCGCCTGTGGTCTTGACGATGCGTCCGTGATGCGCGGCGAGGGCGCGGTCGACGAGCTCGCGGCGATGCGCTTTCAGCATGGCGATGGTGCCGACCTCGTCGGCCTCCATCAGGCGGCTGTAGCCGACAACGTCGCCAGCCAGAATTGCCGCGAGCCGGCGCGTTCCGGTGCTGCTCTCCATGAGCACCTCCTGTCGTCACAGTCTACTGCGCGCGGGCAGCCGAGACCATTATCTGCGGTCAGGACGGCGTCGCCCTGTCGTCAACGACTCCCGGCCCGCGTCGAGACAGGTCGATAGGGGCGCTCGCGGAAATGCGCTCAAGATCGGCGCGAAAGTGGTAAGCATGCCATGGAGGATCCCTCGAGGGCCATTGGCGGCAGCCGATGACGATCGACGAAAATGGGCTTCTTGAGCGCAAGATGACCGAGATCGAGCAGGCTCGATCCTGGAGCCCCAGAGTCATCGCCAAGTTCGAGACGCTGATTCGCGGCGGCGACGATCTATCGCTTTATCGCGTCAATCCTCTGGCGTTCGCGCGCGACCGCGCGATCGCCGAAGGGGAAGCGATCGACCTGTTTCTGCACGCCACGCGATGCGGGTTGTTCGAGATGCGCTGGGACGTGCTCTGTCCGCAATCCGGAATGGTGCTCGACAGCTTCGGGACCTTGCGCACGCTCAAGACCCATTATGTGTGCGGATTGTGCGACGTGACGGGCGAAACCGACCTCGACGACTTCATCGAGGTCACGTTCTCCGTGTCGCCGCAGCTCCGACGGCTGTCGTTTCACGATCCCGATCGCCTCTCCGTCGAGGACTACCACTGGAAGCTTCACTTCTGCGATACCGGGCGGCTGGCCGGCCAGCCGATCCGCTTCCTCGACGTCCTGCGCGGATTGACGCGCGGCCTGGCGTTCCTGCCGCCAGGCTCCGTCACCGCGCTGCCCGTCGACCTCGGTCCCGGTGCCCTCGCCGGAACCAATGTGCGGACCCAGGCGGGGTTCGCGCTCCCGGTCACCGGCGAACCCGCGACGACGCCGACGCGCGTCCGGATCGGCTATGACGGGCAGCGTTTTTCACCGGCCCTGTCGGCCGTTCCTCCGGGTCCCGCGGTGATCGAGGTCGAGAACACCGGCCCGCTGCGCGGTTCGCTGCTCCTGGTCAATTGGCCGCCCGAAGTTCTGGCCATGACGGCCAAGCCGGCGCTCGAGTTCGAGCCCTATATGTCCGGCGGAAGCTTGCTGGCGCGCCAGACCTTCCGGCGCCTGTTCCGCTCGGAGCGCGTGGACGAGCGCGAGGGACTGGGAATTCGCCAGGTGACCTTCCTGTTCACGGACCTCAAGGGCTCGACCGCGATGTACGAGCGTCTCGGCGACCTCAATGCCTATGCCCTGGTTCGCGAACATTTCGCGCTGCTCGATTCCGCCGCGCACGAGCATGCGGGCGCCATCGTGAAGACCATCGGAGACGCCGTGATGGCGGTCTTCTCGCGTCCCACCGACGCGGTTTCGGCGGCGTTGCACATTCTCGAGGAGATCGGCCGCTTCAATCGCGAGCATGGCGGGCCCGGGCTCATCCTCAAGATCGGCGCGCATTGCGGACCGTCGATCGCCGTGACGCTCAACGATAACCTCGACTATTTCGGTCAGACCGTGAATGTCGCCGCACGCGTGCAGGCGCTGGCCGATGCCGGCGAGATCTGCATCACCGAAGCGCTCTATACCGCGCCCGGAGTCGGCGATCTCCTCGCCGGCCTTGAGGTCGGGGAATTCGCGGCCCCGTTGCGCGGCGTCGAGGGCAATGCGCGCGTATACCGCATCGTGCACAGGTGATTGCCGATCGTCGGCGCGCGACACCTCGAAGCCGGCGGGCGCGCGCGGCCTGCTCAGGCGACAGGGTGCTGCGGCGCCGGAGGACCGTCGATCATCCAGGCGCGCAGCGTCTGCGTCCACACGTTGACGGGCCGCTGCTGGTCGATGTGGATCCAGAAATGATCGAGCAGCTCGAACATGTGGTGCTTTACCGGCGTGCCGGCCGCGCGGGCTGCGACCGCGAAGGCGGGCCCCTGCGCCTTGCAGATCGCGCTGTCGTTTTCCGCCCAGGTGACGAAGAAGGGCGTGCGGTTGCCGTCGAGGAACGCTATCGGCGAGACATCGGCCGCTTCCTCCGGCGATTCCTGCACGGCGCTGCCGACATCGGCATAGTTCGGCACGCCGTAGATCGACGGATCGCGCACGTCGTAGACGCCGCTGTAGGGGAAGCACGACTTGAGCACGCCCGGGGGCAGGCCGATCTCCTCCACCAGGTCGCGCCGCAAGGTCATCAGCGACGCCAGATGCCCGCCCGTGCAGTGGCCGCCGGCATGCATGCGATCGGGATCGCCGCCGTAGCGCGCGACGTTGCGGTAGAGCCAGGCCAGGGCCATCAGGCAGTCGTGCAGCGCCTGGCGGCGATGGCGCCGGTTGACCGGGCTGAGACCGTAGCCGATCGACACGTAGAGTGCCGGCATGCCGACGATCGCCGGCGCATTGAGACCCATCCACTCCTTGTAGCCGTGCGTCCAGCCGCCGCCGTGGATGTTGATGAAGACCGGCAGGTCCTTCATGCCCTCCGACGCCGGCATATAGATGTCCAGGCGCTGTGCCGGCGCGTTGCCGTAGGGAATGTCCAGCTCGCACCGCGTCGTCATCGCGGCGAGCCGCGACAGGCGCAGCGCGGTCTCGACATAGACGTCGGCGCGCGGATTGATCGGCGGCTGGACCGGAAGTTCCCTGAACGGCATCTTGCGCTCCTGCAGCAAATCTCGCATCCCGGGAACGGTAGGCATTTTTCGCGACGGCTGGAAGCCCGCTGCGAAGGACGGCCTTGCCGGGGGCTCGGCGCGGCGGGTCAGGCCGCTCACTTCACCCCTTCGGCCAGCTGCGCTTGCCTGCGCCAGGCCGCCGGGGGCATCCCGAATTCCCGCTTGAAGGCGCGGATGAACGCCGCCTCCGCCTCGTAGCCCACCGCGAAGGCGATCTGCGCGATCGGGTGGCGCCCGTCGCGCAGCCGGTCCAGGGCGACCTGCATGCGCCATGACGTCAGGTAGCGCTTCGGCGGCATGCCGAGCAGCGCTGTGAAGCGGTCGCAGAACGCCGAGCGCGAGAGCGCGACGGCACGCGCCAGCGTTTCCGAGGTCCAGCGACGGCTGGGATCGCCGTGCACCATGGCAAGCGCGCGCCCGACGAACGGATCGCGGATCCCGGCGAGCCAGCCCTGCTGGTCGGGGGGGAGTGTCGCTGCATAGCGACGCACGGCCTCGACGAACATCAGCTCTGCCAGCCGGGCCATCACCGGCGAGCCGCCGATCCTGCCGGCACGCAGACCGCGCACCGCGAAGCACAGCGAGGATTCGAGCCACTCCCCCGACCCGGCGTCGGTCATGTCGACCTTGAGCACGCGCGGCAAGGTTGCGATCAGCGGGTTGCGCGGCTGGTCGCTGCCGAGGAAGCCGCACACGACGCGGGTCGGCGCGCCGCCGCCGCCGTGGACGATCTGCGCCAGCCCGCCGCCCTCGCCCGGCCGCACCAGGTCATCGGCGCTGACCGGCCGCACCCGCGCGGCACTGCCCAGCAGATGCGGGTCGTTGCGCGGCAGCAGCACCGTCTCTCCGGCGGCGATCTCCACCGCCGCCTCGCCCTCGACCTGCACCATCATCCGGCCCTGGACGACGTAGTGATAGGCGATGATCTGCGCCGGGTCGGCGAGGAACGGCCGGCAGTCCTCGGGCACGACCTTCGCGGCGACGCACCATGGCGCCGTGAAGCGCGCGTCGAGGAACACGCCGCCGGTCAGCCTGACGGCCTGCAGCACGTCCGACAAAGCGTCCATCAAACCACCCGGCCCACCCGTGCGGTCATTCGGTCAATCGATCCGGCGGATCGGTCATTCCGGCGACACCGCCGCGATCCTAGCTTAGCGGGCGCGCCGGGGCACGGCCCGTCGCCGACTGCCGGGCTGCCCGGCGGATAGAAGGGAACGACAATGCACATCGAGGCTCGGACGGCGGTGCTCGACTCCGGGGTCGCGCTGTCCTATGCCGAGCGCGGCGACCAGGCGGGCTTGCCGCTCGTGCTGCTGCCCGGCTACGCCGATTCCTGGCGTTCCTGGGTCCCGGTGCTCGAGGCGCTGCCGGCCTCGATCCGCGCGATCGCCGTCTCGCAGCGCGGGCACGGCGATTCGGCGAAGCCGCGCGGCCGCTACGACACCGCGGCGTTCACGGACGACCTGGCCTGCCTCATGGACCGGCTCGCGATCGACCGCGCCATGATCGCCGGCCATTCGCTGGGCAGCCTGGTGGCTCAGCGCTTCGCCATGGAGCGGCCCGACCGGACGCGCGGCCTGATCCTGCTCGGCGCTTTCCGCACGCTGCGCGGCAATCGAGAGGTCGCGGCGCTGTGGGACGAATCCGTCGCAGCACTCGCGGACCCGGTCGATCCGGGCTTCGTGCGCGCCTTCCAGCAGAGCACGCTCTCCGGGCTTGTGCCGAGCGCGTTCCTCGCCACGGTGGTGGCCGAGAGCCTGAAAGTACCCGCGCATGTGTGGCGCGCCGCTCTCCGTGCGCTGCTGGACGAAGATTCCAGCGATGGGCTGGGGCGCATCGCGCCCCCGACGCTCGTGCTGTGGGGCGATCGCGATGCGCTCGCCACGCGGCGCGAGCAGGAGGCGCTCATCGCGGCGATCCGCGGCGCCACGATGACGACCTACCCCGGCGCCGGCCATGGGCTGCACTGGGAAGAACCCGCCCGGGCCGCCGCCGACATCGCAGCCTTCGTCGCCCGCATCGCCGCAACATCGTGCAGCGCATCGGCCGGCGCATCATGAGGAGACGACCATGACCATGCATAGCCGGCTGCCCCAGCTCGAGGGCGGCCTGTTCCTCACCGACGGCGGCATCGAGACCACGCTGATCTTCCTCGACCGGCTCGAGCTGCCCTATTTCGCGGCGTTTCATCTGCTGAAGGACGCCGCCGGCCGGGCGGCGCTGCGCCGCTACTATGCGCGCCATGCGGAAATCGCGCGCACGCAGCGCGTCGGTTTCATCCTCGAGAGCCCGACCTGGCGAGCGAGCGCGGACTGGGGCGCCAAGCTCGGCTATTCGCCGGCGGCGCTGGACGCGGCCAATCGCGACTCAATCGCGCTGATGCGCGAGCTGCGCGAGGAATTTGCGACCGCGGAAACGCCGATCGTGGTGAGCGGCTGCGTCGGCCCGCGCGGCGACGGCTACGACCCCGGGCAGGCGATGAGCCCCGACGAGGCGCAGGCCTATCACGCGGAGCAGATCCGCTGCTTCCGCGCGGCCGGCGCCGACATGGTGACGGCGATCACGATGACCAACGCGAACGAGGCGACCGGCGTGACGCGCGCCGCCCGGGCCGCCGGACTGCCGGTCGCGATCTCCTTCACCGTCGAGACCGACGGCCGCCTGCCGACCGGCCAGGCTCTCGGCGATGCGATCGCGGAGGTCGACCGCGCCACCGGCCACGGTCCCGCCTATTACATGATCAATTGCGCCCACCCGACCCATTTTGCCGCGACGCTCGCCAAGGGCGATGCCTGGGTCGCGCGCGTACGGGGGGTGCGCGCCAATGCCTCGACGCGCAGCCATCAGGAGCTCAACGAGGCGCCCGATCTCGATGACGGCGATCCGCTGGAGCTCGGCGGGCAGTACGGCGCCCTGCTGCGGCGCCACCGCTGGATCAACGTGCTCGGCGGCTGCTGCGGGACCGACCACCGTCACGTCGAGCAGATCGCCATAGCGTGCAAGGCCGCTGTCGAAGCCCCAGGCATTCGGTTGACAGGATAGCGCCTGCCGGCGCAGCCTCGCACCTCTGCACGGGTGAGGTGATCGATGAACGCTTCGGACCTTCACGCAGCAGGGCGGCAAGCCGCAGGCCTCCCGATGTTGCATGCGCTGGCGCGCAATTGGGGATTGCTGCTGCTCCGCGGCCTCTGTTCCATTCTGTTCGGAGTCCTGACATTCGCATGGCCCGGCGTGACGCTGCTCACGCTGGTGTTGCTGTACGGCGCCTACGCCCTGATCGACGGCGTCATCGCGATCGCCGCGGCGGTCAGGGGCGGCGCCCCGGCACCACGCTGGTGGCTGGCGGTCGTCGGACTCCTCGGTATTGCCGCGGGCGTGGTGACATTGCTGTTGCCCGGAATGACGGCCCTGTTGCTGCTGCTGTTCATTGCCGGTTGGGCCATCGCATCCGGCGCGATGCAGATCATCGGCGCGATCCGGCTGCGCAAGGAAATCGACAACGAGTGGTGGCTCGTCGCCGGCGGCGTGCTGTCCGTCCTTTTCGGGCTGGTGCTCGCCGTGCAACCGGGTACCGGTGCGCTCGCCCTGCTGTTCGTGATCGGGATCTACGCGATCGTCCACGGTGTCATGCTGGTTTCGTTCGCCTTGCGCCTCCGCAAGCACGCCCATGCGGGCCATGAGCCGTTGGCGTCAGCGCGGTCCTGACGCGGGCCGCAGAGCTGCTGTTCGCGAAGGATCCCCGATAGATCGCCTTCCATTCCGCTCGGGGTCATCGTGAGGGGCGCGCGGCCTCACGCGTGACGGCGAGCAGGCCACGGCCCGACGGCGGCCGGTGTTGCGAGCACCGTGGACACCTTGGCGAGCAGCTCGTGGGCGCGCATCGGCTTTTGCAGGACGCCATCGGCGCCGAGCGCCGGGGCGATGGCGAGGAAGTCCAACCCGATCATGGGCGTGCTGCCGGTCATCGCGACCAGCCGCGGACGGTGCGCGCGCTTCGCGAACGCCCGCAGTATCTCGATGCCGTCCATGTCGGGCATCAGCACATCCGTCAGGACCAGATCGAAGTCCTCGGCATCGGCTGCGGCAAGTGCGGCCTGGCCTGAGCCGAACGCCGTCACCTGATGGCCCGCCCCGCGCAGAATTCGCGCCAGTGTCGCGCGGACAGCGTCATCGTCATCGATCAGCAGGATGCGAGCCATACGAGGTTCCTCGGTCACAACCGCTATTTGCAATGCGCGGGCGGGGCAATGCGTTCCCCGAAACCCAAGTTTGCTCCAGGGGTTACCGGGGCCTTAAGCGCGCATTTCGGCGCTAACCATCGACCCCCGGCGGAACATCGAGGCGTCCCGCGATCACGCTGCCGACGCTGGGCCGAGGTTTTTTGTCCCCGAGCACGCGGAAGGCCGCATCGACGTCTCGGCTTCATGTTCACCCGGAGGCCGTGCCGCGAGCGCAGTTCTGCCGGTAACGGATAGCGACCGGCTCTTGCAGCACGCAAGCTCGCATCGGCCGATGGAGGAACGACATGGCGACCAACGCCAGTCCGCGACCCGCGATGAGGCATGGCCCGGCTGCGATTCTTGCGATCATTCTCGCGGTGGCCGCCGCGCCGGCGGCAGCGCAGAGCCAGGGGCCGACTCTCGTGGACCTGCTGCGCAGCCGCCGGGCGGAGCAAGCGCCCGCCGCTCCCGTGCAACCTGCAGCGCCGCGACCCGTCCTCGCGCCGATCGCTCCGCTTGTCCCGATCGGCACCGCCCTTCAGTCCGGGCCGGCAGCCGCGCCGCAATCCGACTTGGCACCGATCGCGCCGCCTGGCGCCGTCGGTACCCGCGCTCAGCCGCAGGCGGTGCCGACGCCAGGCGCAGCGCCGCAATCAGGCCTGGCGCCGATCGCGCCCCTGGTCCCGGTCGGTACGCCACCTCAGCCGGCAGCGGCGCCGCCGCCGGCTGCAATGCCGCAGTCCGGCCTGGCACCGATGGCGCCGCTCGGCCCCGTCGGTATCCGCCCTCAGCCGCAGGCGGCACCGGCGCCAGCCGCAGCGCCGCAGTCAGGCTTGGCGCCGATCGCGCCCCTGGTCCCGGTCGGCACCGCGCTCCAGCCGGCGCCGGCTCCAGCGTCGCGACCGGTCCTCGTGCCCGTCGCACCGCTGGGCCCCGTCGGTGCGCTCCCGCCGCCGGCGCCGGCGCCCGCTGTCGCGCCGCGGCCTGCCCTGGCACCGATCGCGCCGCTGGTCCCTGTCGGTACCGCCGCTCCCGCGATTCCGGTCGCTCCCGCCGGTCGTGTGGCGCCCGTCGAGCCGATTGCGCCAACCCCCGTCATGCTCGCCCCGCCGGCCCCGGCGCAAAGCCGGAGCGTCGCAGTCCGCGGCGGCCCGTCGCTCGGCCTCTCGCTGGGCGCCATGACCTGGCAAGGCAACGCCGCAACCGCGCCCATCGAGATCGTGAACGACACCGGCGCGCCCACTCCCGCGTTCGAGTTGGCGTGCGATTTCGTCGGCCTCGGCCGTGCCCTCGGCACGGACCGGCAGCGCGTGCCGGCGCTGAGCCCGAACGCGCGGGCAACGGCGACGGTGAGCGCCGATGTGGGCGGTCAGCTGGTCGATTGGATTCTGTGCCGCGGCGGCTGAACGGCGTTCGCACCGCACCGCCCGCCGGGGCGACGGTTCACGACGCCGGAGCTTGCCGGTTTCGGATAGCGTATGCCGTTCGATCGGGCTGAGTTTCCCGCCAGCTTGGCGCAATCAGCTGCGCTGACGCCTATCTGGAGGGCCGGGATGCTCGAGTTGACCATGCGCGGGGTTTGCCGACCCGCGAGCAAAGCGGGATGGCGCGCCACGCCCGCGCGGGCGGCGCGTGTGGCGGGTGCGATCGCCGCGATCCTGCTGGTTCACGGCTGCTCCTATCCCTCGCGCGTCGACGCCGTGCCGAGCGATCAGACGGACCGCGCGGTGCTGCAAGGCGACCTGCGCGGGATCCGCTATCAGGGCGCCGACGCCGTCCAGCAGCTCGCGCAGGACGGCATCGCAGCGGTGGAACGCGAGCGCGAGCTGCTGCCCGCGGGACAGCGCGGGCGGTTGCCGCCCTTGAACCTGCTGGCGATTTCCGGCGGGGGCGAGGACGGCGCGTTCGGCGCCGGCCTGCTCGTCGGCTGGACCGAGCGGGGCACGCGGCCCGAGTTCAAGGTCGTCACCGGCGTCAGCACCGGCGCGCTCACGGCGCCCTTCGCCTTTCTCGGACCCCGCTACGACGCGCAGCTGCGCGAGGTCTACACCACGATCACCGCGCGCGACGTGCTCACCCAGCGCTACATCACCGCGGCGCTGTTCGACGATGCGATGGCGGACACCACGCCGCTGCGGCGCTTCGTCGCGCGCTACGCCAATCAGCAGATGCTGAACGATATCGCCGCCGAGCACGCGCGCGGCCGCATGCTGCTGATCGGCACCACCAACATCGATGCGCGCCGCGGCGTGATCTGGAACATCACCAAGCTCGCCGCGAGCGGCCACCCGCGCGCGGTCGAGCTGTTCCAGAGCATCCTCGTCGCGTCGGCGGCGATTCCCGGCGCCTTCCCCCCGGTGATGATCGACGTCGAGATCGACGGCAGGCGCTACCAGGAAATGCACGTCGACGGCGGCGCCTCGGCGCAGGTGTTCGCCTATCCTCCGTCGCTCACGCAAATCGCCCGGCGCGCCATGGGCGGCCGCCTGAACCAGCGCGAGCGCCACGTATACGTGATCCGCAATTCGCGGCTCGATGCCGCCTGGGCACAGACCAACCGCCGCACCATGGATATCGCCGGCCGTGCCGTGCAGTCGCTGATCCAGACCCAGGGCGTGGGCGACCTCTACCGCATCTATGCCGCCGCCGAGCGCGACGGCGTCGATTTCAACCTCGCCTACATCCCGCCCGAGTTCACCATGCCCTACGAGGAACCGTTCGAGCCGCGCTACATGAACGCGCTGTTCCAGCTCGGCTACGAGCAGGGCCGCGCCGGCTATCGCTGGGCCAGAACGCCGCCGAACTTCGACTGACGGGCAATCGAGCCTTGCTCGCGGCACGCGCCGGGAACCCAGGCGGCGGGAGAGGGATGATGGCCGATCCGGCACCGGCCCCAGCGCACGCGCACCTCCCGACGCCGCCCGGCGCGGGCGCGGACCCGCGACCGGCCGGCGCCCGGCGGCGAACCGTCACCATGCGCTTGACGCTGCTGACGCTCGTTCTCGGCCTGCTCGTCGTCAGCGGTCTCGCGGTCAACGCGGTCTGGTTCATCAAGTCGCGCGAGACGAGCCAGGTCTCGAGCGAGCGGTTCTTCGCGCTGTTCGCCAGCGTCGCGGCGCGCCGGACGGGCGACATGCTGCGCCCGGCGGTCTACGTGCTGCGCGACTATGCCGTCAGGGCGCAGCGCGGCCTGCTGCCGCTCGATCCGGAGGCCCTGGGCGTCGTGCTGGTCGAGCGGTTGCGCGCCAACCCGAACTTCTCCCAGATCCATCATGCCGACGCCGCAACGGGGCGTTTCGTCGGCGCGTATCAACCGGTCGACGAGACGGTCATTCTCAGGCGCTCGCAGCCGGATGTCGACGGCGGCGCCTTCGCCGAGTGGGTCGTCGATCCCGACGGCACGCGCGTGCCATTTCGGCGCAGCCTGCCGGGAGGCTACGACGCCAGGCAACGGCCGTGGTATGAGCTCGCGGTCGCGGAGCCGCAGGATGCTCTGGTCTGGACCGAGCCCTATGTGTTCTTCGACGATGTCCCGGGCATCACCGCCGCACGCGCCTGGCGCCTGCCCGGCGACGCGCGGCCGCGCGGTGTGTTCGCGATCGACTTCTCCCTCGGCGACCTCGCCGCCTTCCTGACCGAAAGCGCCGGCCTGGGCGGCGCGCGCGGCTTCCTCGTGACCCGCCGCGGGCAGGTCATCGCGGCCTCGGTGTCGGGGCCTGGCGATGCCGGAGAGGCCGTCTGGCCGGCGATTCGCGATGCGCTGCCCGTCTCGCTTGCGGCGCTGCCGCTCGACGTCCCCGTCAATATCAGCGTCGTCCACGAAGGCTCGCGCTACCTCGGGGCGATTCAGGCCTTTCGCGTCGCCGGCGGCCTCGAATGGGCGATCGTCAGCGTCGTGCCCGAGGCGCGGTTCCTGGCCGCCGCGATCGCCAACAGCCGCATGGCGGCTGCGGTCGCGCTGGCCGTGCTGCTGGCAGCGATCGGCCTGGGCTGGCTGGTGTCCGATCGCGTCGGCCGGCCGCTGCGCAAGATCGCTGCCGACCTCGAGCAGGTCGGCCGCTTCAATCTCGGGCGCGAGCCGACGGCGACATCCTTCATCAAGGAGATCGCGGTCGTCAGCGACGTCGTCGACCGCATGAAGGCCAGCCTGCGCTCCTTCGGCCACTACGTGCCCCTCGACCTGGTCCGGGAGGTCATCGCCAGCGGCAAGGAGGCCAGCCTGGGCGGGGAGACGCGCGAGCTCACGATCTTCTTTTCGGACATCGCCGGCTTCACCGCGATCAGCGAGCATATCGAGCCCGGCGCCCTGGTGGCGCAGCTGGCCGAGTATCTCGAGGCGATGAGTGCCGCGATCCGCGCCGAGGGCGGCACGATCGACAAGTATATCGGCGATGGCATCGTTGCGTTCTTCAACGCCCCCAACGCGGTGCCGACCCACGCGGCGGCGGCCTGCGCGGCGGCGCTGCGTGCCCAGGCGGCCCTGCGCCGCCTGGAGGCGCAGTGGGCTCCCGCCGGCCGGCCGGCGATGCCCACGCGGATCGGGTTGAACACCGGCGCGGTGCTGGTCGGCAATATCGGCACGTCGGAGCGCTTCGCGTACACGGCGATCGGCGACGCGATGAACCTGGCCGGCCGGCTCGAGGGCCTGAGCAAGATCTACGGAACCAAGATCCTGGCCAGCGCGGCCGTGCGCAGCGCGGCGGCGGAGGGTTTCGAATGGCGGCGCCTCGACCGGGTCGCGGTCGTCGGGCGCCAGCAGGGCACGCTCGTCTTCGAGCTGCTCGGTGAGGCAGGGCGCCTGCCGCCGCCGGTGCTGCTGGCCCGCGACCGCTACGAGGCGGCACTCGATGCGTATCTGGCGGCGCGGTTTGCCGAGGCGGCGGCCGGCTTTGCCGAGGCGGCCCTGCTGCTGCCGGGCGACCGCGCCGCGGAGATCATGGCGCAACGGGCGCGCGAGCTCGCCGATTCTCCCCCCGGCAACGGTTGGGACGGCGTCTTCGTCAGCCGGCGCAAGTGACGCGAGGCCCGCGGGACGGTAGCGCGCGGCGCGAGCGCCTCGATTGCACCGTTCCCGGTGCGCGGCCCTAACGCGCCAGCGCCGGGGCCGCGGCGACGTCGCGCACGGCGCTGCGGTCGGGCGGGTCCCAGCGATGATGCGAGAGCGCGCCCTCGATGCTCGGCCAGCGCAGCTCGATCCCCTGGCGTTCGAGCAGCGCCTGGAACTCCGCGAGGCGGCGCGCGTCGCGGGGCACCTGCCGCGGGACGACGCGGTGCGCGATGCAGAACGCGGCGAGCAGGCCCGCCGCTTCGCCGATGTTCCACTCCGTCGGATGCAGGCGATAGGCGCCATTGGCGATGTGCGTGGTGCCGATGTTCTTCGCCGCGGGCAGCAGATTCTCCATGCGCACGGGTATCAGCGCGCCGAGCGGGATGTGGAAAGCGCGGCTCGGAATGTCGACGTAGTTGCGCCCCGCGGCGCTGGGGTGCAGGTCGATGCGCACGCAGCCGACGCCGACGCTGTCCGCGAACAGCGCCGCATCCTTGCACGGCGCCGCCTCGGCGCCGACATGCAGCTCGCTCACGGTGAACAGCGCCCGGATGCGGCGCGACTCGCGGATATAGGGGAACATCGCCAGCCCGTCCTCGGTGCCCATGATGTCCGGGCGCAGGAACAGGCCGGGATAGCCCGCGCGCGTGCCGTCGGGATGGGGTGCGGCGGTCTGCAGCCAGTAGAACAGGCTCAGCGAGAGCTGCCTTGCCGCCTCGAAGTGACGGGTCCGCTCGGCCTCGCTCTTGTCGATGACATTGCCGCCCCAGTAGTCGTTCTGCGGCCAGTTCACCAGGGTCACGTCGTGCGGAATCGCGCCCTCCTCGCAGCGCGTGCGGTCGACGATCTTGCGGTAGTCCCACAGCCCGAACGGGTCGAGCCCCGGCGTCGCGAACAGCGCGTGGGTGTCGGGACCGAGCGTGATCGGGTGGCAGTTGGTGAAGCTGAGCAGCTTGCCGGTCCACGGCGGGCTAAGCTGCGGCACGTGATCGCGCCAATAGGCATACTGCGCCGGCTGGTCGATGACGCGGTTCTCCCCGGCCGCGTGCGACATCGCGAAGCACCAGGTGAAGGCCTGGACGTCTTCGGGATCGGCGCGCGCGGGCGCGTGCGGCTCCCCGGTGTCGCCCTGCGACTCCGCCCCGCTGACGTACTCGACACCGGCCAGCGGCAGCAGGTCGCCGAGCTCGGTGGCGTCGAGCACGTACTGCGCCTCGACGGTGCGGCGCCGGCGGCTGTCGAGATTCTCCAGGGTGACGGCGCGCACCCGCTCGCCCTCGGCGTCGACGGCGACGGGCCGCTCGCGGGTCCAGATCTGCAGGCGGCCGGCGCTGCGCGATGCCGCCATCATCTGCTCCAGGACCTGCACGCCGACCCGGGGCTCGTGGCACAGCCGCGAGACGTTGCCGCCGCCGGGATTGAGATGCGGGTCGAGGCGATGGCGCGGCAGCAGCGGATAGTGCGTGCGATAGTAGTCGCGCACGCCCTCGCGGTAGCGGCGGTAGCGTCGCGTGGTGCCGAACGATTCGACATAGGCGTGCTCGTCCGGCGGCACCGCCTGGGCGGTGAACTGCCCGCCGATCCAGCGGCATTCCTCGGTCATCAGCACGCTGAGCCCGAGCGCGCTGCACGCCATCGCCGCGGCGCATCCGCCGGTACCCCCGCCGACGATCAACACATCGACCTTCATCGCCCACCTCTTTCGCTTCCCGTCCCGCTCATCCCTTGACCGCGCCCATGGTCAGCCCGCGGATCAGCTGGCGCTGGATGATCCATACCGCGATCAGCACCGGGGCCAGCTGCGCGGTCGAGGCGGCGAACACGGTGCCCCAGTCGACCTCGTAGACCGCGCCCAGCATCTCGCCGATGACCAGCGGCGCGGTGCGCGCCGCGTTCGAGGTGAAGGTGAGGGCGAACAGGAACTCGTTCCACGCGTCGAGCCCGATGAACACGCCGGTCGCGACCAGCCCGCCCTTGGACAAGGGCAGGGTCACGCGCAGGAAGGCGCCGAGGCGGGTGCAGCCGTCCATCAGCGCCGCCTCCTCGAGCTCGGTCGGGATGTCGTCGAAGAACGCCTTCATGATGAAGATGCCGAGGCTCACATAGAGCGCGGCATAGACCAGGATGAGGGTCGCGATATGGTCGAACAGGCCGATCTCGCGCACCAGCGGGAACAGCGGGATCGAGATGACGATCGGCGGCAGCATGCGCAGCAGGATGAAGACCAGCGAGAGACGGCGCAGCGACCGCGCGGCGCGCCCGCGGGTTCGCGACAGCGCATAGGCGGCGGCGGCACCGACCGTCAGCGCCAGCACCACCGTGCCGGCGGTGACCAGGACGCTGTTCCACAGGCCGCGCGGGAATTGCGGCCAGTCGCGCAGCAGGCGCTGGTAGTTTCCGAGATCCCAGTGCCGGGGCAGCAGCGCCTGGACCTCGAGCAGCTCGCTCGCCGGCTTGAGCGAGGAGATCGCCAGGAAGGCGATCGGCAGCGCCGACCAGGCCACCAGCACGAGCAGGGCGAGCCAGGCAGCGGCACCCTGCAGCGGACGGCGCCAGCCGGTCATGCCGCGCGCTCGATGCGCCAGAGCGCGGCATACATGCGCCTGATCGCATAGTAGGAGACGGCAAGCGTGCCGAGCGTCATCAGCCAGGCGATGGCCGCCGCCTCGCCGATGTTCCAGTAGCGGAAGCCGATGCGATAGAGGTGGATCGCCAGCAGCTCGGTCGCCTGGCTCGGGCCGCCCTGGGTCAGCAGCCAGACGATGTCGAACTGGCGGAAGGCGAACACCAGGCGGAAGACGATCGCCACCAGGATGGCGGGTGCTATGACCGGCAGGGTCACGTAGCGGAACGACTGCAGCGCCCGGGCGCCGTCGATGCGCGCTGCCTCGCGCAGCTCCACCGGCACCGACAGCACCGCCGCATAGGCGATCATGAACACGAAGGGCAGCTCGCGCCAGATGCTGACCGCGACGATGCTGGCGAAGGCCAGGGCCGGGTCGGCGAGCCAGCTCACGCGCTCGAAGCCGAGCGCCTCGAGCGCGTTGTTGATCAGGCCGGTATCGGTCAGCAGCATATGCCGCCAGGTGGCGACGCTGACCACGTTGCTCACGGCGTAGGGCGAGATGATCAGCGCGATCCACACGCCCTGCAGCGCGAAGCGGCGCGCCAGCAGCAGGGCCGCGGGAACCGCGATCGCCACCTCGATCGTCACCGTGGCGGCGACATAGGCGAGGTTGCGCAGGAAGGCCTGCTGCAGGCGCGGATCTCCCAGGATGTCGAGATAGGTCGCCCAGCCGACGAAGCGCGGCTCCCCGCCGAGCCGGTACTGGTGGAAGCTGATGTAGAGCGCCCACAGCTCGGGCGCGAGGACGACCGCGCCCAGCAGCAGCACCGTGGGCAGGACGAGCAGCAGGCCGCGTGTTCCGCCAAGCCACATGACGCTCGCGAGGAGTGGGAGGGGCCCTGACGCTCAACCGCCGGTGAACACGACCTTCATCGAGCGATCGATGTCGAAGGCCGCGTTCATCGCGTCGTCGGGGCGGGTGAGGGGGAAACGATGGGTGACGAACTCGTGCAGCGGGAAGCGGTCCATGAACCGGGCGAGCAGCACCATGCTGCTGGCATAGCCCGACGGCGGATGATTGGTGAGGCCGATCAGCCGCACCTGGTTGGCCAGCAGGTGGCGATGCGGGTTGATCGCGATCTCGCCGACGTCGGCGAACACGCCCGCGACCACGTAGGTGCCGCCGCGGCGGATCATCTCGAGACCCTCGGGAATCGCCGCCGCGTCGCCGGTGCATTCGACCACGAGATCGGCGCCGCGCCCGTGGCTCAGCGCCTTCACGCGGTCCACCCGTTCCTCCCGGCCGGTGCGCGTGACCGAGATGGTCTCGTCGGCGCCGAATCTGCGCGCGAGGTCGAGGCGGAAATCCGACTTGTCGAGCGCGATGATGCGGCCGGCGCCGAGGATATGGCTCTTGAGCACGTGGAGGATGCCCATCGGACCGACACCCTGGATCACCACCGTGGCGCCCGAGCCGAAGCCGTCGGCCATCGTCGACATGTCGCGCGCCTTGTCGATGTTGAAGGTGACGGCCATCAGCTCGGTCATCACCGCGATCTCGGGCGGCAGCGCGTCCGGCACCTTGTAGACGAAGGCGTCGGGCCGCACGTAGATCGTCTCCGCCCAGCCGCCCATCAAATGCGGCGCCGCGGCCGAGGAATAGGCGTTGCCGTAGCCCTTGATGTTCTCGCACAGCGGGAAGCCGAACGTGTTGCGGCAATAGAAGCACTCGCCGCACAGGATGTCGGGGCACATGACGATGCGGTCGCCGACCGCGAGCGCGTTGCCGTCGTAGTCGCGGCGCGGGACGCCGCCGCCGATCGCGGCGATCCGGCCGACGATCTCGTGGCCGGGGATGATCGGGAACGGCGTGTGCGACTCCGCCGCCGTGCCGGCGAACTGCACGGTCTCGCCCTTGTAGGTGTGCTTGTCGGTGCCGCAGATGCCGCACATCTCCATGTCGAGCAGCATGGCGCCGTCGACCAGCTCCGGCCGGGGAAAGCTCTGCGTCTCGACCCGGCCGGGGCCAGGCATGACCACGGCCTGTACGGCGGCGTTGCTCAGCTGGCTCGGCACGCGGCTCTCCCTGCGGTCATGTCCTGAAGATCCAAGGCCGTCGGCGCCGCTGTTGTAGGGGCCGACCTTGTGTCGGCCCCGCCGCGCGCAGCGCGGCCATGGGCGCATTCTTTGAGTGGCCGGTCTGGCGGCGAGGCCGGCCTTCGGCCGGCGGGGCGGAGACAAGCTCCGCCCCTACGGGGGATGCGTGCACAGCTCGCCATGTCGCTGCTACAACATCCGCTCGATGCGGCGCGTGGCGTCGTTGAGCGCGTCGCGCGGCTGCTTGCGGCCGAGCAGGCAGGCATGGACCTCCTCGCCGAAGGCGTCGATCGCCTCGCTGATGCGGCTGAACGGCGTCCAGATCGGTCGCGCGGTGTCGAGCGCGCGCAGCGCGAGGTCGGCGAACGGGGCGCGGGCGCGGAACTCCGGCGCGCGGAACGTCGCCTTGCTGATCGGGCCGTTGCCGTTGATCGCCATGCGGGTCTGCACGTCGCCCCGCGTCATGAAGCGCACCCAGTCCCACGACAGCTCGGGATCGGGCCCGTTCTTCGGCACCACGACCGACCAGAAATCGACGTTGTGCCGCGCGATCTCCCACTGGCCGCGCAAGGCGCGCGCCGGCGGCACCGGCGCCGTTTCCCAGTTGCCGGCCTCGCGCGAGGCTGCCTGGTCGTTGAACAGCAGGTAGTACGTCACCGGCGCGCCGGTGGTCAGCGCGACGCGGCCCTGGCGGCACTCGCGCACCACGTCGGTCGAGCTGTAGGTTGCCCATTCCGGCGGCATCGCCCGCGCCGCCGTCAGCTCGCGGAACAGCTCGAGCGCCTTGAGATTGGGCTCCGAGTTGACCGTCACGCGGCGATCGGCGGTGACGAAATCGGCCTCGCCGTAGGCGCGCGCGAACGACATGAAGGCGTTGAAGATCTCCTGGACCGAGGTGTTCGCGGCGAAGCCGTAGTTGCGCACGGCGCCGCTGGCATAGGTGCAGCGGATCGCGGCGGCGACGAAGTCCTCGATGGTCTGGGGCGGCTCGACGCCGCGCTCGGCCAGGATGCGCTTGTTGTAGTGGATGGTGTGCACCAGCCCGCGCACCGGCACCGCCAGCTGCTGGTCGTTCAGCCGGCCGGCCGCGAGCATGCCGTCGAAGATGTCGTTGCGGTCGAGCGGCCGGGCGCGGTCGAGCGCATCGAGCGGCAGGAACCTCTCGCCGATCTCCGGATAGAGCCAGTGCGGCAGGATGTATCCGACATTGACCTCCGTGCTGCGCAGGGCCGCCTCGCGGAACACGCGATCCTGCACTTCGGGCGTGCCGAAGGTGAGCCAGTTCAGGTCGAGCTGCCCCTCGGCCGGCCTGAACTCCGCGAGCACGTCGTGCGCCGGCCCCTTGGTCACGTCCTGATGCACGCGGTGGGAAATCAGGGTCAGGCGGCGGGTGCGGACCTGCGCCGCGGCGCGCCGCGTGCCGAGCGACGCGGCCGCCACGCCGGCGGCCGCCGAGAGAAATGCGCGTCGCGAGTTCCGGATCGTCTTCGCCATCGTCTCCTCCTGTCTGGGCTTTTGTCGTTGGCGGCGCCCATGCGCCCCGTGAGTGGTCAGGCGCAGGCGGCCACCTTGCCGTCCCAGCGATGTGGCAGCGCGGCGCCGTCCAGCTTTGCAAGTTGCGTGCGCGCCGCGAGCCAGGCATCGCGCCAGTCGGCGAAGCGCGCAACGCGTTCGGGATGGCGGCGGCTGCGCAGCGGCAGGCAGGGCCATTCCGGCCGGCCGGTCGGATCGCCGATGCGCTGGAAGCGCAGGTCGAAGCTCCAGCGGATGCCGGCGCTGCGGTTGACCCCGGAGCCGTGCACGACCTCCGGGTGGAGCAGCAGCACGCTGCCCGGCTTCACCGGCACGGGGATGTCCTTGTCCGGCAGCAGCGCGTCGGGGATGCGGATGACGCCGGCGTCGAACGAGGTCACGTCGCCCGGGCAATGGTCGATCAGCCCGGCGCGGTGGCTCCCCGGAATGAGACGCACGCAGCCGTTCTCTTCGGTGGCGTCGCTGACCGCAATCCATACGGTGATGAAATGCGCGCGGTTGAATTCGGCGAGGCCGACGCCGCGGTCCTGGTGCCAGACCGCGCGCGCGGTGATGCCGCTCTGCTGGTCCGCCGGCACGTCGCGCTCGGGCAGCTTGAGCCGCACCAGGGCTATCGGGTGCAGCGCGATCTCGCCGCCGAGATAGGGCTCGACCAGATCGAGGATCTCGGGATTGGCGAGGAAGCGGAACACGCCTTCGCCGAGATGGATCGGCGAATCGGCGCCGATACCGTTCGAGGGCAGGATGATGTTGAAATGCTGGACCCAGTTGCGCACGCGATGCTTGATCGCGTTGACCACGCGCTGGAGGCGCTCCTCGAACGGCGCGCCGTGAAAACTGTCGCGCAGGACGCCCTGGCGCATCCACGCCTCGCACAGCGCGTCGAGCCGCGCCGTGTAGTCCGCGCGGATGCCGGCAAGCGCCGCCTGGCTCACCGCGTTCTCGACCACGGCGTAGCCGTCGCGCTCGAGCGCCGCCATCCAGGCGGGCGGGACGGCCGTCGCCGCGCTCATGGCGCCCGGTGCCTTGCGCTCGGCGGGGGCCCGAGCGGATTGAGGCCGAAGCGGTCCTCGCCGCTGACCAGGATCGCGTGATAGCCGGGAAAATCGATCGGCGGCTCCGTGGGGAACAGCTTGACGAGCGGCATGGTGTAGCGCGCCGTCAAGGCGGTGCGGCGATGATCCGAGCGGTTGGCTGGCGCGTGATGCAGCAGCCGCTCGGAGAACATCACGAACTCGCCGGCGCGCAGGGCGAGCGCGCGCGACGCTGCCGCGCTGAAGGAGCGCGGGTCGGCCTCCTCCGCGAAGGCCTTGCCGGGGGGGGCCGCGGTATGCGGCAGCAGCTTGCGATGCGAGCCGGGGATGACGCAAAGCGGCGAGCCGTCGGCGCGGACGTCTTCGATCGCGAGCCAGATGGTGATGTTCACCTGCGGCTCGAGCGGCCAGTAGTTGATGTCCTGGTGCCAGGGCGTCTCGAGCCCCTCGCGCGGCTGCTTGATGAAGAAGCCGGTGGTCCACACCATCAGGTCGGCCCCGAGGATGCTGGCGATGCGGCCGACCACCGCCGGGTGCGACACCAGCGCGAAGATCGCGGGCGTGTCGAGGTGCCGGCTGTGCGTGCGGTCGCGCGGGTTGGGTCCGTCGGTCGGGAACACCTCGGCGTAGAGCGAGCGGCAGATCGGCGCCATCGCTTCGGGATCCACGGCGCGGAAGGGGCCGGCGAAACCGTCGAGGTGGAAGCGCTCGACCTCGTCGCGGGTCAGGCGATGCGGTTCCCCGGCGCGGTGCGCAGCGTGCTGCAGCATGACGGCGATGTTGCGCCGGGGCGGCCGCTTCCTACAATGGCGCGAGCCGGGCAAACTTGTCCTGACCCGGTGATGCGGTCGGCGGCGCGATACGGCGAAAGCGGGGCGGATGGCGCGCACGGCGGTCATGACCCGGGAGTCCTGGATGCGCGGCCTCGCCACCGGCAGGCTCGCCGTCGAGGTGCTCATCCCGGGCTTCAATACCCAGGGCACGCCCTCCTGGCCGTGGGGATTCCACGACCGGCAGATCCCGTTTCACATCGTCTATCTCGTGACCCAGGGCGGCATGCGGGTCCGCTGGGCCGGGCGCGAGGCGGCGGTGCTGCCCGGAGCCGTGTTCTGGATGGCGCCCGATGTGCGCCATGACCTGGTGCTGCTGCGCGCGGGCGCGCCGCTGACCAGCTATCACATGCGCGTGGTCGCGCGGCGCGCCGACGGCACGCCGGCGCGGCTGGAGGACGATGTCATCATCGTGCCCGATTCGCGCGGCGTGCAGCCGGTCATGGAACTGATCTGCGAGGCGGAGGGCGACGATGGCGGCGCCTGGCACGCGGCGCGCATCCAGGGCCTCATGCTCCAGCTCTGCGGGCGCATTTTCGACGAGGAGCGCCGCGCGCGCGGCGGGCGGCGGCTGACCAACCTGCAGCAGCGCGCGATCCGCCGCTTCTGCGAGGCCCAGCTCGCGGGCGGCCTGACCTCGGCGCGCCTGGCGGCGGAGGTCGGCCTCTCGCCGGACTATTTCTCGCGCCGGTTCAAGGCGACCTTCGGCACCACGCCGCGCGTCTGGCTCGCCCAGGAGAAGATGCGCGCGGCCGCCGTGGCGCTGACCGAAAGCCGCAAGAAGGTGACGGCGATCGCGGCCGAGCTCGGCTACGATGAGATCTACGCCTTCAGCCGGCAGTTCTCGAAGTGCATGGGCTGCAGCCCGCGGACCTTCCGCCTGCGCCATCTGAGCGGCCACCAGCCTGCCCGCCCGACGGGCAAGCCAGCGCGGGGCTCGAGCAAGGCGCTCGAGGAAC
>JADMIO012779113.1_pt1 | contig 38438 bp, 34 predicted proteins | sample 8958161 | NCBI WGS metagenome assembly JADMIO01 (sample SAMN16585339, study PRJNA669376) | soil metagenome | isolation source: Crop rotation soil | place: USA: Cullars Rotation, Alabama | collected 2011 | reverse complement strand
CGCGACAACTTGTCCACGTGGAATTCTAAGCTTAGGATCCCAATGTGCTGGAAAGCTCAATGTAGACGTTCTTGGCGCCGTTCACCATGATGTCAGCGATGTCGTCGCGCGCCAGCAGCGGTTCCAGCGGTCCGAGGCCGAGAACATCGTTGCAAATGTCTTCGAGCAGCTCTTCCTGCTCGGCAATAGTCATCACCAGGTTCTTCAGGGCGATGATATCGTTGACGATATCCCGGATTTCCTCGCGCGCGCCGGTCGCATCCAGCTTCGACAGCTGGGACAAGTCGATCGTGTCTATGAGGGCGGAGAAGACCTGCGACTTCGTATCGTAGTAGCTGTCGCCCTTCTCGCGCTGCGGCCGTGGGGCTGGCGGATTGAACTCCGGCCGCCGCTGCGGAGCGGACTGCTGAACCGCCCGCTGATCCGTCTGCCGGGGAAGCTGCTTGCTCTCGCTGAGCTGGGAGCCGGCCTGAGCCAGCGCCGGAATCCGAAGCTCCGGCTTTGGCCGCGCCCCGTCTTCGTTCCCACGTCTACCGAACATGATGTGCTACCGCTTTCGCCATACGGGTTACTGCTTCTTCCTCAGCTTCAGTTTCCCGAGAATGCCGGACACGCCGGCCTTCGTCTTGGTTTTGATCTCCGCCCGCCCGGTGAGGATGTGGGCGATTTCGTTGATCACCTGCACACTCGCATTCTTGGCATCCATCTCGCCAAGCATCCGGCCATTGTTCGCGGCATTACCGAACAGCAGCGGATCGAACGGGATGATGCCCATCGGCGTCAGTCCAAGCGGCTCGGCGAAGTCAGCTGCGGAAATCTCCGCACGCTTTGGTACGCCAACCTGGTTTAAGATCAGTTTCGGAGGAGCATCGTTCGGCCGCGATTTTCGCAGCATGTCGATAATATTCTTCGCATTGCGGAGATTGGCGAGCTCCGGCGTCGCCGTAATGACGACTTCGTCGGCCTGGAGCAAAGTTTGCTTGCTCCAACCCGTCCACATATGCGGTACGTCAAGTACAAGGAGCGGCGTAGTGCGCTGCGCCGTGTCGATGATGTGCGCGAATGCTTCGGAGTCGAAATCATAGACGCGGTCAAGCGTGGAAGGGGCGGCGAGCAGCGACAGTTTCTCGGCGCACTGGGCGAGCAGCCGGTCAAGATAGACCTCGTCGATGCGTTCCGGAGAGAACACTGCCTCGGCGATCCCCTGCGCCGGATCCTGATCGAAATTGATGTTGGCCGTACCAAAAGCAAGGTCGAGATCCGCTACCATCACCTCCGTCTTGAACAGGTTCGACATCGCCCAGCCGACATTATGAGCGATGGTCGACGACCCGACGCCGCCCTTGGCGCCGACGAAAGCGATCGAGCGGCCTAGCGGCTCCGCCTCCGGGTCGACGAAAATGCTGGAGATGACCGCTATGATGTCGGCGATCGAGACTGGCGCGATCATGTATTCCGATATGCCGGCTCGCATCAGATCGCGGTACAGGGAGACGTCGTTGTAGTGGCCGATGACCACCACTTTGGTGGAAGGATCGCAGTATTCGGCGAGATCTCCGAGGCTCTCCAGCAACTGCCGCGGCTCAGCGCGCGATTCCACTATGATCAGGTTCGGCGTCGGTGCGCTCTGGTAGAATTCCACGGCCGTCGCAATACCGCCCATATGGATCTTCAGGTGCGTCTTGGCCATGCGGCGATCTTCACCGGCCCGCTCGATCGGGACAGCGATGCCGTCAGTCTCGCAGAATGCCTGGATGGAGATCCGCGGGACCGGCCGCAGGGCGTACATATCGGATTGGCTGCGATCGTCCCGCCCGGCGTCGTCGTCTTCTGGATCGTAAGCTGGCTTGCCCATCATATACCCCTCTAAGCCCGTCCTCAGAAGTTGAGGTCGTTGCCGACTTCGCGCTCCGCCTGATCCACCCAGATCGGCCCGTCGCGATATCCGTCGATCACGCGGCCACGCCGTTCGGCATCGACCTCGGTCATCTTGCGCGGACCGAGCAGATCGGCCGGGTTATCCATCTGCTGAGCCAGATTGTTCTGATACGAGCAGCCGAAATTTGTGTAGTGCTTGTTCTCGGTTGTATTGGTGAGGTCGTCGGTCCAGCGGCCGCATTTGTTGGTCTGCGCCTGCATGGCCGCGTACATGACCCTCACGGGTGCAGAAACCTCCGCGCTGCCGGCCTGATAGGACGACATCATGATACGGCCGGCGGGGACCCCTTGCGCCTTCGCGTATTTCGCGAAGTGCCTGCCTGCCTCCGCGGCGGCTGTCTGGTTTTGCGAGCCGACGGGAACGAGGATCGTCAACAGCGGCGCAGCGCTGCGGTCATAGTCGGCCAGGAAGCCGCCTAGCGCAACGCGCTGTATCTTGGTCATCCCGCGGTCACTGGCGCCAACCGGGAGATCGATCGACTGATCCTTCTCGGCGATCACAATCGGATGGTTCGTCCGATAGTCATCCGGCACGGCGCCGACAACCACGCTGTCGCGACCGGCGCAGCCGGCAAGCAGGGACATCGCCACAAGGCCCGTGATAGACGCCACCTTGACGGTTATGGTGGGACGGGGACTTGAAGCGGCCTTCGCCATTGAGAACATCTCGAACATCGTTCGTCCCCGATTACTTGTAGATGAACCCGACCATGCCGTGGTAGCGGCCGTTCGGCTTGTTGGTTTTCATGGTTCCATAAACGCGGTTCACGCGGCCCAGGAACATACCCGCGCCATCGCTTGCGGCGTTGAAGTTGTCGTCCGGCTTGACGAGGTCGTTGCGGGCAACCGGCTTGGCAAGATAAGGCGTGATCAGGATCACCAGCTCCGTCTCGTTGCGAATGAAGTCGCGGCTGCGGAACAACGAGCCGAGTACTGGCAGCTTGGAAAGGCCGGGCACGCCGTTGACGACCTGACGAATGTCATCGCGCACAAGGCCGGCAATCATCATCGACCCGCCGGAGGGCAGCTCGACGGTAGTGTCGGCCAGTCTCTTCCTGATCGACAGGAAGTTCGTACCAATAAGATTAGCCTCGGCGCTTCCACCCAGCGGTACGGAGCCCTCGTTGGTCGGCTCGGAAACGGACGTTCGGACCTTCAGGCTGATTCGCCCGGGCGAGAGCACGACAGGCAGGAATTCGAGGCCGATGCCATATTCCAGCTTCTCGACTTCATAGGAGACCGGATTGATGGTGCCGTCATCTTCGACGTCACCGCCGTCGCGGCCGGTCACGAGGTTGAACTCGCCGCCGACCTTGAAGGTCGCCTTCTCGCCAGAGACTGCGGTCAGGGTAGGTTCGGCGAGCGTCTTCATCACGCCGGCCTGCTCCATGGCGGTCAGCGACGCCGACAGGGTGCCGTTGGACAGGATAAACTTGCTGCCATGATCCTTGCCGAGACCCATGACATTGTCCGTGAAGGCGCCCCAAGTGATACCGTTGCTGTCGCCGCGGCCGAACATGTTGACGCCGAGCTGCTTCATGACGTTGCGGCTGACTTCGGCGACGGTCACCTTGAGCGTGACCTGATCCTGCCCGATGATCTGCAGCATGTTGACGATGCGGCTCGTGCGCCGTTCCTGATCGGGGTTGTCGATGTCGACACCGCCATCCGAAGAGCCGCCGCTGGCGGTCTGGGAATATTGCCCCGTCGTCGCTTCGCCGCCGCTTACGAAGATAGTGGCAAGCTCGACGGCGCGTTTCGCGTCCAATGGTGTCTCGACCGTCCCCGTCAACACCACGTTGTCGTTCAAAAGCTCGACTTTGATGGCCGACGAAGGCAGGAAGCGCGCGAGATAATCCTCGAGGCCAGCCACATCGCGCTCGATCTCGAGCTGCAGATTGGCGATCTGCTCTCCATTCGGGCCGAATACGAAGATGTTGGTCTGGCCGACTGACTTTCCGAAAAGATAGATGCGGCGCGCCGTGCGCGTCACCGCGTCGGCAACGGCCGGGTTGGCGACGAGAATGTCGTAGGCGTCAGCCGGCAGGTCGATGACGATCGACTTGTTCAGGCCGAGCTTTATGGTCTGCCCCCTGCCTTGCGTCGATCCCACCGTCGTCAGTTTCGTCTGCGCATGCGCGACTGTAGCGAGCTGCGGCGAAGTCGCCAGAAAGACCGCGCACGACAGAAGTGTGGCCATCGCGGACCTGAAAACAGTTCTGGCGGACCTGCGCATGTTGGCGGGAGCCGTGACCATGATCGAATTCATTTCCGCGCCCCCACCTCGGAGACCTCACCGGATTTGATCATCCGGACGGTCCCTCCCTTGCCATTGCTAGAAACCAGATAATCGGCCTGACCCGCCGCGGGCACCTGCGCATCGGCGATCGAGCGCAATGCCAGCGTCAACCGGTCGGCCATTTGCTGCGCTACCGTGATGATCTCCGCCTGCTGCGGCGTCAGTTCCAGCGTGGCAGTGCTGCCGACCTTCGACATTTCGCCCTTCTCGTCGGGCTGAAGCACCTGGTCGATCGCCAATACCTTTATGTTCTGCAGGATGGTTTCGGTGACGAATCCGGTGGCCGAACCGTTATCCGACCGGCGCGTCATGATCACGTCGACATAATCGTTGGGCAGGATGAAGCCGCCAGCCGACGTGTCGACCGCGATCTGCGTAGCAACCGCACGAAAGCCGGCCGGAAGGATGGACGACATGAAGCTTTTGCCGCCGCCGACCAGCTTGGTTCGGCGAACGGGCTCACCAGAATAGATCGGCACGCGGGCGACGGCTTTCGTCAATTCGTCAAGTGCCCCCGGTTCGGCGGCTTTGGTGATGAACCCATCGCTGATGCCGGTCGATGGCCACTGCTGCCATGAGATGCTGGTGCCGACGCCGGTACCCATCGGAATATCGGCACTCGCAACCAGCACTTCGGTGACTTCCACGCCGGGCTGGCTCGGGCCCGCGCTCTCCACCACGGTGGGCGGAGGAGCGGTCATATTCTTTGCAACATAGGCTGCGCCTATCGCTGCCGCCCCTGCCACACCCAAAATGATGATGCGTGATGCTGCCATCTGGTAAACCCCGCGCCATGGCAATATTCATTCACAGCCGGGAATTTGCGGGTTCAATCGTCAAATTACGGTTAACGGAATGCGAACAATCGTGCTTAATTTTACGTTTATTTGACGTTTGAAGGCGCGAGGCGGATTAGCGCCATTATCGCGATAAGCTATTGAGACGCCATGCGCCGGTCAGGCTCAGAAGGCAATCAACTGCTGCTGCGCCCAAGTCATCAGGTAGGTATCCGGATATACGATCAAGCCGCCAATGGCCAAGGCAATGCCGTATGGAATGCCCTTTTGGGGATCCGCCAGATTACGCAAGAATATGTTGTGGCCGGAGACTGTGCTCAACGGCGAGTTCCTGAACAGGAGTACAAAGAGCGTCAGTGCACCGCCTACGACGGACGAGACAACAAGATATTCCACGAGGTGGAGGTTGAAGCCCATATAAAGCGCGGTCGCTGACAACAGCTTTGCGTCGCCACCGCCGATTCCGCCGGCCGCGAACAGCGCGAAAGTTACGGTTAGGACCGCGAACCCTGCCGCAAAGTGCATTGCGTAGGTCTGCCAATCCATCCCGGTAAGCGGTGCCGCGACGGCGAAGGCGGCGACCAGAATTATCGAAACGCGATTGGCAATCGTCATCGACATCATGTCAGAAATCGCCGCAAAAGCCATGCATAACGGGAATACGACGAGGATGACAGCTTCGACCATCTGACAAGGCCCTAATTCACTTGCTTCTACGAACATGTAGGCCGCCCCGTTGACGGAGCGGCCTACTTTGTCGGGTGATAATCGACTTCAGCCTATTACGGAACGACGACCGCACCGAGCTTGGTAGCGATGGCGTTGAACAGATCGGATAGCGAACCGCCAAGGGCAGTAGCAGCAGCGATGATGCCCACCGCGATCAGAGCGGCGATAAGGCCGTATTCGATAGCGGTTGCGCCAGACTCGTTCTTGGCAAAACGTGCGATAAGCTTCGACATGATTGGATCCTTGCTCCACGTGTTAACAGCAATTCCGTCAACTGTTCTTATCCGTCGATCGGAATACCAAGCAACTTTGGTTGGCGTCGTTTGGTTGATCGCAATCTACGCGGAGGCTCTTTCAAGCTCATTAAGAAATAGCATTACCGAATTCTTTCAGCAACCAACCTGTACACATTGGTGAACTTGACATTAATAACGGCACTACGATTTTACTGAATATAATGCGCCGATCGAGGTCGACGGAAATCTGCACCCCAAGCGATTTGAGGAGACTATTGGCGCTCAGCAAGGCAGGGATGTCTGCTGGATTGTGGATCGCTTAACGGTCGGTTCACCAATGTCGTTCATCTTCCCGTTAACGTTTGGCAAGAATGGGGACCCATGATGGCCGCATTGAAGTTGCAATCATTGGCGCTTGGGGCGGCTTTGGCGTTTGCCGCCATCAGCAGCGCGCATGCAATCGACGGCATCAACGTTGTGATGAACCAGGCAAAGATCGTAAAGCTCGCTCGGCCAGCTGACACCATAGTTGTCGGCAACCCGGAGATTGCCGACGCTTCGGTGCAAGATGCAACGACGCTGGTGCTGACCGGCAAAGGTTTCGGAGTGACCAATCTTGTTGTGATGGATGCTGAAGGAAATCCGATCGTCGATCAGCAAATCATCGTTTCGCGACAGGAAGCCGACTCACTGCGTATATATAGACGCGCAGACATCCAGACGCTGTCATGCACGCCTTATTGCGAAGGAGCCTACCGCTCTCCAGCAGAGGTTGCCTCGGACTCGACTATGGGCAGCGGCAATTAGGGCATTCGTCGCTACACCAATAAGTTTTTTCCTGAAATCAGAATATTGTCCTTGACATGGACACATGTCTCGTGGAATCGATCCCGCACGGATAAGCGGGTAGCGGTAATGCACTGGAAAGCGAAAGACAGGAGGGATAACGAGGCGCTTCGGCGTCTTGCCGTCGTCCTGCTGACGCTGGCAGGTATCGCCGAAGGTATTTCCCTGCGCTCCAAGCCGATCTGCGCCGTCTTGCTCTGGCTGTTGTGCAGGGCGGAAGCTCGGGTATACGGCTTTGCCTGCAAAGCCGGTTTGGGTGCCGCGCTGGCATTCCCGTCCACCGCATCGCCGGTATGTTGGCTGGGCGGCACCGGAGAAGCGGCGCGCCTTGCCGAAAAATTCCGGGCGCTTGCAGCATGCTTCTTTGCCCTCTCGCGCATGGCCGCGCGAGGAGTTTGGGCGGCCCGGCGAAACGGTTCAGTCAGCCGTTTGGCAGCTTATCAGGCCGTGATTGGAACCTGCCCTTGCTCCGGTCCGCTCCATCGGTCGCTCATCGACACGTCATGACGCGTCTCTCGCCCTGATTTGCGCGTTTCACGGCGGCGCCAACATACGATAACAGCATCGCTTTCAACCGGTCAGGAATCGGATCGGTTACGTAGCGGTGAATGACCGCACACCGATTTTATCGTTCAACAACACCGGCTTTCAACGGTTTTCCGCTATGGATTCTGTCTACGGGCAGGGTTCAGGCAAGAACGATGAAAACCTCAGAAACCGCAGCGGCAAGACGCGGCCAAGGCCGCCGGCGGCTTGCGCGCAGATTTCTGCGCAACGAAGCCGGCGCCGCAGCGATTGAGTTTGCTTCCCTGGCGATACCCTTCTTCCTGATGGTTTTCGCCATCGTGGAAACCTGCATCTCGTTTACCGCCCAGCAAGTACTGCAGAATGCGACTGATGAATACGCCCGTCAGGTGCGGACAGGACAGGTGCAGGCTTCCGACATCACCGCGACAAAGGTGAAAACGTTCATCTGTGACCGCATCAAGGTCCTGGTACCGAATAGCTGTCCGGGGCTCTATATAGACCTCAAAGAATACACTTCTTTTGAGGAAGCCGCGAAAGTCAAGACAAAGTTTAAAATCGACAAGGACGGCACGCGCGATCTGGACGACACTGGTTTCGACACGATCGCGGGCGGTCCGGTGACCATCAATATGCTTCGTGTCTACTACAAATGGCCGGTCATGACTGATCTGATGCGGGCGTATCTCTCCAATATTGCGGGCGGCAAGACGCTACATTTCGCTACGACCACCTGGCGCAATGAGCCGTTCTCGTCGGCGGGCAACTGACATGACCCCTGATCTGCAGTCTGAGACGATGCCGACGGTACGCCGTGGGGCCTTTCGCCGGAAGCTTTTGCTCATCCGCGCGGCGGTAGCCCGGCTGCGCGCCGATAGCCGTGGTGTCGCTGCGGTCGAGTTCGCCTTCATCGCGCCGATCCTGTTCGTGATGTATTTTCTGACGCTCGAAATCACGCTGGCAATCGAGAACAACAAGAAGGTTGGCCGCGTCGGCAGCATGGTGGCCGACCTGATCACCCAGCAGAATGCGGTCACGTCTTCGCAGGTGGACGCGATCATGCAGATCGGGGGTGCGATCTATCAGCCCTATGGCCGATCACAGCCCAAGATCATCGCCACCGCAATCACGATCACCGCTAGCCCTGGCTCCACGTCAACCGTGACCTGGTCGCGCAAGCTGGACAACGGCAAATTCGACAAGGGCGAGACCAAAGGCACGCCGGTGACTGTTCCCGCCAACCTCAATATTCCCGGCACATTCCTCATCCGGGTTCAAAGCTATCTCGATTACAAGCCCATCATAACCTGGACGGTCGAACAGAAGGCGGCGCTGAGCATCGACAGCGCGTTCGACGTCATTAAGATGGGCCAGACCTATTATCTGCGGCCGCGTGTAAGCGGTACGATCCCCTGCTCGAACTGCCCCTGAGCCGAGCCTGCGCCGGAGCTTCGGCGCAAATCATGTAGCGCTAATATCCAGCTTGCCTGTCAACCAGATCGCGCAATGGCGCGCCGCCGTCATGAGCATCCATCTGGTCGAGCATCGGAGCGACGAGGAAATCCGGATCGGACGTTGCCGCCGAGTGAGGGGTGACGAATACCTTTGGATGCGCCCATAGCGCGCTGGTCTTCGGCAACGGCTCAACCTCGAACACGTCGAGACTTGCTTCCTTCAGCGTGCCGTCTTCCAGCGCCTTCAGGATGTCATCATCCTTCTGCAGCCGGCCACGGCCGGCATTGATCAGCACCGATCCGCCCAGACTGTTGCGCCGGCGCAATTCCTTCAGCAGTGCGTAGTCGACGATGCCATGCGTGACTGCGGTCAACGGCAGCAGCACCACCAGAATGTCGGTCTGGTTGAGGAATGGCCGCAGGCCGGCATCGCCTGCGAAGGTGGTCACGCCTTCGACGACCCTTTCGGACCGGCTCCAGCCATTGACCCTGAAGCCCAGCGCCAGCAGCGCCTGCGCCGCATCACGGCCGAGATTGCCCAGCCCCATGATCCCGACCGAAGTATCGGCTGCGGTGCGCTGAACAGGCTCGCGCCAAATCTTGCGCTTCTGCTGCGCACGGTACATCTGGCCAAATCGATGATGATCCATGACGCGCCAGACCACATATTCGGTCATGTGCTTCGACAGGTTTGGATCCACCACGCGCACGATCGGTACATCTGGCACGGTCCTGTCGGCGAGAATGTGATCGACACCGGCGCCTATCGAGAAAATCGCCCTGAGGTTGGGAAGATTGGTCAGAATGCCTGGCGGCTGCTTCCAGACGACCGCGTATTCGATCGTCGGATCACCGGCGCTTTCCGGACGCAGCAGCACGTGGCGACGCGCTGCCAGTAATTCGTGCCAGCGCTGCGGGTTGAAGCCCGAAACCGAGAGCAGCACCTTGCCTCTATCCATGCCGCTGACCTTCCCCCGGCTTATTCGTTGAAGCGCATGCCGCAGAATGCAGGCTCGCGATCTTTCGCTACTGGCTGACCGATCCTATCGGTGCCGTCTCGATACGGAAAGCCGCCGATATGAGCGCCTTTGTGTATTCAGTCCGCGGCGCCTCGAAAATCTGGCTGGCGGGGCCATGCTCGACAACCTTGCCGTTACGCATGACGATCACCTCGTTCGCCAGTGCACGCACGACCTTCAGGTCGTGGCTGATGAACAGATAGGCGAGGTTGTGCTTTGCCTGAAGGTTTCGCAGCAGGTCCACCACCTGAGCCTGTACGCTCATATCCAGCGCCGAAGTCGGTTCATCCAGCATGACGAAGCGCGGGTTCAGAACCATCGCCCGAGCGATCGCGACACGCTGCCGCTGTCCGCCCGAAAATTCGTGCGGATAACGATGACGTGCCTCTGGGTCCAGTCCGACCTCCTTCATCACGTCCACCACGCGTCTGTCGCGCTCGGCCTCCGAAAGCGACGGCTCATGGATGCCAAGGCCTTCAGCGATGATTTCGGCCACTGACATACGCGGGCTAAGCGAGCCGAACGGATCTTGGAACACGATCTGAAGTTCGCGCCGCAGCGGCCGCATATCGGAAAAGGACAGCTCGTCGATCTCCTTGCCGTCAAAGCGGATTTTTCCCTTCGATGAGATCATCCGGCAAAGCGCCAGCCCTAGCGTCGTCTTGCCGGAACCGGATTCGCCGACGACGCCGACCGTCTGTCCGGCACGGACATCTATATCGATCCCGTCGACTGCCTTCACGTGATCGACCGTTCTGCGGAAGAAGCCTTGCTTAATGGGGAACCAGACTTTCACATCCTGGCCGGCCATGACCGATTTCGCGGCTGGATCGGCTTTAGGCGGGCGGCCCTTTGGCTCCGCCGCGAGCAGGTGGCGGGTGTACTCGTGCTGCGGGTTGGAAAATATCTCCTTCGTCGGGCCGGCTTCGACGATCCGGCCTTTCGTCATCACGCAGACACGGTCGGCGATCTTTCGAACGATGCCGAGGTCGTGGGTGATGAACAGCATCGACATGCCGTTCTTCTCTTTAAGCTCAGCCAGCAGTTCGAGAATCTGCGCCTGAACGGTGACGTCGAGCGCGGTCGTCGGCTCGTCGGCAATCAGTAGTTCCGGCTCGTTCGCCAGCGCCATGGCGATCATCACGCGTTGCCGCTGGCCGCCGGAAAGTTGGTGCGGATAGGCACCGAGCCGTTTTTCCGGTTCGCGGATACCAACCTCGTGCAGCAGTTCCAGCGTCCGCTCCCGCGCCTGTCGATCGCGCATTCCGCGATGCACGGAAAGAACCTCGACGATCTGCTTTTCGATCGTGTGCAGCGGATTGAGCGAGGTCATCGGCTCCTGGAAGATCATGGTGATCTTGTTGCCGCGCACCTTGCGCAACTCCGGCTCGCTCATCGCGAGCAGGTCCTTTTCGGCAAACAGGATCTGGCCCGATGGATGGCTGGCTGGCGGATAGGGCAAAAGCTTCAGCACGGAAAGCGCCGACACCGACTTGCCGGAACCGGATTCACCCACCAGCGCGACCGTCTCGCCCTTGGCGATGTCGAACGAGATGCGGTCGACCGCGAGCGACGTGCGCCCGCCTTGCGTAAACCCCACCGACAGATTGCGGACGGAGAGCAGGGGTGCGCCACTCATTTGAACGTCTTCCGCGGGTCGAAAGCATCGCGCGTCGCCTCGCCGACGAAGATGAGCAGCGACAGCATGATCGAGATCACGAAGAAGCCGGTGAGTCCCAGCCACGGCGCGGTGAGATTGCGCTGGCCCTGCTTCAGCAACTCACCCAGTGAAGGCGAGCCCGGCGGCAGTCCGAAACCGAGGAAGTCCAGCGAAGTCAGTGTGGAGATCGAGCCGTTGAGGATGAAGGGCAGGAAGGTCAGCGTCGCTACCATGGCGTTCGGCAGCAAGTGGCGCACCATGATCGTTCGGTTGGGCACGCCAAGTGCGCGCGCTGCGTTGACATATTCGAAGTTCCGCGCCCGCAGGAATTCCGCTCGGACGACGCTGACGAAAGCAGTCCACGAAAAAACGAGCATCAGCGCAAGCAAGATGAAGAAGCCTGGTGGCAGGATCGCCGATACGATCAGGAGCAGATAGAGCACTGGCATGGATGACCAGATCTCAATGAAGCGCTGCAAGATCAGATCGGTCCAACCGCCGAAATAGCCCTGTACTGCGCCGGCGGAAACACCAATCACCGCAGATCCCGCGGTGAGGATCAGGCCGAAAAGCACGGAGATGCGGAAGCCGTAGATTATTCGCGCCAATACGTCTCGTGCCTGGTCGTCAGTGCCCAGCCAATTCCAGTTGCCAATCACGCAGTTCTCGTCATTGATGCCATCCGGATAGCGGCTGCAACGCTCCTCTTTCGTATACATCCATGATGGCTTTGCTGGTGCGGCTTCCGGTGCATCGTTGTTCGTGGTGCTGTAGGAGTAGCGGATCGGCGGCCAGATCATCCAGCCATTGGCCTTGATCTCGTCACTGATCACCGGATCGCGATAGTCCGTGACGGCGTAGAAGCCGCCGAATTTCTCCTCAGGGTAGTCGACGATTACCGGAAACAGGATCTCGCCCTTGTATGAGGCGATGATCGGCTTGTCGTTCGCAACGAACTCCGAAAATAGCGAAATCACGAAAATCACGAGGAATATCCAGAGCGACCAGTAACCGCGCCGGTTCGCCTTGAAATTCAGCCAGCGCCGGTGGTTCAGCGGTGAAAGCCAAGGCCGCGCGGCCCGCTCGCGCACTCTTTCCACCTCGGCCTTGACGAGCGTGTCAGACATCACACGTCTCTCCGCTCGAAGTCGATGCGGGGGTCAATCCACGTGTAGATCATATCCGACAGCAGGCCCACGACGAGGCCGATAAGTGAGAAGATGTAAAGATTGGCGAAGACGACGGGATAATCGCGCTCCAGCACGGAGCGGTAGCCGAGCAGCCCCAACCCGTCGAGCGAGAAGATGTTCTCGATCAGCAACGAGCCGCTGAAGAAGGCGGAAATGAACGCTGCAGGAAAGCCGGCAATTACGATCAGCATCGCGTTGCGGAAGACGTGACCGTAAAGCACCTGCCTCTGCGTGAGACCCTTAGCACGCGCCGTCACCACATATTGCTTGCGTATCTCGTCGAGAAACGAGTTCTTCGTCAGAAGCGTCGAGGTGGCGAAGGCCGAGAGCACCATCGCCGTCAAGGGCAATGTCAGGTGCCAGAAATAATCGACTATCTTGCCCCACAGGGAAAGTTGGTCCCAATTATCCGAAGTCAGCCCGCGCAATGGGAACAGGTCGTAGAACGAACCGCCGGCGAACAGGATCATCAGCAGGATGCCGAAAAGGAACCCCGGAATCGCGTAGCCGACGATGACAATGCCGCTGGTCCAGATATCGAAGGCGGAACCATCTTTGACCGCCTTGCGGATGCCGAGCGGGATTGAAATCAGGTAGGATAGCAGCGTGATCCACAAACCGATGGAGATCGACACCGGCATCTTCTCGATGATCAGGTCGATGACGGAGATATCGCGGAACCAGCTGTCGCCGAAATCGAATCGCAGGTAGTTCCACATCATGATGCCGAACCGCTCTAGCGGCGGCTTGTCGAAGCCGAATTGCGTTTCGAGCTTTTTTATGAATTCCGGATCGAGGCCCTGCGCGCCGCGATACTTCGACGTTTCGCCGGATGTCTCGAAATTGTTGCCGCCGCCATCGCCGCCACCGCCTGAGATGCGGTCGGTTGAATCGCCGCCTTGGCCTGTCAGTTTGGCGATCACTTGCTCAACCGGGCCACCGGGGGCGAACTGAACGATGGCGAACGTAATCGCCATGATGCCGAACAGCGTCGGAATCATCAGCAGGATGCGGCGGAGGAGATAGGCGCCCATCAGCCCATCGCCTTTTCCGTACGAACAGGCATTGCGTACCCGGCCATCCTATCAGGCTTTCCCAATCGCATCCGCCTTATCCTTGTCGAACCACCACATCGTCTCGATCGGGAAGCCGAAATCGGGCTTAGGCTCTCGAAAGCCGAACATGTCCCAATAGGCGACGCGGTGATTCGGCGAGTACCAGCATGGAATCCAGTCCTGCCGCGCACGCAAGACCCTATCAAGTGCGCGCATCGCGACGGTCATGCTTTTTCGGTCCTGCGCCCGACCGACAGCCGCGATCAACTCATCAACCGCAAGGTCGGCCGTTCCAGGCAAATTATACGCACTCGGGACGTTGGCGGAGCGCGAGTGGTACATGTTCTCCAGGCTATCGGCGGTCGGCGTCGCGCTCCACGACAAGGCCATCATGATAAGGTCGAAGTCGAAATCAAGTTGCCGGCGCTGATACTGCGCGGTGTCGATTAGCCGTATCGAGGCATCGAATCCGATCGCCTTCATGTTTTCGACCCAGGGGCCAAACAGTGTCGCAAGGCCGTCCTCATCGACGAGGAACTCGACCGCGAGCTTTTCCCCCTTTTCATTGACGAGCGCGGAACCCGAGCGCTTCCAGCCCGCTTCCGCAAGCAACCTGGATGCAGCGCCAAGCAACTTCCGATCGCGCCCGGAAGCATTGGCTTCGGGCTGCAGGATAGCCTCGCCGAAAACCTCCGTCGGCACTCGGTCCCGCAACGGTTCGAGAAGCGCCAGTTCCTCCGGCGAAGGTAATCCCTCGGCCTTGTAATCCGATTTTTCGAAGGACGATTGCGAACGAAGATATGCATCGAAGAATAGATTGCGGTTCGTCCAGGGAAAATCGAAGCACATGCCTATAGCCTTGCGCACCCGTATATCCTGGAAGCGCGGCCTGCGGAGATTGATAGCAATTGCCTGCATGGAAGGCCGGGTCTCCGCGGGAAACAGGCGCTTCACCACCTTGCCCTCGCTGAGCGAAGGGAAATTGTAGTCCTTTGCCCACACCCGCGAGGTGAATTCCTCGCGATAGAAGATGTCGCCCTTCTTGAAGGCCTCGAATGCGCCAAGCCGCTGCTGGTAGAATTCGATCCGTATGCGGTCGAAATGATAGTGACCGCGATTGAGCGGTAGATCCTTGCCCCAATAATCCGCCACGCGGTCATATTCGATCCACTGGCCCGCGGCCAAGCGTCCAACCTTATAGGGGCCGGAGCCAAGCGGCGGGGTCATCCCAGCGCTGTCGAACTTGTTGGCGGCATAGAATTTCTTCGAGAAGACCGGAAAGATCACGACGTCGAGGATCGTGCGTTCCGATTGCTTACCAGAAAAAGTCAGCCTGAGCCGCCGCTCGTCCAACACAACGGCCTCGGTCAGTTGCGTCAGCGTCAGCTGGATTTGTGCGTGGCCGCTTTGCTTGAGTGTGTTGTAGCTGAAGGCCACATCCTCTGCCGTTATCGGCGAACCATCGTGAAATTTCGCCTCTGGCCGCAGAACGAATTCGAAGCTGTTACGGTCGTCGGAGATCGTAACGCTTTCCGAGAGCAGCCCGTAGACGGAGTCCGGCTCGTCGAGCGCTGCGCCCATCAGGGAGTCGAAGCAATATTCCATACGCGGCGGCGCGTCGCCCTTCGGTACGAAACTGTTCAGCGTGTTGAAGGTTTGCGGGTTCTGGTTGTACAGCCAGTAGGATGGCGAGAAGACGAATGTGCCGCCTTTCGGGGCATCCGGGTTGGCGTAGTCCAAATGCGCAAAGTCGGCAGGATATTTGAGGTCGCCAAAGGCAGAAAGGCCTCGCAATGGCTTGCCTGTCGGGCTTGCCGCAAACAGCTTTCGTGGCAGCATTGGCGCGGCAATCGCCGAGCTGACCCCGGCCATGAAACTGCGACGTGTCGGACGCATCAATTGACGCTCTTGTATTTTGCCGCGAGCGCCTTTTCTTTTTCCACGTCAATCCACCAGGAATCTATGTCCGGCCCTACATAGGTCGGCTGCTTCTCTGGGATGCCGAATTTGTTCCAATAGGCGAGCCAGACGTCCGGCCTGGTGAATTGCGGCACGAGATAGTAGTTCCACAACAGAACACGGTCGAGCGCACGGGTCGATGCGACGAGATCGTCGCGGTCGGTCGCGAAGATGATGCGGTCGACCAAGGCGTCTACAACCGGATTCTTGATGCCCGCGTAGTTACGGGAGCCGGGGCTGTCCGCCGCCTTTGACGACCAGAAGTCGCGCTGCTCGTTTCCAGGAGAGTCCGACTGCCCCAGGCGCGCCGTTATCATGTCGAAGTCGAAATCGTTGACGCGCGCAATGTACTGGCTGGTGTCCACGATACGGAATGAGGCCGTCACGCCAATCTTGCGCAGCATATTGACATAGGGGTTGACCGTCGGCTCGCTGCCCTCGTCGAAGCCTAGAATTTCTATGACGAACGGTTCGCCGGTCTTCTCATTGACCATCTTGCCGTCCTTGATCTTCCAGCCGGCTTGGGCGAACAGGTCGATCGCCTTACGCAGGTTCTGTCGCTCCGATTGCGGAGTATCGAAAACCGGCATCTTGAACTCCTGGGTAAAGAGCTCGGGCGGCAATTTGTCCTTGAATTCGTTTAGTATATCCAGCTCTTTGCCTTGCGGCAGGCCGCTCGAAGCAAGGTCGCTTCCCATGAAGTAACTGGTTACCCGTACGTTCCGGCCGAAAGATTGTGTGCGGTTCATGGTCTCGAAGTCGAAGGCATAGCCAAGCGCTTCACGCACACGCCGATCCTCAAACTTGGCACGACGGGTGTTCATCATGAAACCTTGCATCGATGCGAGCGAGGCGGCTTCAAACTCCTGTTTGATGACGTCGCCAGCCTTCAGCGCAGGAAAATTGTAGCGGGTCATCCAGAGACGGGCACTGTTTTCAGCTTCGATGTCGTTGAGGCCACCCTTAGTGAAGGCTTGCCAGGCGGCGCCGTCACTCAGGATATAAACATAGCGCCGAAAGTCGAAATTCTCCCGGCCAATCTTTACCGGCAGTTTCTGGCCCCAATAGTCCTTTACGCGTTCCCAGATGATTTCCGAGCCCGGCTTGAAGCTTTTGATTTTATAGGCGGCCGAGCCAAGCGGCGGTTCCAGCGTTGGCTGCGTTATGTCGCGCTTCTTGCCACTGGCATCTGTGCCTTCCCACCAATGTTTCGGCAGGACGACCATCTGGCCAAGAATTTTCGGGAGTTCGCGATTGCCCTTCTGGTTGAAGCGAAACTCGACCTCGCGATCACCGACCTTAACCGCCTCGGTAACGTTCGCGTAGTAGGGACCGTATTGCGGGCTGTTTGCCTTAAGAAAATTGAACGTCCAGATCACATCGTCGACAGTAATCGGTTGGCCATCGTGCCATTTTGCAAGCGGGTTGAGCCGATAGGTGGCTGACGAATAATCCTCCGGGTATTTGTAGGCCTCCGCGATAAGCGCATGGCTGACATTGGGCTCATCAAACGCATCTTCCATCAGTGTATCGTAAAGCAGCCCCCCGCCGAAGCCTGATCCAAAGCCGGCTGCGGGCGTGCCGCGAACGATGTATGGATTGAAGCTATCAAAGGTCCCGGAGGCGACCGAGTTGAGTGTTCCACCCTTCGGCGCATCGGGATTGACGTAATCGTACTTTTTGAAGTCCTCGCCATATTTGGTTTCGCCCCAGAGAGCCGACGAGCTATGCCAATCATCCGCGCTTGCGCCCAGCGTTACCGCAAGCAACGCGGCGAAAGTCAGAGCAAATGCCTTCGCGTTCCACAACATCGGCAATCGTCCTTTCGAATTCTGTAGTCACCGCCGGGCGAGGCGCGAATCGCTGCTGGGCCATCCGCTTCGCCAGATTCCACTTCACGTCAGGCCTACTCGTGATTTCGCGCTCACGAACGTTTTTACATGTACCTCAAAGCGCCCACCTGGTGTCGGCTCGAGCAAATTCAGGGAAGTTTTCCTCAATTTCCATTCCGAAGCAAAATTGGCGTAGCATCAAATTGTCCTAGATCCCGCGTCGTCACACACCTGATAGCAAAAAAGCCGGGCAGAACCCGGCTTTTTCGTGATTGTCGCGATTACAAATTTGTCATTGTGCGGGGGCCGGCTCTGCCGGCTTCGTGGCGTCGGCTGGGGCCGTTTCCGCGGGCTTCGCCGCATCTGCCGGGGCCGCCGGAGCGGCTTCCGCAGGCGCCGCGCCATCTACGGGCTTCGCGCCCGCGGCAGCGGGAGCAGCACCTTCCGCCGGCGCGGAAGCATTTTCGGCAGCTGGCGCGGCAGCAGCGGCATCCGGAAGCGCTGCTGGGCTATCGGCTTGCGAGCGCAGATAGGCAATCACGTCGGCTCGCTCCTGAACCTTTTTGAGGCCGGCGAAGCCCATCGCGGTACCCTTCACCAGCGCCTTCGGCGAAAGCAGGAAGTGGTCGAGATGTTCGTAATCCCACACGACGCTGCCGCCCTGCGAAAACTCCTTCATTGCCGCCGAATAGGAGAAGCCAGCATGGCCAGCGACTGGACGGTTGACGATGCCCCAGAGGTTCGGTCCCACCTTGTTGGCGCCGGTAGCGTCGTCGGTATGGCAGGCAGCGCATTTCTTGAACACGGCCGCGCCCTGCTCGACATTGGCAGTTGCCAAAAGCGGCAGTACCGACTCCTGAACCTTGGCTTCGCCGCCGCCGCCGCCGTGATCCTCTTCCTGAGCTTCGATGGCATAGCCCGGCTTTTCGGGAACGGGCGCAGCGAAAATCGCATCGGATACGAGGCCGACCGAGAAGACCACAAAGACAGCCCCCAGCAGCGCGCCGATAATCTTGTTGAATTCGAAAGAGTCCATCCGCTCCAGGCTCCTGATCCCCGCCCGCAGCCAGAAATTCCGGTGCACAGGCATGATGCCGCAACCGGGAAGCCACCCGGTCAGGTGGCCGGGAAACTAGGTCTTTTGCTTCATCGTTGCAACTCTTATAAGGAGCGTCCTCGTGAGACGTTTTGCCACTTTCGAAGAGCGCTTTTTGCCCGGTCATCCATGAAAAATCTTGTCCTCATCCCTGCCCGCATGGCCTCGACGCGCCTTCCGGGAAAACCGCTCGCAGATATCGCCGGAAAGCCGATGATCGTGCACGTCGCCGAGCGCGCAACCGAAGCCGGACTTGGCCGCGTGGTCGTGGCCACCGACACCGAATCCGTAGCCGAGGCAGTCCGCGCGCACGGCCAGGAGGCGGTTATGACGCGGATCGACCACGAATCCGGTTCGGACCGCATTTTCGAGGCGCTATCGAAGCTCGATCCTGACAGCCAGGTCGAAGTCGTGATCAACGTGCAGGGCGATTTGCCGACCATCGAGCCCGCGACCATCGCCGCAGCGCTTTCGCCGCTGAACGATTCTGCCGTCGATATCGGCACGCTCGGTGTCGAGATCACGCGCGACGAAGAACGCACAAACCAGAACGTGGTAAAGATCGTCGGCGCGGAAATCGCGCCATCGCTGCTGCGCGCGCTCTATTTCACACGTGCCACCGCACCCTGGGGGCCCGGCGCGCATTTTCACCACATCGGATTGTACGCATACCGCCGCAGTGCGCTTTCACGCTTCGTCAAAATGCCACCATCGCCGCTGGAGAAGCGCGAGAAGCTGGAGCAGTTGCGGGCATTGGAGGCAGGCATGCGCATCGACGTCGCCATCGTCGATTCGGTGCCGCTCGGCGTGGACACGCCGGAGGATCTCGAACGCGCCCGCGAAATGCTCGCCGGGAAGGCCTGACCCATGGTGGAAAGAACCAACCGTATATCTTTCCAAGGAGAGCCGGGAGCAAATTCCGACACGGCGTGCCGCAACGTCTATCCGGCCATGGAGCCGCTGCCTTGCCCGACCTTCGAGGACGCCTTCAACGCTGTCGAGACCGGCAAGGCCGACCTGGCCATGATCCCGATCGAGAACACGATCGCCGGACGCGTCGCCGACATCCATCATCTGCTGCCGGAGTCGAAGCTGCATATCGTCGGCGAATATTTCCTGCCGATCCATTTCCAACTGATGGTGCTGCCGGGCGCCAAGCTTGAGGACATCAAGGCGGTCTACAGCCACATCCATGCGCTCGGCCAATGCCGCAAGATCATCCGTCGCCACCGCTGGAAGCCCATCGTTGCCGGCGATACCGCAGGCGCCGCGCGGCAGATCGCCGAGGAGGGCAACCGGGCAAATGCCGCACTCGCGCCAAGGCTGGCCGCGTCGCTCTATGGATTGAACATCGTGGCCGAGAATGTCGAGGACACCGAAACCAACGTGACACGGTTCGTGGTGCTGTCGAAGACGAAGCAGTGGGCGCCGCGACGCAATCCAGCACAACGCATGATGACCACTTTCGTCTTTCGCGTGCATAACATTCCGGCCGCGCTCTACAAGGCGATGGGCGGCTTTGCAACCAACGGCGTTAACATGACAAAACTCGAGAGCTATCAGCTCGGCGGCACCTTCTTCGCGACCTTGTTTTATGCCGATATCGAAGGCCATCCCGATGATGCCAATGTTGGACAGGCGCTGAAGGAGCTGGCATTCTTCTCGAAGGAGGTCCGCATTCTCGGCGTCTATGATGCACACGAATTCCGCGACACTCAGGTTGTCGACGATTGAGCGGCGGCGAGAAAGCCCCGGATGCGCGGGCACGCAGACAGCGCAGGATGCTGCGCGTGCTCGGCGGCGAGACGCTGGCGCCTCCGCCGATCTGGATGATGCGCCAGGCTGGACGCTACCTGCCGGAATACCGCGCGATGCGAGCGAAAGCCGGTTCCTTTCTCGACCTTTGCTACAATCCCAATTTCGCGGTCGAGGTAACACTTCAGCCGATTCGCCGCTTCGGCTTCGACGCGTCAATCCTGTTCTCCGACATTCTGGTCGTGCCACACGCGCTCGGTCGTGACTTACGTTTCGTGGAGGGGGAAGGCCCACGCATGACGCCGATCGAACCGGCGGAGATCGCGGATCTCGGCGATGGGCACGATTTTCACGCGAATCTCGCGCCAGTCTATGAAACGGTGTCGCGGCTTCGTGCCGAACTCCCGCCCGAAACGACGCTGATCGGTTTCTGCGGCGCGCCGTGGACCGTCGCAACCTATATGATCGCCGGACGCGGAACACCGGACCAGGCGCCATCACGGCTGTTCGGCTATCGCGAACCGGACGCCATGGCGCGGCTGCTTGGCAAGCTCGCTGAGGTTTCCGCCGAATATCTGATCCGGCAGATCGATGCGGGCGCGGATGTCGTGCAGATTTTCGATTCATGGTCCGGCGTGCTCGACGAGGCGAGCTTCGATGCCTGGTGCGTACAGCCGGTCGCAGAGATCGTCCGCCGTGTACACGCAGTGCACCCACATACGCCTATCATCGGGTTTCCGCGCGGCGCCGGCAGCCTCTATGCAGGCTATCGCGAAACGACGGGCGTAAACGCATTGGGATTGGACTGGTCGGTTCCGTTGGCGCAGGCCAGGGCGCTGCAGGAGTCAGGCGCCGTTCAGGGCAATCTCGATCCGCTCAGGCTGGTTGCAGGCGGCAGGGCGCTTGACGAAGGCATCGATGCGATCGTGCGGGCACTCGGCGACGGCCCGCTTATCTTTAACCTCGGCCATGGCATCACGCCCGATACGCCGATTGCACATGTGGAGCAAATGATCCGCCGGGTTCGCGGCGGATAAAACTCACGGCAATTGTGGGCTGCCATCAGCAAAGCAATTCGCGGCACCCATGCATAGAGACTTGTGGCTATGGCGAAACGAATGCTTTGCGCCGAAGCGTCAGGCGCGCCCGGCCAATCTCGTCGACCCTAGGATTTCGGCGATCTTCACCTTGACCCCGGCTTCCTCGATCATGTCGACATGGCGGCTTTCGACCCCATCGTCGGTGATGAGCATGCTGACGCGCGATAGGCCCGTCAGGATAAGGCCGGCGCGCTGGTTGAACTTCGACGAGTCCACCAGAACCACAAGCTCCTCCGACTGCTCGATGAGCCGACGTTCCGCCTGGATGAGCAGCGGGTCGGTCTCCATCAAGCCCTGGGGGCAAACGCCCGATGCGCCAATGAACATGCGGCGCGCATAGAAATTGGCGACTACGTTGTCGTCGAACGGCGACACGACCGCAGCCTGCTCGCGATAGATCGTCCCGCCGGGCAACATCAGCATGTTGCGCGAATTCTTCATCAAATGCTCGGCGATCGGAAACGAGTTGGTCAGGACGTTCATGCGCATCGACGCCATGAAGTGGACCATCTGGAAAGTGGTGGTGCCGGCATTCATGATGATCGAATCGCCATCGGCGCAGAGCGCCACCGCTTCCCTTGCGATCGCGCGCTTGCGCTCGACATGCAGCGTTTCGCTGATGCTGAACGGCCGCCCCTCCATGACCTCCGGAGTGGACGGGAACAGTGCCTCCGCGCCACCACGCACACGGCGAAGCTTCTTGCGTTCGTGAAGCTCGGAAATGTCGCGCCGGATCGTCGCCTCCGAGGAGGCGGTAATGTCGACCAATTGCTGCACTGTCACCACGGGCTTGTCCTGCACTGCTGCAAGAATTAGGCGGTGGCGCTCGCTTTCGATCATCCGGCGTGTTCTCCGAGCAGACAAAGGTCATAAAACGATTGGATTGTCAATCATATACGCTCATATGCGGCTTTTTTTGGTCACAATCGATCAAACGTGATCGAATTTGATTGACAATGATTGTTTTCTGTCGATACTCCCAACCTGTCGTTTGCAAATCGACCCTTCGCATATATTTCCACGTATTTTTGAACTACGCATGTTTTCACCCCCGCCCCCTCCCTAACCGGGAGGGGGTTTTTTCGCGATCAAGTCCCTGTAACGAAGTTGAAATCTCAAACGATTGGTGAATATTCCAGAATGCCCACGGGCGCTGTTGTAGGAGCGGAATGATGTCGAAGTCACAGCTCGCCAATCTCTGGAACGACGTCGAAGCCGCTGGCTTGAGCGAGGCGGATGCGCTTGTCTACCGCTCGAACCTTCTTGGTTCGGATAAGCGAATCACCAATTACGGCGGCGGCAACACCTCAGCGAAATCGCTCGAGACCGACCCGTTGACGCGCCAGCCTGTGGAGGTGCTTTGGGTCAAAGGTTCCGGCGGCGACCTCGGAACGATGGCGCGAGATGGCCTCGCTTCACTCTACATGGACAAGCTCGAAGCGCTGAAGGCCATCTATCGCGGCGTTGCCTTCGAGGACGAAATGGTCGGCTACCTGCCGCACTCCACCTTCAATCTCAATCCTCGCGCAGCTTCGATCGACACGCCGCTGCACGCCTATGTACCTCGCCGCCATGTCGACCATATGCATCCGGACGCGGTGATCGCCATCGCCGCCTCAAGAGACAGCAAGGCGCTGACCGAGAAGGTTTTCGGCGGTGAGATCGGCTGGCTGCCATGGAAGCGTCCGGGGTTCGAACTCGGCCTCTGGCTTGAGAAGTTCTGCCGCGAGAATCCGAACGCTGTCGGCGTCGTGCTGGAAAGCCACGGCCTGTTCACCTGGGGCGACACCGCCAAGGAGTGCTACGAAACAACGATCCGCATCATCAATCGTGCGATCGAATTCTTCGAGGGCGAGGCGCGCGGCAAGCCCGTATTTGGCGGCGAGGTGCGCAACACCCTGTCAGCGGATGAGCGCAAGGCGATCGCTGCAAAGCTTATGCCGGCGATCCGCGGCATGATCTCGACAGGCGGGCGCAAGGTCGGTCATTTCGACGACCAGCCCGCCGTGCTCGAATTCATAGCGTCGCGCGACTGCGCGAAGCTCGCGGCGCTCGGCACAAGCTGCCCGGATCACTTCCTGCGCACGAAGATAAGCCCGCTGCTCGTCGATTTCGATCCGGCTGATCCGGATATCGGCGAAACGATCGCCAAGCTGCCGGAGGCGCTCGAGGCCTACCGCCAGGGCCATGCGGCCTACTACGAGCGCTGCAAGCGGCCGGTGAGCCCGCCGATGCGCGACCCCAATGCCGTGGTCTATCTGGTTCCGGGCGTCGGCATGATCACCTTTGCCAAGGATAAGGCAACGGCCCGGATTTCCGGCGAGTTCTATGTCAACGCCATCAACGTGATGCGCGGTGCCTCGTCGGTTTCCGACTATATGGGCCTGCCGGAGCAGGAAGCATTCGACATCGAATATTGGGTGTTGGAGGAGGCGAAGTTGCAGCGCATGCCAAGGCCAAAGCCGCTTGCCGGGCGCATCGCGCTGGTTACTGGCGGTGCCGGTGGTATCGGCTCGGCGATAGCTCAGCGCCTGCTTTCGGACGGCGCCTGCGTCGTGCTCGCTGACATTGACGAGAGCGCGCTCGCGACCGCTGAGACAGGTTTCGCAGACCGCCATGGCGCCGACGTGGTGCGCGGCGTGAAGCTCAACGTCACGCAGGAAGATCAGGTCGCGGATGCCTTTACCTTCGCCGCGCGCGCGTTTGGCGGGCTCGATATCCTCGTTTCCAATGCCGGTATCTCTTCCGCCTCGCCCATCGAGGATACGGAACTGTCTATGTGGAACCGCAACATAGACATCCTCGCCACCGGCTATTTTCTCGTTTCGCGCGAGGCATTCCGGCTGATGAAGGCGCAGAAGGCAGGCGGGAACATCGTGTTCATTGCTTCGAAGAACGGCCTTGCAGCCTCACCTGGCGCATCCGCCTATTGCACCGCGAAGGCGGCAGAGATTCACCTTGCTCGCTGCCTGGCGCTGGAAGGTGCGGAATTCGGCATCCGCGTCAACACCGTTAATCCCGATGCTGTGTTGCGCGGCTCCAAGATCTGGACCGGCGAATGGCGCGAGCAGCGCGCCGCGGCGTACAACATGGCGCCGGACGAGTTGGAGGAGCACTATCGCAAGCGCTCGATGCTCAAGCTCGGCGTTTATCCGGAAGATGTGGCGGAGGCTGTCTGGTTCTTCGCTTCGGATCTGTCCGCAAAGTCGACGGGCAACATACTCAATGTCGATGCGGGCAACGCGCAGGGTTTCACGCGATAGGCGGCAATTCCAGCAAACGCGTGCAGCGGTTTTGCGTTCGGAACTGTGCGAAGAGAACGAGATGGCGCGGCTCCGCTATTCGAGGAAATGCGGAAACGCTCTGCAACCCACCGCATTCGATCAGTCTAAAAGATCAGTACCCTCGCTGCCCCTCTGCCTTGAGGTCGAAAGGCTAGATCTCCTCCTTTTCGTCGGCACATGGTACATGGTGATTTTTCGCTCTTCACCCCGCTACGTTCGGTACCTTCCCCTCGATGGCAGGCTATTGCAGATGACTTTGACGACTAGCGGTGCGCACCTAACCTGTCGTCATCCTCGACCTCGGAGCGAGCGAAGCGGAGCGGAGAGCGTCGAAGAATGACGACGCCGATGAATGCCTGGGAAATAATCTTCTCCGTCGGTGCTGGCCACATTCGATAGACTTGCCCTTGGTTCCGGTGGGCCTTATCGGTGTCCCACTCCGCTTGCCTCAGTGGGCAGCTCAACTTGGAGCCTAGGACCATTCAGTTTCGGAAATTGAATATTGTCCTTGACATAGACATATGTCTTATGAGATCGTCACCGCACGGATAAGCGGTAGCGTATGATGCAGCGGAATGCGACAGACAGGAAAGACAACGAGGCGCTTCGGCGTCTTGCCGTCGTCCTGCTCAAGCTGGCATCCATTGCAGAGAGTATTGCCCTGCGTTCCAGGCCGTTCTGCGCCATCGTGCTCTGGTTGTTGTGCCGGGCGGAAGCGCGGGTAACCGGCTTTGCTGTCAGAGCCGGTTTTAGTTCTGCGATGGCGTTCCGATCCGCTGGATCGCCGGTGAACTGGCTGGGCGGCGCTGGAGAAGCGGCGCGCCTCGCTGAGAGGTTCCGGGCGCTTGCCGAAGGTTTCTTCGCCCTCTCGCGCATAGCCGCCCGAGGAGTTTGGGCGGCCCGGCGAAACGGTTCTGTCAGCCGGTTGGCAGACTCTCGGGCCGTGATGAGGCTTGGCCATTGCTCCGGCCTTCGCCATCGGTCGCTTATCGACACGTCATGACGCGTCTCTCATCCTGAAATCGACAAATCGGGACATTGCCTGCCGATCGAACTTGTCCAACTGCACTGCAGCGGGGCTCGATCGGTGGGCCGGGCTGGTTTGCGCCAAATGCTCCGGCCTTCGACGACGCCTTTGCCTCATCGGTAGAACGTTTGCGAGAAGCCATGAGGTGCCTTGGCGCTATGCCTTCGTTCATGGTGCGCCGCGCTTTCGATTGACTTGCATGCGGCGACGACGCACTGAGTCGATTTTCAAGACTCTGAACCGACTCGACAACATGACGCTTCCCACCGATCCCGCTGAGAACCTTGCGCGCCTGATCCGCTGCCCATCGGTAACGCCATTAGAAGGCGGAGCGCTGGCAGCGCTGGCCGAAATGCTCGCGCCGATGGGTTTCGCGATAGATCGCCCGACCTTTTCCGAAGACGGTACCCCGGACGTCGAGAACCTCTACGCCCGCCGCTCCGGCAATGGACCGCATTTGATGTTCGCCGGCCATACCGATGTGGTGCCTGTCGGAGACGAAGCGGCGTGGACGCACCCACCCTTCGCTGCCGAGATCGCGAAGGGGGAGATGTACGGCCGCGGCGCCGTCGATATGAAGGGCGGCATTGCCTGCTTCGTCGCCGCGGTCGCGCGCAACATCGCTGACGGTCATGTTCCTACCGGTTCCGTTTCGCTTTTGATAACGGGCGACGAGGAGGGACCGTCAATCAACGGGACGACCAAGCTGCTCGATTGGGCGGCAGCTCGCGGCGAGACATGGGATGCGGCGTTGGTGGGCGAGCCGACCAACCCCCAACAGCTTGGCGACATGATCAAGATCGGGCGGCGCGGTTCGCTCTCCGGCACCATCACCGTCAATGGCCGGCAGGGCCACGTTGCGTATCCACATCTGGCCGACAACCCGGTTCGCGGACTCATGTCGCTGATCGATGCCTTACTGGCGCCGGACTTCGACGCCGGGACCAGGGATTTCCAGCCTTCCAATCTTGAAATCACGTCGGTTGATGTCGGCAACCCGGCAGTCAACGTCATCCCCGCACGCGCGACCGCAACCTTCAACATTCGCTTCAACGACACGTGGAATGCGGAGACGGTACAGTCGGAGATCCATAACCGCCTGGACTCCGCTGCCTTCAGGCGCAAGTACCGCAAGGGGCGAAAGGATCGCATCGACTTCGATCTCGCCTGGAAGGATCGCCCAAGCCAGGTTTTCCTGACCCGCGACGACAAGCTTGTCGGCACGATGAGCGGTTCGATTCGGGCAGTGGTTGGCCGCGAGCCAGCACTCTCCACATCTGGCGGAACATCGGACGCGCGCTTCATCAAGGATTATTGCCCGGTGGTGGAGTTCGGGCTGGTCGGCAAGACCATGCATATGGTGGACGAACGCGTCGCTCTGGCCGATCTCGAGACGCTCACCCAGATTTACCAGCGCTTCCTGCGCGACTGGTTCGAATGATGCTTTCGGGCGACGAGATCCAGAACGGTTTCACCGGGTCATGGCGACTGATGTTCGGCAATTCGGACGGTCTACGGCTGCTTGACCTTTCCGCAGACGGGTTCTGGAACTCGTTCTTCGCGATGATTGTTGCGGCCCCGCCGCTTTTCCTCGGCTGGCTGGCGTATGGCAACGATCTGGCGCAGGCTGACCCAGGCATTTCGCGCACCGCCCTGCTCCCGCGACTGGCCATTGTCGACAGCGCCATGTGGATCGTGCCGATCGTGCTGTTGGCGCTGGCGGTGAAGCCTCTCGGCATTTCCGATCGCTTCTCCGCGTATGTCGTAGCGTCGAATTGGGGCACAGCGGTGGTGACGTGGCTCACGGTGCCGCTTCCGATTCTTCGGCTGTTCGTGCCGGGCGCCGACGATCTGTTTATCTTGCTCGGCCTTATGCTGCACATCGCCACGCTGGTACTCGGATGGCGGCTGACCAACGCTTCCATCGGCAGGGGCGCAGGCATCGCGACAGCCGTATTCGTGGCGATGTATGCCGTATCGTTCATTCTCCTGATACTGCTTCAGACGGTGCTGGCGATCCCGTCGCTGCCATCGCCATCGTAGCTGACGCCGACGAGATAGAGCCCGTCCGGTGGCGCGACTGGACCGCAGGCGGAGCGGTTTTGCGCGGCAAGTGCTGCGGCAATATCTTCGGAAGTCCAGCGGCCAGCGCCGACCTCCCTCAGGGAACCGACCATCGACCGCACCTGATTGTGCAAGAAGGCACGCGCGGCCGCGCGCACTTCGATAACCTCGCCATTACGAGAAACGTCGAGCCGATCGAGCGTGCGCACCGGGTTGTCCGCCTGGCACTGCACGGAACGGAAGGTAGTGAAATCGTGACGACCAACGAGGCGCTGGGCGGCAGCGTGCATCGCCCGGGCGTCAAGTGGCTTCGGCACCCACCATACGCGGCCCCTGTCGATCGCCGGCGGCGCACGTCTGTTCAGGATCTTGTAAAGATAGCGTCTGCCGGTCGCGGAGAAGCGGGCATCGAAATCGATGCCGACGTCCTTGGCCGACAGAATAACGACGGGATCGCCAGCCTTGCCGAGATGGGCGTTAATGGCGTCGCGTACCGTATCCTCGCGCCACGCCTTCGACAAATCGGCATGCGCGACCTGCGCGGTGGCGTGAACACCGGTATCGGTACGACCCGCTGCGCGCAGGCTTACGGCTTCGCCGCAAAATGCCTTGATCGCCTGCTCCACCGCTTGCTGTACGGTGCGCGGGCCATCCTGGCGCTGCCAGCCGGCATAGGGCCGGCCGTCATATTCAATGTCCAATCGGTAGCGCGGCATCGGGTGTGTTCGGGCAGCGCTAGAGGTTGCCGAACGCGCGGGCGTAGATCAGCGTGCCGCCCAGCGGCGCGTCGCCCCATTGCAGCGCCTGAAGAGCGTCGCCCTGATAGTCGCTGACGAACAGTTCGGCGAGATCGCGGCGATAGCCGAACCGGCTGTAGTAGACCGGGTCGCCTACAACGATCGAAAGTAGTTCGCCATCTTCCTGCAGCAGCCGATGCGCCTCCTTGACCAGCGCGGTGCCGATGCCTTGACGCTGCGCGGTAGGCTCGACCCCGATCGGCGCCAGCGCGACCGCCGGAAAGCCGATGCCGTCTTCCTCTATAGTCAACCGAGAGAACAGCACGTGCCCGACGATGGCGCCTTCACGCTCGGCGACAAGCTCAAGCACGGCATCGCCGTCATCGACTAGGAACTCGACCAACACCGCCTCCAGAGGCTGCTCGAACGCCCTCTCGACAAGGGCGCGGATAGTCTGCCGGTCTTCCGCGCTCGCGCGCCTGATCTTTAGGTCGCTCATGACAGCCGATCTCCAATCGACAATTTCGCACCGCGCAGGAACTCTTCTGCACTAATGGCTCTGCCGCCGGCGCGCTGCACCTCGACCAAGCGCACAGCACCATCGCCACAGGCCACCGTCAGCCGGTCGTCGAGCAAGATGCCGGGAGCGCCGCTGCCCTCCGCGATTTCCGACCGCAAAAGCTTCAGCCGCTCGAGGCGCCGGCCGATACCGAACTCGCACCACGCACCCGGAAAGGGCGAGAGCCCGCGTATGCGATTGTGCACCTCGCCGGCCTGCAGCGTCCAGTCGATACGCGTCTCGGCTTTGTCGATCTTCCTGGCGTAGGTTATGCCGGCGTCGGCCTGCGGCGTCAAAACCAGCCAGCCCCGTTCAAGCTCTGCCATCGCCTGCACCATCAAGTCTGCACCGCGGGCTGCCAACTGATCGTGCAGTTCGCCTGTCGTCATGTCCACGCTGATCGGCAGCTTTGCGGTCATCGCCACAGGGCCGGTATCGAGCCCTTCCTCCATTTTCATCACCATCACCCCAGTCTCCTGGTCCCCAGCCATGACAGCGCGGTGGATCGGCGCTGCTCCGCGCCAACGCGGCAGCAGCGAAGCGTGGCCGTTGAAGCAACCTAGCCTCGGCGCATCGAGAGCCGCACGCGGCAGCAACAAACCGTAGGCCACCACTACCGCCGCATCGGCACGCAGCGCCGCGAAGTCCGCCTGTTCGGCGTCGCTCCTCAGGGAAGTCGGATGGCGCACGGGGATGCGCAGCCGCAAGGCCTCCTGGTGAACCGGCGATGGAGTCAAATCCAGACCGCGCCGCCCGCCTGGTCTCGGCGGCTGCGTATAGACGCAGGCGATCTCGTGGCCGGCAGCGGCCAGCGCGCGCAGCGTGGACACCGAAAAGCCGGGCGTGCCCATGAAGATCAGGCGAAGAGGCATCTTTGGTCGGCGCTCGGATTTCGTTCAGGCGTTCGTCAGGCCAAGCCTTATCGTGTGACGAGGACGGCTCTACGCTTCAAACGGGTTTACGAGCTTCAGGTCAAGGCCATCGAAGTCGAGGCGCCCACGACTCACGCCACCGCCCTTGCCAGGGCGCATTGCGACCAGAGGTCCGACAGCGATCCAATGAGATGCTCGATGTCTGCGTCGGTATGCAGCGGAGACGGTGTGATGCGCAGACGTTCGGTCTTGCGCGGCACGGTCGGATAGTTGATCGGCTGCACATAGACGCCGTAGCGGTCGAGCAGGATATCGCTGATCCACTTACACTTGGAGGCATCGCCAACCATCACCGGCACGATGTGGCTGGTGTTGGGCATGTACGGGATGCCGATGCGGTCGAGCCCGGCACGCACCTTGCGCACGCGGTCCTGATGGCGGGCGCGCTCGAACGGGCTCGCCTTGAGGTGGCGGATCGAGGTTAGCGCTCCGGCCGCGACATGCGGCGGCAGAGCCGTCGTAAAGATGAAACCACTGGCGAAGGAACGCACGAAATCCACCAGCCGAGCCGAACCGGTGATATAGCCGCCGACCACGCCGAAAGCCTTGCCCAGCGTGCCTTCGATTATCGTGATGCGATCCATCAGGCCCTCGCGTTCGGCAACGCCGCCGCCACGCGGACCATACATGCCGACAGCATGCACTTCGTCGAGATAGGTCATGGCGCCGTGCTTTTCAGCAACAGCCAGAATATCGGCGATCGGGGCAATGTCGCCGTCCATCGAGTATACGGATTCGAATGCGACGATCTTCGGCACGTCAGCACTGTAGCCGGAGAGAATGCGGTCGAGATCCTTCGGGTCGTTGTGCTTCCAGATGCGCTTCTCAGCCTTGGAGTGGCGGATGCCTTCGATCATCGAGGCATGGTTGCCTTCATCGGAGAAGATCACGCAGCCGGGAATGTTGGCGCCCAGCGTCGAAAGCGTCGTCCAGTTGGAGACGTAGCCGGAAGTGAAGAGCAGCGCACTTTCCTTGCCATGCAGGTCAGCCAGTTCGCGCTCAAGAAGCACATGATAGTGATTGGTGCCCGAAATGTTCCGGGTGCCGCCTGCACCGGCTCCGCATTTGTCCAGCGCTTCATGCATGGCGGCGATAACCGCCGGATTCTCGCCCATGCCGAGATAGTCGTTCGAGCACCAGACGGTGACTTCGCGGGCGTCATCGCCGGAATAGCGCAGCGCTCGCGGGAACATGCCGGCGCGACGCTCCAGATCGGCGAATACGCGGTAACGGCCTTCCTTGTGGAGGCCGTCGAGTTTCTCCGCGAAGAAATTCTCGAAGTCCATTGCATGCTCCCTGGGGACGGGTCCCTCGGTACGCGCGGCTGGGGGCCGCGATGTTCAATTCCTATCGCGCGCCTGCGCGACGATTACAACCGACTGTGCAGCGCGGCGGCGTTTTGCCGCAAAATACGCCACCGGAAAGCTGCATTGGGACGAGGCCGCCAAAATCCCTTACTTGCCAGAAGGATACCAGAGACTCGTATCCGCATACATGCGCAAAAACCTGAAACCGTTTCAACAACGCGCGCGGGCTGTGTAATCTTCCGCCTGACGAAACCTCCGGACGTAGATTGTCCTCACTCGGGCGCTGATGGCGCGCAGATCCGGATACCTCGCGCGCTACTCCGCCGCCGCTTCCTCGGCTTCCGCTGCGCGGCGCGCCACCACCCAGCCCAATATGCCGCCTGCTGCAAGAACGACGGCAGCGATGAGGAATGCCAGGCCCGGAAACGGCTCGAAGGTCGCGGGTTGGACGGTTGCGGCATAGACCCAGCCGAAGAATAGCGGCGAGGCGACGCCGGCAATGGAGCCGACGCTCATATTCGCACCTTGCAGCTGGCCTTGTTCCGACTCCGAAACCAGCCGCGTCATCAGAGATTGCAGCGTCGGCATCGACAAGCCCCAAAGCGCGTTCGGGATCATCGCCAGGGCGAACAGCGTGCCCGTCGGCGCGAGCCCCATGCAGGTGATGCCCACCGCTCCGCCGAACAGGCCGAACACCATTACGGCGCGGTCGCCAAAGCGCTTAACCGCAGGGCCGACCAGTACGCCCTGCACCGCCATGTCCATCGCGCCGACCAGCGCCAGCACCATGCCGACCTGCCATCGACCCCAGCCATAGCGATGGCCGGCATAGAGCACGAACACCGCGGAAAACACGTGATGCGCGAAATGCAGCAGGAAGTTCACCGCCGAAAGGCCGAACAGCTCGTGATGCGAGCGCAGCAATTGCAAAGCGCCAAACGGGTTGGCGCGCTTCCAGGAGAACGCCATGCGCTTTTCCTTGGCGAGCGATTCCGGCAGCACGAACAAGCCATAAATGAAAGCGAGGCCGGACAATGCCGCCGCGAACCAGAATGGCGCGCGCGGCGAAATCTCACCCATCAGGCCGCCGACGACGGGGCCGAGCACGAAGCCACCGCTGAAAGCTGCGCCGATCAGGCCATAGGCGCGCGCCCGCTGCTCGGGCGGTGTAATGTCGGCCATATACGCAAAGGCGGTGGTGAAGCTGGACGAGGTTACGCCGGCAATGATGCGGCCGAGCGCCAGCCACCACAGGTTCGGCGCCAGTGCCATCAGCACGTAATCGCATGCCAGCCCCACGGCAGACAGAAGGATGACCGGCCGGCGCCCATATTGATCCGACAGAGAGCCGACGATGGGCGAGCAGACGAACTGCGCGGCCGCCCAAAGCGCGACAAACACCCCGTTGATCCAGCCAGCTTCGGCGTTCGATCCTGCGAACTCCTCGATCAGCGGCGGCAGCACCGGAATGATGATGCCCATCGCCAGGATGTCGAGCGCCGCGGTGACGAGGATGAAAACGAGCGCTGCCTTGCGCCGCGTGCCGGTAATCACGTTCATGGCCAAACCTTTCGGGCCGGCCTTATAGACCGGCAGCGTGGCTGGTGCCATGTGCCAGCCGGAAACATCCTGACAGGCATAGAGTCGTTTGATCGCCGGGCGCAAACATTCTGCCAGTGATGTTTGGGGCCATTACCGTGTGCTTTGTCGAAGGCCGAAGGATTTGGCCCGAACAGGCGCGGCCCACCGATCGAGCCCCGCTGCGGTGCAGCGGCACAGGTTCGATCGGCAGGCAATATCGCGATTTGTCAATTTCAGTGCGAGAGACGCGTCATGACGTGTCGATGAGCCACCGATGGCGAGGACCGAAGCAATGGCCGGGGCCAATCATGGCCCGGTAAGCTGCCAACCGGCTGGGCGAACCGTTTCGCCGGGCCGCCCAAACTTCTCGCGCGGCTTGGCGCGAAAAAGCGAAGAAGCCTGCTGCAAGCGCCCGGAATTTTTGGGCGAGGCGCGCCGCTTCTCCAGCCCCACCCAGCCAGCCCACCGGCGATGCAGCGGACGGGAAGGTAAACGTGGCGCCAGTGCCCGTTCTGCAGGCAAAGTCGCATACTCGCGCTTCCGCCCTGCACAGCAGCCAGAGCAAAACGGCGCAGAACGGCCGGGAACGCAGGGCAATACTCTCGGCAATGTCCGCCAGCATCAGCAGGACGACAGCAAGACGCCGAAGCGCCTCGTTATCCTTCCTGTCTTTCGGCTCCCAGTGCATCATTACCTACCGCATATATCCAAGTAGCAATAATTTCACAAGACACATATCCATGTCAAGGATAATATTCTGATTTCAGAAGCGAAATGCTCGCGTAGCGGTAAAAGGCTCTGGACGGAAATCTCTCAGCTGCAGTAGCGGGAACCAATTCAGCCTATGCGAAGGATATGGTTGTCCCAGACGCGCTGCGGGTCCGCCGCCGGTTCGCCTTGCGGGCGGACCCAATTGCCTGTGCCTGTGCTTGCGAGGAAGCCCGCCCCATCCGCGGCGATGCCGCAAACCTCAGTCAATGCTCGCGCGTCGGCGACCGAACCGTCCGAGGCATTGACGACAACCAGTGAATTGCCCTGCGGCGAGGAAAACGCCACTGTACCCGCTCCAGCATTGGCCGCGACGGAGCCCACATAGTTTCGCAGGCCGGAAAGAAGCTCATCAGGCAGGTTGACGAGGCCAAGTTCATCTCCCGGGCGAACATGGCCGATCAGCGCCGGGCGCTCGCCGTCCGGCCCCTTATGCTGGCAGCCGAACCAAAGCGTACCCGCGCCATCGAAATCCATGTGGCGTATCGAGAGCTGGTGCAGTTCCGGCCCTAGCGCGTGCTTCTGGTTGAGCGCGCCGCTCTCACGGTCGACAAACACCAGGGACGGCTGCATCGTTGCAATGTTCAGCTCGGCGCGGCCGTAATCCGGATGGGTCTCGATGCCGCCGTTGGCGATCGCCAGCGTCTTCCCGTCCGGGCAAAGCAGCAGTTCATGCGGACCGACGCCATAGGTCGGAAACTCGCCGACGCGGCGAAAGCCGTCAGTCGCGTCATAGACGCCGATCATGCCCGCGGCGGCGTCGAAATCGTTCTCGGTCGTGTAAAGCAGAGCACCATCCGGAGAAAACACGCCGTGGCCGTAGAAGTGCCGGCCCTCGACACTGGTTAGCGTCACCGGCGCGGCTTTGGCTGTATGGTCGAATACCACTGCGAAGGTGCCGGGCTGGCGCGCAAACACGACCGAGCGACGCGAGACGGGATCAAAGGTGATGTCATGGCCCCGGTCGGGGAGGTTTATCGCGTGCAGCAGCTCGCCGGCTTCCGTCATCACCGCGACGCCATATTTGCCATCGCGCGCCTGGAACGCCGTGGCGAACAGCGCGTCTGCACTCACCGCCTCTGCCTGTGCGCGCGGCGTCAGTAAGGTGAAGAAGGCTGCGCCTGCCGATTTCAGGAAATGCCGGCGATCGAAGTGGGGCGACTTCAAGATCAATCCCCGTCCAGCGACGAAAACCCGGCGCTCAAGCCAAGAGCGCCCGCCAGGTTAATGCCGAACAGCTCAGACAGATGGGAGGTTATCAGCATCGCGGCAGGCAGGCCGTTGCGCCGCTCATCCTTCAGCACTTCGACGATCGGGCCCGCAGCCTTGTCGAACATGGTATTGGCGGTGTTGAACTCGAACGTTATCGAGTCGGCTATCCAGGCGGAATCAGCAGGCAGCTTGTCAGCCAGGCCACTCGCCTCGAACAGCTTCCGCATGCCATGCATGTTGGCGCTGAGCGAAATAATCGTGCCGCCAGAACGCCAGTAGATCGCCTGCTTCGGCTTGTCTTCGGCAGGCGTATTGCCGAGAAAGCCCTTCAGCCGAACGTCGCGTGTCATCTCCAGCCCGTGGACAAGCACGTTGAAGAGTTCGGTCATCGCCTCGTCATCCGTATGGTAGACCGCATTGCCTGGGCCGGCGCTTGTCCAACGCGCCGCCATGCCATCCTGCGCTTGCCATTCCGCCAGCACATCCTTCGCAATGGCATCGAGATTGCTCGCCACCGCCAGACCGTAGGCGCAGCGATAGGGATCACCCGGCGCTTTCAGCGCCTCGAAGCCGGTGCCGAACAGTACGAATTCCAGCGCGCCCAGCCCCTGCATCGCAACACTCTTCGTCGGCAGTTGTGCGGGATCAGTCGCCGTAGCGTCCTTGTCCGCGAGCGCGGCCTGAACTTGCTTTAGCCCGATACTTTTGCGGTCTGGCCAGAACAATACGCGCTCCAGGCGGTTGTCTGCCGTGATCGGCCCGAAACGGATGATCTCCACCTCCGACCACGCGTTCACGAGGCTGCCGAACCGCGCCTGCGCGGCGGTCAATGCATCGGCCGACTGTGCCGCGCACAGCACCTCCATATCCTTCCGCATATCGCCGGCCGATTGGGCGAAAAGTTCGTAGGCGGGGATGACGAAATTCTTCGCGGCCTTGGCGATGATCTCGGTGTCTGCAAGGGCGGAGGAGGCAAACGCTAGCGGGATACATTGCAAAAGCAGTGCAAGTGCGCACAGACGCCCTCTCATGGCATGCCAAAGGCCCAGCATCACAAACTCTCCAAAAATGCGATCAAAGCCTGGCGGTCAGTCGCCGACAGTGCCGCGAACCCGTCTCGCGACTTCTGTGCCTCGCCACCGTGCCAAAGGATCGCCTCGGTCAGGTTGCGCGCTCGCCCATCATGCAGGAAAAAGGTATGGCCGCTGACGCGTTTCGTGAGGCCTATGCCCCACAACGGAGGGGTACGCCACTCGCTGCCGGTCGCGTCGCCGACGGGCTGGCCGTCAGCGAGGCCCTCTCCCATGTCGTGCAGCAGGAAATCCGAGTACGGCCAGATGAGCTGGAATGCAAACGCCTTGTCCGGCGCATCGCGGCGGGTGACAAATTTCGGCGTATGGCATGAAACGCAGCCCAGATCGTAGAACACCTGCTTGCCTGCAAGCACCTCCGGCTTGCTTAAGTCCCGGCGCGCCGGCACGGCAAGGTTCTGCGAATAAAAGGTGACAAGGTCCATAACCGGCGGAGGCGCCTCGGCCTCGCCAAGACGAGCCTGCACACCGTTCGGCATGGCGAGGCACGCCGCCTGGCCGTTGGTACAATCGCCCCAGGGTTTGGGCACCTCCGGTGTCGAAATACCGAGATCGCCCGCGAACGCATCTGCCGACTGCTCGCGGATCGAAGGCGTCTGCGCCTTCCAGCCGAAGCGGCCAAGCGTCAGCTCGCCAAGATTATCGCGCACGATACTGGGCTTACCGGAAACGCCGTCGTCATCCGCGTCGTCCGGATCGGCGTTGGCCAGAATGTCGGCGGGGTGGATCTGTTCCACCAGCCCGAGCCCTATCATTTGCGGGGTAACGCGCGGCGACAGCGTCGTACGCGGATCGAGCGGACCAAACCCCGGATTGGCAACGCTGTAGGTCGGCTTTCGCAGCGATACTGCCGTGCCGTCGCCAAGCGACACCGGAATTTCTCGGTAGTCGATCTCCATCTTTCCTTCGCCGATCAGCCCCGGAACGGCGAGGTCCTGCAGCTGAGTTCCGTATATCGGGTCGGGAAAGTTGAGCACGCGGCGTTCTGCGACTGCCTGCTTCTCCTCCTCGGTCTCCGCAGCGCGGGCAAGCCGGAAGAACATCGAGGTGGCATCTGCGGCGCCCTCGGGCGGGTGGCCGCGCCCATCCTTCAGATGGCAGCTCTGGCAAGCGCGAGCATTGAACAGTGGCCCCAGCCCGTCCGACGCCTGCGTGGACGAAGGGGAAGACACCCACAATTTCCGGAACAGCCCGTTGCCGAGCTTGAACGTGCCTTCCTGCTCGAAGCTTATATTGGCGGAGGACTGGGAGAACGCATCCTGGTTCAGGCGCTTCTTCGTGGTCGCCGCGCCGCCGGGCAGAAGTTCGAAGGATTCCGGCTTGCTGAAGTCGGCCGTCGGCTTCGTGATCGCCTCGACGCGGCCGGCATCTTTAGGGGTCAGGTCCGCGCGGGTCGTGGGAATCGTGGCGGGGATATCGCCGGCATGGGCGGCGAGGGGGAGGAGGAAGGCGAGGGCAAATGCCGGAAGGCGGTGACCGGTGAAAGATGGTCGCCAAAAGGCATCCCCTTCTTTCCCGCCTGACAGTTCCCCCTCTTGGGGAGCGATAATGCGGCGGCGCCAACGGTGTTCAATCGCCAGCGTCCTAGGAGGTGCGTCAGCCGCGCAATCCCCGATCTCCTCCCTTGAGGGGAAGATGCCCGGCAGGACAGTGGGGAGGGTCAGCGTGGACAGAGCCAGAAAAAACATGCGCCTGCCCGCTAAGACGCAGCTGTCGAACCACCTTGGGTGGCCGACGCCGATGCAGCGCGCAAGGGACTTTATGCGCTGCATCGCACCATGGCTCAATCGGCGTCGTTGGCCGGTTCGGCGTTGAGCAGGCCGTATTTCTCCTCGCCTATCGAGGCCAGCAGGTCGAGCTGCGTCTCGAGGAAGTCGATATGGCCTTCCTCGTCCTTCAGCAATTGCTCGAACAGTTCCATGGTCACGTAGTCACCGAGATCGTGGCAGACTTCACGCGACTTCTTGTAGGAGGTCCGCGCGTCGTATTCGCCGGCAAGATCGGACTCCAGCACTTCCTTGACGTTCTCGCCAATGCGCAGCGGCGCCAACGACTGGAGGTTCGGGTGCCCCTCCAGGAAAATGATGCGGGCAATGATCTTGTCGGCGTGATGCATTTCCTCGATCGATTCCGCACGTTCCTTCTTGGCCAGCTTCTGATAGCCCCAGTCTTCGAGAAGCCGGAAGTGGAGCCAGTACTGGTTGACGGCGCCAAGCTCCAGGAACAGAGCCTCGTTAAGCCGCTCGATCACTTGTTTTTCGCCCTTCATGGCGCCTGCTCCCATATTCGGCCCGCAATCCTCTGACGCGGTCCAGGTGTGAAACAACGTCCCTTTCCAGCACAGTGGGATCCGAAGCTTGGAATTCACGTGACTTGAAGTCGCGGC
>JADMIO011837013.1_pt1 | contig 38439 bp, 29 predicted proteins | sample 8958161 | NCBI WGS metagenome assembly JADMIO01 (sample SAMN16585339, study PRJNA669376) | soil metagenome | isolation source: Crop rotation soil | place: USA: Cullars Rotation, Alabama | collected 2011 | reverse complement strand
CGCGACAACTTGTCCACGTGGAATTCTAAGCTTAGGATCCCAATGTGCTGGAAAGCGGCCGGCCCAGGACGCGGCGACCGTGAACTTGCCTGTCTTGGCCGCCTGCACACGCCAGGAGACCTGCACGTAGTCCTTGCCCGGCGGCGGTGCCTCGACGATCTGTTCCGCCAGCTGGCCCACTGCCAGCGTCAACTCGCCCGGCAGCATCAGCGTGATCTTCTGGCCCGCCCGCGCACCCTTGATGTAGGCCGTGATCGTGAACACCTTGCCGACGCGCGATGAGCCGCCCACCAGCACGCGCATCGGCACCGGGTCGGTGTCGCTGCCGTCGCCGACGCGGCCCAGGCCGTAGGTGTAGCCCATCGTCCGCACGTCGCCGCGGTCCATCTTCTGGCGTGCCCAGTAGAGCGTCACGCACGAGTCCCTGTCCTTGCCGGGCGGGTCGTTCATGGCCTTGAAGGCCCATTCCCACTTGGTTTCGCCGCCGCCGTGGTCCTCGGGCCAGCGGCACAGCACCATGCGGTCGATCGGCTCGACGCCCTTGAGCTTCAGGCCCATCTCGGCCACCGTGGCGTTCTTGTCGTTGAGGTTGCCGGTCTCCAGGGCGCGAATGAACTCCGGCACCTGGTTGCGTTCGAAGACTTCCAGCGTGTCGAGCAGGTAGGCCGGCTTGGAGTCCGTGGGCGGGATCAAGAACGGCACGCCGTCGTTGAGGCCGATGAACGTGTCGAGCATGGAGCGAATGCCGACGTTGTGCGGCTTGCTGTCCAGGTTCTCAACTTTGTACTTCACCAAAGCCGTGTCGTAGAGGCGCGTCTGCTCGCCGACGACGATCTCGACCGACTGGAGCACGCGAACCTTGGTGTCCTCGAATTCCATGATCGAGACCCACTTACGGTCGCCGACGGACACTTCCTTCTGGACCTCGCCCTTGTGCTTGGCCCAGCGAACGCCGCGGGTTTCGTTGCCGAAGATGTAATCGACACCGTCGATGCGGACGACGGTGTTGTTGCCGTTGCCGCGTTCGTCGCGCGTCAGCCGCTTTGGCTTCTGCGGGTTGCGCGGGTCCTTCTGGGCCAGCACCGACAGGCCGAATCGTTGATTCGGCGCGAACAGCACGGCAATGCGGTTGTCGTTGTCCAGCGGCTTGATGTGCGGCAACGAGAGCTCGACGAGGCTGCCGCCGAACGGGTCGACCGGGCTGGGCCGGAACAGGAGCAGGCCGCCGCCGATCAGTACCAGCAAGAACAGGCCGACCAGAGCGGCGATGAGAACCTTGAACAGGTGAATGGTGTGCATCATCCCCTCGGCCAGCGCCGCGGCCTGGGTGGAGACGACGCCCAGCACGCCCTGGTGAGCGGCGAACATCATCGCGCCCTGCACGGTGGGGGCGACGAGCTCGGCAGGCACCTCCAGGTTGGCGAAGCTGGCGAGCGCGGGTCCGATCAGGGCCGTGGACAGGGCGACGCCGCGGTGCAGCAGGCGTTCGCGGAGCCGTTCGCGGGCGCGGGCCAGGCGGTAGGACATGGAGCCGGGCGCCCAGCCGAGTTCCTTGGCGGCGGCCTCGTTGCTCTTGCCTTCGAGGTAGCAGAGGACTAGGGGGATGCGGTACTTCTCGGGGAGGCGGTTGAGTTCTTCGTCGATAACCGGCTTGAGTTCGCGCCAGGCGGCTTCGTTCTCCGGATCGGGCTTGAGCATGGTGCTGGCTCGTTTTTCCTGGGCGCGCCGACGGGCGGCGGCGGCCTTGGCTTTGAGGCTGATTCGGTAGGCGGTTCCGCACAGCCAGCTGCCGACGGCGCCCTGCGAGCGGATGGCACCGGCACGGCGAGCGAAGACCAGGAAGGTCGCTTGAAAGGCATCCTCGGCGTCATGCTCATCCTGAAGGACACGCCGACATACGCCCAGGACGAGGGGGCCGTAGCGTTCCACGAGCGCTTCAAAGGCTTCGCGGTCGCGCCGAACAACGAACCGGTCGAGCAACGGCCCATCGGCCAGTTCCTCGACGGGCGCCTTGCCGACCAGTCTGCGCAAATGGCGCAGCATCTGGCCCAGTTGTCCGCTCGGCATGGGACAGACTCTCCCCCAAGACGGCAATCGTCCTGCGTGTCACATATGTGCCGCGAGGCTCGGGTGCAAATGAAGATTATGGCAGAAAAGAAACGGAAGTGAAAATTTGTTCCGGTGGAGCGAGGCGACGAATCTTCCAGCTACAAGTTTTGCTCGTCAGTATCAATCAGCCGCCCGCACGCGGACGCTCTTCCCACTCCTCGATGGTGCGTGGCCAGTCGTCCTTGAGGAGGCGCGACATCGAGCGATCTGCCAGGACCTTGCCGCGAGTCTGGCAGCGCGGGCAGTAGTTGGTCTCGTTCTCGGCGTAGATGATTCGCTGCACCGCGGTGCCGCAGACGGGACACGGCTTGCCGAAGCGGCCGTGAACCGCCATGCCGGGTCGGAATGCCGTCACGCCCTCTGGAAAGTCGTCGCCCGCCTCGTCGCGCAGTCGCTGCGTCCAGTCGAGAAGCGTGGCACGGATCGCCTCATAGAGTCGGGCGATTTCGGCGTCGCTTAACTTCTGCGTCAAGGTGAGCGGCGACAGGCGGGCGGCGTGCAGGCACTCGTCGGAATAGGCGTTGCCGATGCCGCTGAAGGTGCGAGGGTCGGTCAGCGACCGCTTCAGGGTGTGGTTTTCGCGCACCAGGGCGGCGCGGAACGTCGGCAGGTCGGCGTCGATGACTTCCAGGCCGCCGGGGTTGTGTGCCGCCAGGGCCGTTTCACCCCGCGCGAGGTAGAGTGCGGCGCGCTTTTTGGTGCCGGCTTCGGTCAGCGTCAAAGTGCCGGTCAGGAAGTCGAACGCGGCCAGGCCGATCTTGCCCGGCACCTTGGCGCCGCGCTCCTTCCAGTGCAGCCGGCCGGCGATCATCAGGTGCAGGATGAGAAAGAGGTCGTCGTCGAGGCCGAAGACGATGCGCTTGCCCAGGCGACGCAACTCGCGAACGGTCTTGCCTTCGGCCGATTCGATGGGAGGGTCGACGGAACGGAGCAGGAAGGGACTGGCAAGCCGGACGCGCTCGAGCGCCTGGCCGAGGACGCGCGGTTGCAGAGATTCGATGTAGACGGTGACGTCCGGATACTCGGGCATGACGCCGCTCCTGCCTTTCAGGATAGGCAGCCGCGGCGGACCCAGCCACGCCTACTTTTGCAGCAGGAGCTTCTTGCGGCGCGTGATGCGTAGGCGGTATTGCACGCCGTCGCAATCGATGATGATCTCGCGCCGGCCGCGGAAGAGTTGTTCCGCGGGCACGACGACCGGCGGGATTTCCGTCGGCTCGGGCTTGGCGGGCTCGTCGGCCTTCGACATCGGAAACCCTCCCAGACGCGAGGCGAGCCGGGCGCCCGCCGGGCCAATCAGTGCTTTGCTGGGCATGGCGATCCCCTTCTATCGACGTCGCGCGCTGTACTTGCGAAGCAGTGCCCGCGCCATCCGGGCCGGGTTCTCCGCGACGGCCACGGGCTCCGGCGCGGCCGGCGTTTCGACCGGTGCCAGTGCTTCTTCGACGGGCGTTTCCAGAGGTGTATCCATCGGAATGGGCGCCGAGTCGTCGGCGACCAGCTCGACCTCCTCGTTCGGCTCCTCCGCGGTCGTCAGATCCACCGTCTCCTCGACGGGCAGCTCCTGCGTGAACTCCGGGGCAGGCGGCGCCGCCTGTTCCGGGGTCGGCATGGCCACGCCGGGCAGGATGCGGACCACGAACTGGAGCGGCCCAACGCGCAGCCGATCCGCGTCAAGCAATTCCACCTCGCCGACGATCTGGCGATCGTTGAGGTACGTGCCCTCGGCGCTGTTGAGGTCGCAGAGGAAGTGCCGCCCTTCGCGCGCCAGTACGCCGCAGTGCAGTTCGCCGACGCTGTTGCTCGAAGGCCGCAGGTTACAGCGGGCGTGACGGCCGATGAGGAACTGCGGGCCGCGCACGGGGATCAGCGAGCCCTGGCGTGGACCGTCGGCGACCATCAGGTAGACCGCCACGTTCGGCATGACGGGCACGGCTGCGTTCATCTCATGCTCCTGACTCGGGGGGAACGACGGCCCGGGGCCGGCTCTCCAACCGGCACCCGGGCCCTCACAAGGGTTCCCTACTTCGCCGCCTCCAGCTTGTGGTTGGAGAGCGTGATGCTTTGCGTGGTGATGCCAGGCTGGCCGCCGCCCTCGGCCTTCTTCGCCGGGGTAGCCGTCACGACCTTGGCGCTGGCCGGCAGGTCGAACTTGCCGACGCGCGTCCAGGTGTGGTGGTTCGACTCGCTCCGGAGCAGTTCGCCGCCGGCCAGGTCCCAGTAGTTGACCACGAAGGTGACCGACAGGAACTTGTCCTCGGCGTTCTTCTTGTTCTCCAGCACGGTGATGGTGAAGCGCCGATCCTTCATGGCGCGGTTGACCTCGGTGATCTGGTTGTCCTTGATGCGATAGCTGGAGTGCAGCTCGTCGTTGAGGACCTTGATGGCGCGGCCCTGCGGGTGATCCTTGACGTCGTCGGCGAAGGCGGCGGGTGTGTTCAGGCTGACGCTGTTGTCGGTGCGATGGCCGACGATGGAGCCGAGCGTGCGGCGGGCCCACCCGTCGACTTCCTTGTCGAGGCCGTCGAAGCGGACCTTGCCGTCGACGCCGACGGTGACCTTGCCTTTGTGGACCTTGCCGTCGAAGTTGACCTCGGCGTCAGCGGTGAAGCCGGGGAAGTTCGGCCACTGGGCGCGGGCGGCGCGGGCGTCGGCCAACAGCTTGGTGGCGGCGGGGTCTTCCTTCAGGCTGGGGGCGGCGCTGCTCTTGGGATCCGATGTCGGGGCCGCCAGAGCGAAGACCAAGGTCGCGTAGTGGCGGATTTCCTTGTATTCCTTGTCGTCGAGCTTGCCTTCCTTCTTCTCGATGTGGCGGACGCGTAGACCAGCCAGGCCGGTGCCGTCGGCGGTCAGCGTGAACTGGCCCTTGTCGTTCGTCTTGAGGGCCGGGGCCTTGTCCTTGCCGGGGATCAGTGCGATGACCTCGGCGTCGGCCAGCGGCTTGCCCTGCCAGTAGACAGCATAGCCGCCCTGGGCCGGCATGATCTGCAGCGGCAGCTTGTCCCAGGCGGCGAACAGCTTCTGGCCGTCACGGCCGGGAGCCGGGCCGACCAGGGCGGTGGCGTAGTAATTGAGGAGGAACGGCTCGGTCTGGCCGCGCTGGATGACGCCGTAGGCGCAGACGCCGCCGAGGAGCTGCGGGCCCTTGCCGGGCGCCGTCAGGATGTAGGCATCCTTGCCGTCCTTCCACTTGATGTCGGTGGCCTTACCTTCGGCGTCGCGGGCGTAGCAGGCCGTCTTGCCGATCTTGGCGAGCAGCTTGGGATCGTCGGGCTCAAGGTTGTCGCTGAAGATCACCTTCGCCGTGCCGTCCTTGTCCGGCACGATCCAGATGAAGTGGGCGCGTGCCATCGGCACGAACGCGGCGGCCACGACCAGGGCAAGCAGTAAGCGTTTCATCGAGGGGTCCTTTCATCGGCGATTCTCGGTTTTCGACGGTGATTCGCTACAGGTGCGGGTCAGCCTTGGGAGCCTGCTGCGGCGGACGTGCGGGGTCCGCCTCGACTCCCGGCGCGTTAGGGGCTCCGGCCGGCTTTTCGAGCATGTCGCGATAGATCGGATCTTGCTGATCCGCCTCGCTGAGCCTGTTCCATGCTTCGATGGTGATGACAAACGGATTTGGCTGCTTCGCCCGCGCCATCCGTGGCCGGCCGAGGTAAAAGCCGCCGCCCAGCGATACGACCATCAGTGCGAGGACGCCGACGAGGAGCAGGCGACTGCGGAAGCCGCTCGACCGTCGTCGGCTGGGCGACTGCTGCGCGGCGACCTGGGCCGCCTCCATCTCCCACTTCCGGAGCATCGGCTGGGCCTGGTCCTTACGGCCGACGACCAGACGCATGACCGGCCGGGCCTCGTCGTCTTCCTTGTCCTTTTTCCAGGCCATCGCGTAGCCGGGCAGTGCGGCGCGGGAACCCGGCGGTTCCGCACGGGATGGATTGCCCGCTGGCGACGCGGAAACGGAAGGCAATTCGGCGGAGGCAGGCCTGGACGGTCCTGCATCCACGATCGTTTCCGGGGGTGGGACATTGAGCTCAACCTGCGTCACGCGCGATTTGCGTGGCGTAACGGCGACAGGCTGAATTGGCGGCGTCGGCGCTTCGGTTTCCGAATCACCGAGGATCTCGCCGAGATCGACACAATCATCAGGGTCCTGTTGCGGCTCGGGCTTCTTCTGAATCAGCGTCGGCTTGGTACGGCGCGGGGCCGGCAGCGCAGGCGCCGCGGGTGCCGATGGCGTCGGCACCACTGACGCGGCTTGCATCGGCGCGCTTCGCGGAGCGAGAACGGTCGGGCGAATCGGCGCAGCAGGTGCGACCGGCGCCGCGACTGGAATGACGACGTTCGTCTCCGGAAGCAGGTCGGCCTTGCGCAGGATCAATGTCTGTCGAGCCCGCCGCGGTGCCGGCGGCACTGGTGGAGGCGCGGGCACTGGGGCCGGCACCGTGACAATCGCGTCGAACCGGACCGTGGGAAGTGAGGGGGCCTGGGACTCGCCGATGCGGACGGTCAACCGCAGCGTGCCGACCTGGAGCCAGTCGCGATCGCGAAGCTCCCACTCGCCCCGCAGCTGGCGGCGTCCCACCCAGGTCCCCGCCTCGCGGTTGAAGTTTCGCAGGAAGCAACGGCCGGAACGAGCCACCACGGCGCACTGCAGCGCGTCGACACCGTCGCCGTTCAGGCGCAAATGACACTGGGCCGATGTGCCGATCAGGAACTGGGATTGCCGAACCGGAATCACGGTCTCTGCGCGGGGATCGCCGAGCACCAGGCAAACGGCCCGGCCGGCGCTGCATTCGTCCAGAGCCGTATTCGCTGGGTCGATCATGTTCAACTCCGCTCCAGGCGGTTAGCGACGCTTCGGAACAGCGTACTCTGCGTGAAGGACGCTCCACGAAGCGTCGCCAACCGGGACAGGAATCGGCCGGATTACGGGAGGAACCCCTGCGGAATGATCTCGTTCATGGCGCGGGTGCCGAGCGCCTGGTAGACCTCCAGCGTGATGCCGCCATCGCGCAGGAAATGCACCGAGCCGTCGCCGAACAGGAAGTTGCAGCCGCCCGGGTGGTCGCTGCGGAACGCGCCCAGGCCGCCTTCATCGGAGCTGGGTGCCCAGTTCTTGGTGTTAAACATCACGTGCGTGCTGGCAAAGGAGTAGCTGGCGTAGCCCATCGCCCAGGTCGTGTTGCCCTCGCGCGGCAGGCCCTCGTAGGGAGTGCCGCTGGCATACAGGTAGTCCTTGAGCCCGTAGCCCATGTCGCCTGCCATGATGGTGTTCGACGTGCCATCCAGCACCTGCGTGATCTTGATGCGCTGGTCGTAGCCGATGATGCCATTGCTGTTGCTACGGGTGGCGAACGGCAGGTCGCTGCCGATGCAGACGCCGTAGCCGCTGAGGGCCTGGTTGTTGAGCCGCGGTTGCGACGGCGGGTTCATGGACGGGCAGCTGAAAATCTTGACCGGCATGCCCGACAGCGTTTTGTTCGACGGCGGGCCATTGGTGTCGTCGGCGTAGCCCTTCGTGAAGTCGTAGCGGGCGAAGATGCCCGGCTGCTCGATGTAGGGCAGGATGGCGGCGAAGGCACTGTTGAACGCCGGCGACGGCGACGACGCGCTGGGAAAGGCGCCGGTGGCGTCGTGGTAGACGTGCATCGCGATGCCGATCTGGTGCAGGTTGTTGGCGCAGACGACGCGGTCGGCGGCGCCGCGCGCTTTCTGTACGCCGGCCATCAACATGCCGGCCAGGACCGCGATGATGGCGACCACCACCAGCAATTCGATCAGGGTGAAGGCGTTTCGACGCCTGGAAACGGACCGTGCGCGCATGGCAATGCACTCCTTTCACTGAGAGGAAGGACGGAGGAGGCGCATTGCGAACGGTGGTGAGGGCCGGCGGGCGAACCGGCATCACGGCGGCAGCGGAGCGGCCTCGGGAAGGAACCGGCTTGTGTGCCTTGTTGATATTCAATCTCAACAAGACGGTCTTATGCTAGCCTGCCATTTCGCGCTTTCAAGCGCGAAATCGGATTTTTTCGGCAATTTCTCCTTGCAATCGCCGCCGGTCGTTTCGCAACCCGACGCCACTGTTGATATGGTGTCTCAGTTGAGAGGCGCAATAGCGCCTCAACGGGCCAGGCTCTTGACGCGACCTCTCACCTCTGCGAAATTGATTGCTCGCTCAATCCTCGTGACGTTTCTTGACAATTCCCACCTCGGCCACCATCGGAGAAGCACTTTGAAACGTCTCCTCGTTTGCTGCCTACTGGTCGGACCAGTTGCCGCAGCGCCGCCGGCCCGCGCCGCCGAGCCGTTCGAGTTCAAGGACGGCGACCGTGTCGTCCTCCTCGGTAACACGCTCATCGAACGCGAGCAGCGCTTCGGCTACTGGGAGACGGCGCTGACCGCCCTGCACCCCGATAAGAACATCACCTTCCGCAACCTGGGCTGGAGCGGCGACACCGTCTGGGGCGAAGCCCGCGCTCGGTTCGGCGGCCCGGCGGAGGGCTTCAAGCACCTGAAAGAACACGTCGTTGCCCTTAAGCCGACGGTCATCATCCTTTCGTATGGTGTGAACGAGTCGTTCGCGGGCCCGGACGGCTTGCCGAACTTCCAGAAGGGGCTCGACACGCTCCTCGACACGCTGGCACCAACCAAGGCGCGACTTGTCATCCTCGGCCCGCAGGACCAGGAGAAGTTGGCGCCGCCGCTGCCCGACCCGGCGGAGAACAACAAGAAGCTCGCGATGTACCGCAACGCACTGCGCGCGACCGCGGAGAAGCGGGGCATCCCGTTCATCGACCTGTCGCAGCTCTTTGCCGGGCAGGGGACGCTGACCGACAACGGCATTCACCTGACCGACCACGGTTACTGGAAGTCGGCCGCGAGCGTGGGACGAGCGCTGTCCGGAAGAGCATTGCCGAGCACCGGCCACATCGACGTGCAGACCAGCGGCCCTGGCGTGTTCGAGTTCCAGTTGCCGACGCTACCGCCGTTACCACTGACCGGAGACGCAGCGCCCAAGTTCGAACAGGTAATGACGGTGTCCGGGCTCAAGGCGGGCAAGTATGAACTGCTGATTGACGGCAAGCGCGTTACGAGCGCCGACGCTGCGGCCTGGGCGAAGGGCGTCCGTCTGCCGCCCGGCCCGGAAGTCCAGCAAGCCGAGCAGCTGCGGGCGAAGATCGTCGAGAAGAACCAGACCTATTTCCACCGCTGGCGGCCCCAGAATGAGACGTACCTGTTCCTCTTCCGCAAGAACGAGCAGGGGCAAAACGCCAAGGAGATCCCCGAGTTCGACCCCTACATCGAGGAGTTGGAGCAGGAAATCGCCCGGCTCAAGGTGCCGGCAACTCACGAGTACGAGCTTCGCCTGGAGAAGTGAAAGGACGCCGCCCATGCCCGTCGCCACGGACAAGGTCACCGATCGCCGCCTGCTTCATTTCACCTCCTTTGCCGAGTTGGCGGAGGAAGTGGATCGCATCGTCCGTGCCCAGGAAGCCGGCACCTTGCGTACGTCGGGCAACTGGAGCGCCGGCCAGATCCTCCAACACCTGGGCAAGACCGTGCAGTTCTCGCTGGACGGCTTTCCGTTCCGCGCTCCGCTGCCGGTCCGGCTGATTTTCGGCAGCCTCAAGCGGGTGATGTGGAAGCGGCTTTTGAACATGGCGTTCAAACCCGGCTTCCAGCTCCCGCCGCGAGCCGGCGCGATCTTGCCGGCCGACACCGTGCCGGTCGGCGACGGCGCCGCGTTTTTCCTCGCGCAACTCGGGCGCGTCCAGAAGGGCGAGCAAATGACCCGCCCGAGCCCGTTCATGGGCGCTCTGACCCACGAGCAATGGACCGAGCTTCACCTGCGCCACGCAGACTCCCACCTGAGTTTCATTCACTACGAGAAGCCATGAACCAATCGATCCCATATGTCGCCGTTCTCTGCCTCGGCCTGATCCTCGCCGCCCCGGCGTCGGCCCAGCGGGATGCCAAGACGCCCGACCCGGACCCGGAGCTGGAGCGCAAGTCATTCATTGTGGCCGACGGCTTCGAGGTCAACCTCTTCGCTGCCGACCCGCTCCTCGCCAAGCCGATCCAGATGAGCTTCGACGCCGCCGGCCGACTGTGGGTCGCGTGCAGCGAAGTCTATCCGCAGATCAAGCCCGGCCAGAAAGCCAACGACAAGTTGATCGTCCTCGAAGACACGAAGGGAGTCGGCAAGGCGGACAAGGTGACGGTGTTCGCCGACGGCCTGCTGATTCCCACCGGCGTCGAGCCGGGCGACGGTGGTGCCTACGTCGCCGACAGCACCGACATCTTGCACTTCAGCGATCCCGACGAGAAGGGCAAGGCCCGCAAGCGTCGCGTCGTGCTGTCCGGCTTCGGCACCGAGGACACGCACCACATCATCCACACGTTTCGCTGGGGCATGGACGGCATGCTCTACTTCAATCAGTCCGTCTACATCCACAGCCACGTCGAGACGCCGCACGGCCCGCGCCGGCTCAACGCAGGCGGCATCTGGCAGCTGCGGCCCGAGTCGCTCAAGCTCGAAATCTACTGCCGCGGCTTCTGGAACACCTGGGGCCACCACTTCGACCGCTGGGGCCAGTCGTTTGCCACCGACGGCGCCGGCGACGGCGGCATTCACTTCGTTGTGCCCGGCGCCTCCTACGCGGCGGCCCAGGGCGGCGCCAAGCTTCTGCCCGGCCTGAACCCCGGCAGCCCGAAGTACTGCGGCCTGGAGATCCTCAGCGGCCGGCACCTGCCCGAAGACTGGCGCGGCAACATGATCACGCACGATTTCCGCGCCCACCGCGTTAGCCGATTCGTCGTCCGTGAAGACGGCGCCGGCTACGCCTCGCAGCGCAAGGCCGATCTCATCGAAACCAAGCACGGCGCCTTCCGCCCTGTGGACGTGAAGATGGGCCCCGACGGCGCCATCTACATCGCGGACTGGTACAACCCGATCATCCAGCACGGCGAGGTCGATTTCCGCGATCCACGCCGCGACACGACCCACGGCCGCATCTGGCGCATCACCGCCAAGGGGCGGCCGCTCGTCGAACGCCCGAAGCTTGTCGACGCGAAGACGCCGGAGCTGCTCGACGCCCTCAAGGCCCCCGAGGACTGGACGCGCCACTTCGCCAAGCGCGTGCTCAAGGAGCGTGGCGCCAAGGCGGTGCTGCCCGAACTGGCCGCGTGGGTGCAAAAGCTCGATTCCGCCGACCCGGCCCGCGAACATCACCTGCTCGAAGCACTGTGGACTTACCAGGCACTCGACACGGTCGAGCCAAAGCTGCTGGCAACGCTGCTCCAGGCCCGCGACCATCACGCCCGTGCCGCGGCAGTGCGGGTGCTGTCGCACTGGCACACGAGGCTGGCAAACCCGACCGAGTTGCTGGCGGCTCGCGTCGCCGACGATCATCCGCAGGTCCGCCTGGAGGCGATTCGAGCGCTGGGGCAGATTCCCAGTGCCAGCTCCGCCGAAATTGCGCTGCGGGCACTGGACCGCCCGGTGGACCGTTGGATCGACCACGGCCTGTACCTGACGTTGCGGGAGCTTGGACCGCACTGGCTGGCGGCACTGCAAAAGGGCACGCTGGATTTCGGCGGCAATCCGCAGCATCTCATCTTCGCCATCCAGGCCGTCGGCTCGCGCGAGGGCGTCAATCCGCTGGTGCAGATGATCCGCGGCGGCAAGATCGGCCGCGAGCGCGAGGAAGTCGTCCTGACTCTCATCGCCGCCCTCGGTGCTCCGCCAGAACTTTCTGTGGTGTTCGACCGCGTCCTGGCAAAGGACGATAATTCCCCAACCAAGCAAGCGAACGTCCTGGCAGCCCTGGAACAGGCGACACGGCAACGCGGCGTGCGCCCCGCTGGTGACCTGGAGCGCCTCGGCAGCCTCCTTGCTTCGGAGAGCGAGCCCGTGCGCTCGGTAGCGGCACGCCTGGTGGGTCTGTGGAAAGTCGAGACCCTGCGCCCGCAGGTCTTGAAGCTGGCACGCGATGAAAAGACTGCCGACTCGCTTCGCCAATCGGCCATCGATGGCCTGGTCCTGCTCGGTGGCAAGGAAAGTCTGCAAGCGCTGGTGGAACTGACCGACAAGGTTCGGCCAGTGACCGTGCGGCGGATGGCTGTCATCGGCCTGACGCCGCTCGACCTGGAAGCCGCCGCGGGTCGCGCCGTCGAAGTGCTGACCGTGGCTGACGGCGACCCCGCCGAAGTCTTCACCGCCTTCATCGACCGCAAGAACGGCGCGGTCGTGCTGGCAAAGGCGCTGGCCGATCGCAAGCTGCCGGCGGATGTCGCCAAGGTCGGCGTTCGCGCCGTGCGCGCCTCAGGACGCGACGCCTCGGCACTCGTTGACGCGCTGACGAAGGCCGGCAACCTGACCAATGTCAAACGTGATTTGACCCCCGCCGAGCTGGCCCAGATGGTCGCCGAGGTGCAAAAGAGCGGCGACGCCGCCCGCGGCGAAGTCGTCTTCCGCCGCAAGGACCAGCTTTGCCTGAAATGTCATGCCATCGGCGGCGCCGGGGGCCAGGTCGGTCCGGACCTGACCAGCATCGGCGCCAGTGCCCAGGTCGACTACCTCATCGAGTCGATCCTGCTGCCCAACAAGGTCCTCAAAGAGGGCTACCACTCACTGGTGGTCACCACGACCGCCGGCAAGATCCACACCGGCATCAAGGTGCGCGAGAGCAAGACCGAGCTGGTGCTGCGCGACGCCGAGGACCGCGAGATCACCATCCCAACCAAGGAGATCGACGAACGCGCCAACGGTCCATCCCTGATGCCGGACGGCCTGGCCGACCCGCTGACGCGTGCCGAGTTGATCGACCTGGTGCGCTTCCTCTCGGAACTGGGCAAGGTCGGCCCGTACTCGGTGGGTCAGGCGCGCGTGGTGCGTCGCTGGCAGGCACTGGAACCGACGCCGCAGGCCCGCGAACTGCTACGCCGCACGCAAATGGCCTCGGCGGCCGGCAGCGACCCTGCCCTGGTGTGGGGCGCCGCCTACGGCCAGGTGTCCGGCAACTTGCCGCTCGACGCGCTGCCCTCGGTCAAGTACCGCAACGACCTGGCGCCGCACGGCTTCGCGCGCTGCCAGCTCGATGCCACCACCGGCGGCAAGGTGAAATTGCTGTTCAAGTCCACGGCGGGCCTGACCGCCTGGCTCGACGGCGCGCCGGTGGAAGTCGGCGAAAGCATGGTGCTGGATTTGAAGCCCGGCGTGCACACGCTGACCCTGGCGATCGACCTGGAAAAGCGCCGCGAAGGCCTGCGTCTGGAGTTGGAAGACGTCGCCGACTCGCCGGCGCGGGTCCGTATCGTGGGCGGCAAGTGAGCGGCAATCAGGACCAACACCAGGCCGAAGTGCCTGCGAGGAAGGTTCGATCCTCGCTGACTGCAGCAACTCAAGTTGTCGCGCAGAAATTGAGAGTGGACCTACCAGCCCGAAGCGCCAGGAGGCTCGAAGCATCCCTCGCTGGCGATTCGGGCTGGTAAGGCGCGATATTGTTGACGTCCCGCGCGGCTCGCTTCTTTTCTCCTCTGCGGGTGACTCGGACCCGCCCGCCTGCCCTGTAGGGGCAGGAATGACATAGCCCAGGGTTGGCCCCGCAGGGGACTACCCTGGGTTGGACGTCACCTCACACGACGAACCCTGAAAGGGTTCCATAAACAGGTTTATTTCTGGTTATACAGCCCTTTCAGGGTAGGCGGAGATGGGTGGCGGTCTCACCCAGGGGCGCCTGCTGCGCGGTCACCCCTGGGCTATGGTATTCAACCCCTTCGGGGTAGCTAGCGGCTACGACTTCCCCAGAATAAGATCGACGACCCAGCAGCCGCGAACGTGCGGCCCGGGGCCGCGGCAGTGCTTCAAGATCGCTGTGTTCGTGCAGCCGGCGTCTTCCAAGGCGTCGGCGAGGATCGGGAGGCGGTCAAAAGCGCGCTCGGCGTAGATTGCATCTGCCAGTTTGTTCGCAGTGATGCTCTGCCAGTTACGGTCAACGGCAACGGGGCGAAATGGATTGCCGATAATGTCGCGTAGCAGTCTGGCCTGCGATACCTTCTCTCGTTTCTCGTTTTCGGACGCCGATGTCGCCCAGTTTGCAGCACTCAACGCATCGTGAAATGGCAGCGGTTTGCCCGGGCGCCAGGCAGCTTGCGACACGGCTTGCCACCAACACCACGCCGGGACGGTGAGTTCGAAGAACATGTCCTCCGCCAGGGGTGGGTCAGCGTACGGCTCGGCAAGTTTCCGGGTTGCTGCCAACTTCCGCTGCATGGTTTTACTGTCGGCGGAGCGCTCAATAACCTCCAACGCATTTGCTGCTTTGCTGGATTGCGAATCGTCCAACTCCGGCGGACGACTGCAGCACGCATACGCGAACAGTCGCAGCTTTCGCTCCGAGAACTTTTTCGATTCACCCAGGAATCGGAGCATATTTGTCGGACTTGCCGAGCGAAGCCATTGGCGCTCTTCCATCACAGCCTCGATGGGCTATCACTTGCTCCCCCGCGGGTCCCCGACTGCCAGCACGGCCCTCGCCTGGTCCTCGCGATACTTCTTCAGCGTCTCCCGATACTTCGCGTGCTTGTTCGCCAGAATCGCGACCGCGAACAGCGCCGCGTTGACCGCCCCCGCCTTGCCGATCGCCAGCGTCGCGACCGGGATGCCTGCGGGCATCTGCACCATCGACAGAAGTGAATCGAGACCCAGCAACTTCGACTCCATCGGCACGGCGAGGACCGGGATCAGGGTCTTGGCCGCCATGACGCCGGCCAGGTGGGCGGCGCCGCCCGCCGCGCCGATGAAGACCTCCACGCCGGCGGCTTCCGCGGTCTTCATGTAGTCGAAGAGCGCGTCCGGCGTCCGGTGTGCCGAGAGCACCCGTGCCTCGCACGGGACGCCGAGCTTTTCCAGCGTTTCCACGGAGTGCGCCATCACGTCCCAGTCGGATTTCGAGCCCATCAACACGCTGACGAGTGCGGACATGGTTCTCCTTTGCAGTTCCTTGACAGACCCCGTTGCGTTTGCTGCAATCAGGCCAAACTTCCAGAGATTCTATCGGGAGATACCCTTCGATGACCGCGCCGACCTACGAAAAACTCACCGCCCCCAAGCAGGGCACCCGCGTCACCGTGGATGCCAAGGGCAAGTGGAACATCCCCGACGACCCTATCGTCTGCCTCCTCCGCGGCGACGGCATCGGCCAGGACGTCGACAAGGTCCCCGGCATCACCACCTGTGCCGTCAAGGTCCTCGACGCCGCGGTCGAGAAGGCCTACAAGGGCAAGCGCAAGATTCATTGGTTCGACATCCACGCCGGCGACGTCGCCCGGGCCATGTACAAGCCCGACGTCAAGGACGAGCAGGTCGGCGGCCTCAGCGAGGACGACCAGCGCAAGCTCTACCTGCCCGACGACACCCTCAAAGCCTTCGAGTACTACAGCCTCGGCCTCAAGGGGCCGCTCACCACGCCCATCGGCGGCGGCTTCCGGTCCATCAACGTCTACCTGCGCATGCGCTTCGACCTGTACGCCTGCGTCCGGCCGGTGAAGTACTTCAAGGGCGTCGAGGCGCCGAACAAGCGGGCCGACAAGGTCAACATGGTCATCTTCCGCGAGAACACGGAGGACGTGTACTGCGGCATCGAGTTCAAGAGCAACAGCGAGCGGGCCAAGGAGCTGATCGCGCTGCTCAAGAAGTGGGGCTACACGAACGTGTTGCCGACGGCCGGCATCGGTATCAAGCCGATCAGCCCAGAAGGCTCGAAGCGTCTCATTCGCATGGCGATCCGCTTTGCCATCGACCACAAGCTGCCCAGCGTGACCCTCATGCACAAGGGCAACATCATGAAGTTCACCGAGGGCGCCTTCAAGGACTGGGGCTACGAACTGGCTCGTGACGAGTTCCGCGCCGAAACCGTCAGCGAGGACGAGGTGTGGAAGGGCGCCGACAAGAAGGGCAAGGTGCTCGTTCAGGACCGCATCGCCGACAGCATGTTTCAGCAGATTCAGCTGCGGCCGGACGAATATAGCGTCATCGCCACGCCGAACCTGAACGGCGACTACATTTCGGACGCGGCCGCGGCGATGACCGGCGGTCTCGGTCTGGCTGCCGGCGCCAACATCGGCGACAAGGCCGCCATGTTCGAGGCGACCCACGGCACCGCCCCCAAGTACACCGGCAAGAACATGGCCAATCCCGGCGCGGTGCTACTGTCCGGCGTGCTGATGCTGGAACACATGAAATGGGACGAGGCCGCCAGGCTCGTCAACCAGTCCCTGGAAGCGACCCTGTCCGAGGGCGAGGACACCGCCAAGAAGGGTCCCGGCGGCAAGCTGTACGTCACGTATGACATCGCCCGGCAGTTCAAGGGCTACGGCGCCGAGGCGGGGGCCACGAGTTCCGATTTCGCCGACCGGATCATTCATCACGTTAACAAGTAGTCGCGCCCCATCCGATACAGCCGGCCCTACCGTTGTCACGATACCTCCGGTAGGGCCGGCTGTGCCGGCCGTTCGTGTATTGCGGCCAAGATCGCTTCTGACGCCTGCAAAGTCCGCACCAACCACGCCGTCGATGCGTCCGGCCTGCTGGGCACATCGTCGCCACCTGCTCAAATTCCCGGCATCCCGCGCGGCGCCGACTCCGATACCGAGAACACGGTTTTCCTATTCCACGGATGGCCGCGGCCGGCCCCTCCCCCGTTCGCGCCGCACAACGGAGTGATTCACGGATGAAGCACCTCCTCGGGATGGGCGCGGCGGCGCTCCTGGCGCTGGTTGCCGCCTCCCACAGCTGGGCCGCGGGTTGCTGCAAGGATAAGTGCCACTGCATCACGCCACCGCCGGCCGACTGCCCCGATTGCAGCGACCCCTGCTGCCACAAGTGCCGCATCGGCTGCCCGTTTGGCGCTGAGCACACCCAGAAGCTGAAGGACCAACTCTGCGACGGCAACTGCTGCGAACGCGTCAAGGCGGTCAAGAAACTCGGCTGCTGCCTCCATGCTGACATTTGCAAGTGCCCCGACGTGGTGTCGGCCATCGTCCATGCCCTCCAGTGCGACACCTGCTGGGAAGTCCGCCGCGAAGCCGCCCTGGCGCTGATGCACCAGAACGCCCGAGTCCCGCATGCCGTCGTCGCTCTCTACATCGCCAGTCGGATTGACCGCCATTACATGGTCCGCGACGGCGCCCTGATGGCGCTGGACGTGCTGCTTGTCTGCCGTCGCGACTGCTACAAGGACATCTTCCTCGCCGCCGACCGCCTGATCCTGCGGGTTCGCAAGGATTACGACCCGACCAACGGCAAGTGCGTCGACCTGCTGCTCGACTTCTGCGCCGGAGCCGGCACCACGGTTGCCGTCCAGGCCGTGCAGCCGCCCGCCGAGCTGGTTCCCGCCCCGAAGGACCCGGGTAAGTGAGCTTTCCCTGTTCGCAAGGCCAGGGCCGACCACGGAAAGGTCGGCCCTGTTGCGTTCCATACCTCTTTTGAGCCCGCAGCGCAAGCAAGGGTCGACCCTTGCTTGCGCTGCGGGCTCAAAACGGTTGCGCGTCGGCCCCTTCTGGTAAACTGATCGGAGATTCTCTATCGAGGAGGACTCCGAATGAGCGTCCCATCCGGCCGTGAAGTCGCCACGCTTGGCGGCGGCTGTTTCTGGTGCCTGGAAGCGGTCTTCGAGCAACTGCGCGGCGTTGATCGTGTCGAGTCCGGCTACTCCGGTGGCAGCATGTCCGACCCGAACTATCGCGCCGTGTGCAGCGGCGACACGGGACATGCCGAGGTGATCCAGGTTACCTTCGATCCGAAAGTCCTGTCGTTCCGCGAAGTGCTGGAAGTGTTCTTCGCCATGCACGACCCGACAACGCTCAACCGGCAGGGCGCCGACGTCGGCACGCAATATCGCTCCGTCATCTTCACCCATTCGGTTGAGCAACGGCAGACCGCCAAGGCCGTCATCGCCGAGCTGGACAAGGCCGGCATCTGGGAGCGGTCCATCGTCACCGAGGTAGTGCCGTTCGAGAAGTTCTACAAGGCCGAGGATTACCACCAGGGCTACTACCGACAGCAGCCAGAGATGCCGTACTGCCAGGCCGTGGTGGCGCCGAAGGTCGCAAAGTTGCGGCAGAAGTTCCTGGCCAAGCTCAAGACTTGAGGCGACGCCGGGCCGGGTACTTCGCCTGTTTCACGGCTTCCAGGTCTCGTTGCCAGGCTGCGACCTGTTCGCCCCGCGTGCCCGGGATGCCGACGTAGTAGGCGTCGCCCGGCCGGCGAGAGTCCCGCCGCACCACCAGCGCGGGCAGCGGCGGCTTTTTGAGTCGCCGGCATTCCTGGCCGATCTCATCCAACGCGACGTAGAGTTCCCGGCTGCGGTGAAAGATGAACTCGAACGACTCCGACGTGTCCCGAAGTTGCCGGGCCAGGTCGGCGTACGTGATGCGCGGGTCCGATTCGGACGCGATACGCCGGCGAAGGATATAGTAGATGGCCTCGGCAAGTGGCGACACGCTGCGGTCCTACGATCGGCGTCGTCTGGTCACGCGCTGCTCGACACGATTACGTCCACGTGCTTGTGGAGTTGTTCGAGCCGTTCGGTAAGGGCACGGTAGTGGACGAAGTGCCCGTCCCGGCGTCGGGCTACCAGGCCCGCGTAACGCAGGACCGTCAGGTGGTGCATGACGGTCGGCTGCTTCATGCCGGTCTTTTCCACCAGGCCGAGCACGTGAAGCTCGCCCGCGGCAGCCAGCAGGAACATGATCCGCCAGCGCGCAGGGTCACTGAGCGCCGCGGCGGTCTGGGCCAGTTCGGCGACGACGTCTTCGGTGACGTCGACTGACGAGGGGCGATTTTTCTTGGAAGGCACGGCTCACCCTGCGGCGCGGCGCCTGACTCAATGTCCTGCCCGCTGGGGACCGGGAAAGGAGGTGAGGATGGTGGAAAACCACGGGCGAACATCCAGTTCGATATATCGTACACGTCCCGAGTCGTATTGAAATTTAAATCCGGAGGAAGTTTGGCGCGAGGCGCGTTGCCGGATTGGCGCGCCCGACGGTCGGTGAGAGAATCACCGCGGCTTCGGTATCCCTCTTCAACCCGGGGGCTTGCATGTTCGTCGAACCGCCGCGGACGCAATTTGACCTGAACTGGCGGATGTTCGGCATCCCGGTGCGGGTCAGTCCGTGGTTCTGGCTGACGTCCGTGGTCCTCGGCTGGCCGTCCGACGGCGATTACATCGGGCTGGTCATCTGGGTGCTGTGCGTCTTCGTTTCCATCCTGATCCACGAACTCGGCCACATCTTCATGGGCCTCGCCTTCGGCTCGTCGGGCCACATTCTGCTCTACGGCATGGGCGGATTGGCGTTCGGCAGCAAGAACCTGCCGGAGCGCTGGCAGCGCATTGCCGTCTCTTTCGCGGGGCCGCTGGCGCAATTCGTGCTTTTGATTCCACTCTACCTGGCGGAGTGGGTCTACACGCCGCAGCCGTGGGCTCGGGGCGAAGCGCCGGATCGATTGTTTCAGTTTCTGGAAGACATGATTTATGTCAACAAGTACTGGCCGCTTCTGAACCTCCTGCCCATCTGGCCGCTGGACGGCGGTCAAATCGCTCGCGAACTCTTCGTGAAGTTCGCTCCGCGCAACGGAGTGCGGACGTCGCTGATCGTGTCCATCAGCACGGCCGGGGCGCTGGCTGTGTACGAACTGCTGGCGATGCTCATGAAGACGCCAATTCTGCCGTTCCTGCCCGATGGCAGCTTCCTGGGCTTCCTCTTTTTTGCCATGTTTGCCGCAGAGAGCTTCATGCTGCTTCAGCACGCGCAAGCAGGCCCGCAGCGCTGGCGCGAGGAGGAAGAGGAGCGACTTCCATGGGAACGCGACCCGGATGAGTGGAAACGTGGTCGCCGTGACGACTGGTAGCTGGAGTTTCAATCCGTCGTCAGGTCGAAGTGGGCTGCGCCCGTGCCCTCGGCGGGCACATCGAAAGTCAGCGGCTCGCGACTGTACTTCGCCGGCACACGGTCAGGGGGCGTCTTGCTACTGTCGTCGCCCGAAGGGGCTGTGATTCGGGTGGAAATCTGCACCTGGTGCTTGCCGACCAGGGCACCGGCTCGTCGGCCGGGTTCGACGACCTGGAGCGTGTACTCGCCGTTGGCGTTGGTCTTGCCCGCGGAGCCGGGACCGCCAGGGCTCTTCGGATCGCCGATGGGCTGGAAGATGACAACAGCGTCTGCCAGCGGCTGGCCGTCGAGCGTCACCCGTCCCGACACCGGCGCGTACTTGGCGCCGCCGCAGCCGACGATGCCAAGGAGTGCCAGGGCAGCCAGTGCACGCCTCATCCTCAATACTCCACTTCCGGCTCGCCGCCCCGTACCGTCGTCATGGCCACGAAGGTCCAGACGTTGATGTTCGTGTGGATCGAACGCACCGAACCGTCCACGCACACGAAGTTGATCATCTCGCCGTCGTGGGCGCTGGACCAGCCGCGCTTGCAGGAGTTCTCGCCGCCCATGCCCGGCGTCTGGGTACACAGGTTGTAGTCGCGGAGGAAAATGCGCGACTCCGGCACGCCGGCCGAGGAGTTGTAGCCGCCGTAGGTGTACGCCCAGAACGTGCCGCGGTTGGTGTGCGTGGTGTGGAAGCGCTCGCCGACCATCAGCGTGTTGGCAGTGCCGTCGTGCACGTCGCTGAGGCGCTCGGGGCCGAGATTGTAGGGCGGCCCGTCGGAATGCAGGATGCCGAGCCACTCGCGCGGCATCGTCGATTCGGCCGAGTGATCGAACCAGCCGGTGGCGTCGCTTCGGCCGGAAACGCCGCGATAGGAGCCGTGCCGGTATTTGACGCCGGCGCCGGGGCCACTTTCGGGGCTCTCCAGCGTGCCGGCCAGCGTGTCCGAGGGGCACTCGTAGATGGCGACGCGCATCTCACGGACGGCCTGGTTGGCGGCGCTCGTGTTGTACTGTTTCGGGTCGTACTGCTGGAACAGGTTTTCCTGCTCAATGAAGGGCAGGATGGCGACGGCCCAGTTCATCAGGTCGTTCATCAGGATGCTGTCGCCCGGCGCGTAGGAAATGTGACCCGCCGGGAAGTTGCCGTGGGCGTCGTGGTAGAGGTGCAGCGACAGGCCGATCTGCTTGAGGTTGTTCTTGCACTTCACCCGATTGCCTGCCTCGCGCGCCTTCTGGATCGACACGAGCAGCATGGCCACCAGGATAGCAATGATGGCAATGACAACGAGCAGTTCGATGAGCGTGAAGCCGCGCCGCCGGAGGACGACAATGTCCGACCGCATAGACAGCTCCCCCGGTCGCTGACCGGAGTATGAGTGAACGTAAGACTCGGACGGATGAAAGGAATGAGTATCTTAGCCTTGGAATGTGGCGGAGTGCAAGCGGCGAGCCTAGCTGGCAGAAAATACGCACGCGGATTTCATACGCGGACTTCGTGCGCGGCTTTACGCGGTCAAGACAAAGGCGATTGCATTTGCCGCGTGAAGCCGCGTCACGTAGTCCGCGTATGAAATCCGCGGGCGCATTTCTTTTCTGTTACAGCTCGATCGCCTCGACCTCGCGGACGAAGCGCTCGTTTTCGTCACCCAGGAAAGCGGCCACGACGTTGAACACGGCGTCACTGAAGCCGCCGATGTTCAAGATGTCGGACCGTTCCGGCGCCTGGGCCGTGGCGTACGGCTGCAGATTGATGCAGACCAGCTTCGGGCCGGCGAAATCCGCACCGTGCAGGCGCGCCTGGTTCTTGACGAACGCCTGCCACTGCGTCATCACCGGCGTCGAGCCGTTCTGACCCACGCCGACCCACGCTTCCATGTCGCTGACCAGCACGCAACCGGCAAACGGCAGGTCGCGGTACGCGCCGTTGGCTTCCGCCAGCGGCAACGAGCAGTCGGTACCGCCGCCGCCGTACTGGGCCAGCCGTGCCGCCAGGGTCAGGATCGTGTCGTCCGCCTTCACCTCGGCGTGGTGCGCGCGGGTGTCGAACGGGACGATCACGCTGCCCGGGTTGCGGCGCAGGATGGCCGCCGCGAACAGGGCCGCCACGTCCACGCAGCGCATCTTGCTGGTGGCGCCGTGGCCGCGCCGACCCGTGATGGCGCCGCTCATCGAGCCCGACACGTCCAGGCCGATGACCACCGGACCCGGAAGCTCCGGCACGTTACCGCAAGCGATCTCCGCGGCCGCGCAGAGCGCGTCCTTGATCGTCGCCGGCAGTGCGTCCTCGGCATTCAGGTAGGCGGCCAGGTACTGGTACGGGAACTGCCGCGACCGGCGAACCCCGTCGGCGTCCGCAATGCGCGTCGCCACGTAATCCACCATGTCGGCGTCCGCCAGCACGTCATGCCGCAGGAGCGTGTTCAGGTTCATGCGCAGCGCCTGCGGGCCCATGCGGCGCGCAATCGCCTTCCAGACATACGGACCGCGGGCGTCGGCCGCCAGCAGGTCCCAGCGCAGCGGCGCATCGCCGAGCGCGCGGATCTGCTCGACCTCCGACTCGGCCGTCCGGTACGCGACCAGGGCCGACACCTCGGCCGGCAGGTCGGCCAGCGTGGCCGGCGCCCACTTGTCGACGGGCCGGTCGGTCAGCCAGCCGAAGAGCGCGCGCCGGGCGTTGTCGGTCGGCGTCGGCCGGGCCATGCGCAGCACGTCGCGCAGGCTCGGATCGTTGCCGATCGACGCCGACAGCAGCGTGCCGACGCTGGCCTTGTTCAGCCAGCGCTGGAACGCGCCCTGGAGCGCGTACGACAGGCTCTTGCGACCGAACTGGCCGCTGCGAACCATCTGGAACAGCGTGCGCAGGACGCGGCCGTTGTCCACGACGCGGTCGAAGACGCGCCGGAACAGTTCCCGGTTGCGCGTCGCGAGCATCAGAAGCAGGGCGGCGGGCATGTCCTTCATGAAGGCGCGCTCACGGCTGTAGACCGCGAGCTTTGCCAGGTAGACATTGTCATCGACCTGCGCGGCGAGAGCCGTTAGCGGCGCGAGCTGGTCCTCGGCGTCGCCGTAGTAAGTGCCGTTGAAGCAGCCGGTCGCGGCGAGCTGGGCCAGCTGGTGCTTCGGCGTCAGCGTGTAGGCCCGGCCGCCGGCCTCGTTGCGGGCGTCGGCGCGGGGCAGAAGGGCCTTCAGGCTGCTGAAAAGGGTTTTGTTGGCCACTGGGGGCTCCTTGAAGAAGTCCGACGAAGTTTGGGCAGAAGAGCCCAACGGGTTGGGCAGCGCCCGGTCAGTGATAGGAGTCGGGCGCTATCGTTACGAGCGATGTAATCCGCACCGGCAGTCGGACGGTGATTGTCTCTGTGATTGGCGAGCGGGGGGCGTTAGTCCCCCGAGGGACGACGACCCTCGGGGGACTAACGTCCCCCGCTCGCCAGGTTCTGTTTGTAGTTCAAGACCGACGAGGTTTTGGTCAGAGAACAGGCTTTCGCCTTCCATTGCTCTGCCGATTGAGCTACGGCGTCTTGCGACTCCGGTGGGACTCGAACCCACAACCCATGGATTATCATGTACTCCAAGCCGTCAGTCGGTCGTTGATTTCGTCGGAAAGGGCCCAACGAAGGGTGCGCGAGAAGCAGGCATTGCTGCCCGGCCGTCCGTATCAGCGTCCGATCGCTCGGAACGCTGACCGTTGACACGCAATCCGTCATCTGCGAGAGACTCCGGATGCATCACTGTGCTCGGTCGCCCGAGGGTCGCTACCTTAGGACCGCGATAGTTGTACTCCCAGGCGGCAGTTGGGCGTGATGCCGCCTGGGATCAGTGAATGTTAAAACCGGGCTGACGAAGTTGTGGCCAGAACACTGCTCTACCTCTGAGCTACGCCCTGATAAGGTCAGGGCGACAGGATTCGAACCTGCGACCGATGTACTCCAACCGGCAGTCAACCCCTTGTTGTCACGAAACGCCGAGCGGGAAGGCCATCGGGATGCGTATTAGCTTGCCCTGCCAAGGAGGGCGCTGTTCTTGTTTGTCCCTGGCATTCGCCACTGCCTTTCAATGACTGCCCAACGAAGGTTTGCCGAGACTTGTTGGTCACCCGAGCAGGGTGATGGACTCCCGACAGTCAGTTGAGCATTGGATCAAAGCCAACGAAGGTCTGATGCGGACATCACAGTTTGGAGATGTAGTCCGTATCGGCAGTTGGCGTAAGTGTCCTCGCCAGGATTCGAACCTGGGCCACAACCTTCGCAGAGTTGGATGCGATCCGCTACACTACGAGGACATATCGAACGAGTATCCCGGCTGGGAATCGAACCCAGATCAGGGCCTTAGGAGAGCCCTGTGTTGTCCGTTACACCACCAGGATAACGAGCACCAGCGCAAGGATTCGAACCCTGTGCCGTGGTTTTGGAGGCCACATGCTCTCCCAGGAGCACGCTGGTATTGAATCAAGCAGTCCGTCCGGGGGGATTTGAACCCTCCACCAAAGGCTTCACAGGCCTGTGTGCTGGACCGTTACACCACAGACGGCATCCATGACAGTAGTCCCGGGTGGACTCGAACCACCGATCTTCCCCACGTCAAGGGGACGTCTTACCTCTAGACGACAGGACCGGCACCCCGACCAGGATTCGAACCCGGAACCCCTCGTTCGAAGCGAGGCATGATTTCCGTTTCACCATCGGGGTAAATGTGCGACGCCGCGAGCGGCTGTCGCGAGTGGACCCACTGGGAATTGAACCCGGATTCTCAGTTCGCCGAACTGGCGTCCTCCCCTTGGACGATGAGCCCATTTCCAATCAGTGGACCGCCGGGGAGTTGAACCCCGATTTCCGCTGCGCGAGAGCGGTGCCCTCCCATTAGACCAGCAGCCCATTCAGTCAGTGGAAACGGTGGGAATCGAACCCACCCAGATTGCTTGCAAGGCAGTCTCGCTCACCAGAGAACATTCGTCCCCATCGTTCAGAGGTCCACCCGGGAATCGAACCCGGCCTGCTTCCTTACCGAGGAAGTGTGCAGCCACAACACCTGAAGACCTTGGGCCTAACCGCGAGCGGCGGCAGGGCAGTGACCGAGGTGGGAATCGAACCCACAGACATTCACCAGGCTCTCAACCTGGTCGCTTTACCGAATTTGCGTACTCGGCCGTCGATCAGTCGCGGAGCCAGGGGTTGCACCTGACCTGCCGAGGTTATGAGCCTCCGCCGGGCACTGGCCCCTCCGCAAGTTGCAGGCCCCGGTATCGATCCGGGCCGTCCGGCCTTATGAGGGCCAGTCGGACACCTGTCCGCCTGCAAAAAAAGTGACCAGGGGGAGAGTTGAACTCCCACGCCCGTGACGGGCTCGGCGTTCTGAGCGCCGTGCGTCTGCCATTCCGCCACCTGGCCATTACTTTCGAGTAGCCCGTAGGGGAATCGAACCCCTCTTTCCAGTTCGAGAGACTGGAGTCCTGAACCGATAGACGAACGGGCCATGTCCAATCGAGTGCGTCGAGCAGGAGTTGAACCTGCACAGCAATTGCGGGCGGGTTACAGCCGCCGAGGCTCGCCAATGCCCAGCCGACGCGTTAGTCAGTCAGTACCCGGGGTGGGAATCGAACCCACAAACATCACCAAGGTTTGAGCTTGGTCGCTTTGCCGATTTGCGTACCCGAGCGTTTGAGCGCCCCAGACGGGATTTGAACCCGTGGTCTTCACCGTGACAAGGTGACGAGGACTCCAGACTCCTCCACGGGGGCGTACTTCGGAGCGGAAGCGGTGGGACTCGAACCCACAAGCCGTGCAAGACGGCCACTCGTTTTCAAGACGAGCCCCTCATCCGGCCGGATCACTTCCGTTCGGATTCACTCTTCCAGCGGAACCGGTGGGACTCGAACCCACAAGCCGTTTGACCGGCCACTCGTTTTCGAGACGAGGTCCTCATCCAGTCGGATCGAGTTCCGTTGCCTTCTCTCTGTTCGGCCTCTCTGTTCAGCGGAAGCGGTGGGACTCGAACCCACAAGACCCGTGAAGGCCCGACCCGGTTAGCAACCGGGGTCCTCATCCAGCCGGTTCACTTCCGTATCACGATCAGTTCGGGGAGAAGGACTCGAACCTCCGTCTCCTGGTTCAGAGCCAGGAAGCCTACCATTAGCCGATCCCCGAGACGGTCCGAGACTGCCGGACTTAGCCGACAGCCCCGGACGAGAGTGCCCTGCGGGAGTTGAACCCGCCTGTTCGGTTTGGAAGACCGATGCCTCGGCCGCTCGGCCAAGGGCACTTGCGAAAGCTGGAGAGCAGGGACTCGAACCCCGACTTCCCGGTTAACAGCCGGGCTCGCTACCGTTACAACACGCTCCAGTATGAGAGCACCCAGCGGGAATCGAACCCGCACATCCTGCATGGCAAGCAGGGAGGCTACCCTTACATCACGGGTGCTTGGATTGCTGCCGGTTGTCAAAGATCCAATCGTCAGTAGCCCGTAGGGGAGTCGAACCCCTCTTCTCTGGGTGAAAACCAGGAATCCTGACCGATAGACGAACGGGCCAACAAAAAGGGCCAGATGTCGTTGCGACACCTGGCCCCGAATGGCCATTTTCGGGTAAGAACCCGGTGTCACAACCTGTACCAATGATCGAGCCGACTCAGCGACCACGAACGCTCGTTCGCAGCTCGCTGTTCAAGCACCTGATAGTCGCGATAGGAACTCATCGCTTCCTCAATGCTCTGGTCGGCCCGTTGCCTCATCTGTCTCGGCCCCGTGCATTCAGCACACAAGGAAAGACGCAAGGCCCGGCGACGGGTTCACGGTTTTTCCCAAAAAAATGAACCACGGATCACACGGATACCACGGATAGAGACAATCCAATACGGAACCGACAGCCGTTGCAAGGACTTGTGGCGACGAAGTTGATTTCTTTAATCCGTGTAATCCGTGTAATCCGTGGTTGGATTAGAGTGCAACCTTCCGGAGCTGACTCATCATTTCGCCGCACGTCCCCCAGCGCTCCTGTGGCACCGGGGCCAACGCCCGCGCCAGGATCGGCCGTTCCTTTTCCGGGATCATGCTGAGGTCCGGTCGCGGCCGCACATAGCTGCGTTCCGGCATGGCCGTCAGTTGCGGATAGGGAAGCCGGCCGCCACGCAAGTGACAGTAGGTCACCGCCAACGAAAACTGGTCCGTCCAATCGCTCAGGCGGCCCTGGAAGACCTCGGTCGCCATGTAGTCGGGCGTGCCGCCCCGGCGGTGAAAGCGCAGCGGCGAGCTGGTTGGCGCCGCCAGGCTGAAATCGGTGATCTTGACGGTTTCCTCGAAGAGCAGCAGGTTGCTCGGCTTGATGTCGCAGTGCTGAAAAGCCACCTGTCGGCCGTCAACGAGATGCGTGCGCCGATTTAGGAAATCGAGCGCTTCCGCGACCTGGCCGAGGTAACGGCAGACATCGACGGGCGGAATCGGCGTGCCGTACTCGCCCTGGTAGACGTCGAGGACGTCCGCGAGGCTGCCGTCGGCCAGTGGCATGGTGGCAACAACGTAACGACGATAGCACCACACCTGGTCGACCTGGATCAGGTGTGTGTGACGGCACTGATTGATCGCCTGAATCGCGCGGATCTCTAGCGAGGTGGCCATGCGGTCGTCGCACGGCAGGAACTTGAGCGCCACCGGATTGCCTTCAGGCGTGATTGCTTCCCAGACGCTGCCGAAATTACCGCGGCCGCGCAACCGGACCAGCCGATAGTCGCGCGACAACTCTTTGCCGATGAGAAGGGAAGAGGCTCGAACCATGGGGACACATCCTCCAGCGGGGCGACTGGCTCGAATCGGGGACAGACCAGAGGGGGCAGACCGGGCGCGAGCACCGAACCAGGCGCACCGGGTGCTGGACGGGATTACAGCGAGACGGGACGTGAGGGGAGATATTGGGGGTCATGCAAGTATAGAACAGAAACGGCAAACGCGGCGCGCGCGGATGCCGTGGAATTCCCCTTTTCCGTTGCAAAGGCCAGGAAGCAGGCTTAGACTACACAATCGCCTCACACCGGACAGACTCGCGCAAACGGAGATCCCTTCCATGGCGAAGGCGGAATCCCCCGTACATCGTATCCTCGTGGTTGACGACAACCGCACCAACGCCCTGCTCTTGGAGCGAGTGCTGTTGGGCGAAGGCCACCTGGTCGATGTTGCCAGTGATGGCCAGGAAGCCCTGGAGCGGATTGTCAACCACACGCCGGACCTCATCCTGCTCGACCTCGACATGCCCCGGGTCGATGGCTACGAGGTTTGCCGGCGCGTCAAGGGCGACCCAGCGACCCGCTTCATCCCGACCGTCATTGTCACCGCTCAAAACGCCTTTGAAGCCAAGTTGAAGGCCTGGGAACTGGGTGCGGACGACTTCATCACCAAGCCGTTCCAGTGCCTGGAAGTGGTGGCTCGTTGTCGATCGCTCTTGCGCATCAAGAAACTGGTGGAAGAGCGCGACTCGGCCGAGGCGGTCGTCTTCGCGTTCGCCCGCGTGGTGGAAGCGAAGAGCCCGTACACCCACGGCCACTCGGAGCGCGTGGCGGCGTATGCGCTGACTCTGGCTGCCGAGGTTGCCATACCGGAAGACGAGTGGGAAACGCTGCGCAAGGGTGCTCTCTTGCACGATATCGGCAAGGTAAGTGTGCCGGATGCCATCCTCGACAAGCCGGAAACGCTGACCACCGCCGAATTCGAGATCATGAAGCAGCACACGGTGCAGGGCGCTCGCATCGCCGAGCCGCTACGTAGCGTGCGCGACGCAGTGCCGATGATCCGCTGGCATCACGAACGCCTCGACGGCCGTGGATATCCCGATGGCCTGTTTGGCGGCGCCATTCCGTTGCTGGTCCGGATCCTGTCTGTGGCCGATGTGTACGACTCGCTCTCGAGCGCCCGTCCTTACCGCGGCGCCATCCCGCACCAGCAGTGCCTGGAAATCCTGCGTCGCGACGCAGCGGGCGGCGGCCTCGATCCTGAGCTGGTCAACCACTTCTGCAATGCCGTGGCACCAACCGCGGCGGGCGTGATCGGCCGTGCTGTCCGCGTGCCAGATGGCCTGTTCGAACGCACGCCGGCGTCAACCAGCTTCATCTTGAAACTGCGCTAACCGCAAATCAGTCGATGCACGCCCACGGGTCTTCCCCGTGGGCGTTTGACCTCTTACCCAGGCCAATGGCAACGCGCGTTCTGATCTTCGGCGCCAGCGCCCGCGCCGCGGCGTTTTCGGCCCTTCGCGCCGGTCTGGACCCGTGGTCCGTCGACCTTTTCAGTGATGCTGACCTCGAAAGTCGCTGCTTCGTCCATCGGATAGCCGGTAAAGACTATCCGGAAGGCTTCGTCGAGATTGCACGCTGGGCGCCGCAGGGCCCCTGGCTGTACACGGGCGGTTTGGAGAACCACCCCCAGCTCGTGGCTCGGATTTCCGAGCACCGCCGTGTCTGGGGAATGAACACGGGCCTTGAATCGGCTCGTGCTCCAGAATTCATGACGTGGGTTCTGGAACGTGCGGGCATCCCGTGTCCGCGCGTGCAGCTGCGACCGCCCTCGCCCGACCCGGCGAAACGCTGGCTAGTGAAGCCCCGGCGCGGTGCCGGCGGCACCGGTATTCGCAGCTGGGACGGCCGGACATTGCGGCCGGAGCGCGACGTGTATTTCCAGGAATTCATCAACGGCGACGCTTGCGCTGCGCTCTACCTCGGCGGAGAACATCAGGTCCGCTTACTCGGCATCACGGCGCAGCTGGTCGGTGAGGACTGGTTGCACGCTTCTCCCTTCCATTACTGCGGAAGCATCGGCCCGCTCACACCGGGCGATGCGACGCTGCGAGCTGTCCAGCGGCTCGGCGCCGCGCTTCACGGGGCCCTCGGCATCCGTGGCCTGTTCGGCGTCGATTGCGTGCTGCGTGACGGCGTACCGTTTCCGGTGGAAATCAATCCGCGCTACACCGCGTCCGTCGAGGTGCTGGAGTACGCGACCGGTCTGCCGGCCCTTGCGCTTCACCGCGCGGTGTTTGATCCAACAGCGCCGGTGCTCTCCGCTCCAACAGAGGGGAGAAACGATGTCATCGGCAAAGCCATCCTCTTCGCCCGAACGGCGCTGACGTTCCCCGCCGACGGCCCGTGGATGGCGACATTGCGTCAGCCCGGTGACGTCAATGAACTGCCCGCCTTCGCCGACATTCCGCACCCGGGCACACCAGTCAAGGCGGGTCGGCCGGTGTTGACCTTCTTCGCACGTGCCGATTCTCTCGAACGCTGCCGAAGCGCGTTGCAAGAAATCGCCCGCGAATTGGATCGCTGGCTCTTTGAGTCCGCCAGAAGCTAGTGGTTCATTGCAGCCAAAGTGAGGGGTGGTGGGACCGGCGTCTCGCCGGTCCGCTTTGCACAGACCGGCGAGACGCCGGTCCCACCGACAACGGTCCCACCGTTCCACATCAGTTGCAATGAACCACTAGCAGGCTGCTGAAAAACTCTGGTTGCCGGGGGTATTCTGTCGCGCTAAGCTTCTTCCATCGCACTGGGGGGAAATCATGCGCGGACGTGCCGATCGGCAACTGCCACTGTTTCACACATTCGAAGTCGAGGACCGCATTCGCGCCGGCCATCCGCTACGCGACATCAAACGCCGTACCGATCGCATCCTCGAGGCTCTCCACCCCAAGTTCGAAGCAGCCTACACCACGACCGGCCGCCCGAGCGTGCCACCCGAACGGCTTCTCAAAGCCCTTCTCCTCATGGCCCTTTACTCCATCCGCAGCGAACGACAACTCTGCGAACAGATCGATCTCAATCTCCTTTACCGCTGGTTCCTTGACATGCAACCCAGCGACGATGCCTTTGACGCCACGACCTTCGCCAAGAATCGTGAGCGTCTCGAAACGCACGGCCTCACCAAGGCCTTCTTCGATGCCGTGGTCGCCGAGGCGATTGCCAAGAATCTTTGCAGCGAGCACTTCAGCGTCGATGGCGCTCTCATCGAGAGCTTTGCCAGCGCCAAGAGTTTCCAGCCCAAGGACGCGGCAAACGACAAGGACGAGCAGCCCCCCGACAGCAACGGTTTCAAACCCGGCAACCCCGACGTCGATTTCCACGGCCAGACGCGGACCAACGAAACGCATCAGAGCCGGACCGACCCCGAGGCCAAGCTCTATCGCAAGGGTCGAGGGAAGGAGGCGAAGCTGGCGCACAGGGGGCACGTGCTCGCCGAGAACCGCAACGGCTTGATCGTGACGATCACGGCGACGGAGGCCAACGGCACGGCCGAACGCGAGGCGACGCGGGAGATGCTCGATGATCTGAAGGCGACGCACGACCGAGTGCCGTCCACGTTGGGCGGCGACAAGGGCTACGACGACGGCGACTTCTTCGGGATGCTCGAAGGCCGCCAGATCGAACCGCACGTTCCGCTGGTGAAGGACCCAGTGGATGCGAAGACGGTGAAGCACCAGAAGCGGCTTCCGGGAATCCGTGCGCGTCGCCGGATGAGACGGCGGATGAAGACGAGAGCCTATCGGTTGAGTCAGCGATGTCGGAAGAAAGTGGAAGAGTGTTTTGGGTGGTTGAAGTCGGTGGCGGGGATGGATCGAAGCCGGGTGGTGGGTCGCTGGAAGTTGCGTCAGTTGTTGGAGGTCTCGGCAGCGGCATTCAATCTGGTTCGGATGGAGCGTCTGGCTCCCGCGATCAGTTGAGGAGCGCGCGGCAGCGGTCGACATTCCAAGCAACGACGAGTCGCGGGAAACGCCGAACCTATCCGAGGGATAGAAAACGCCTGAGACTAAGAGTTTTTCAGCAGCCTGCTAGAGCGCTTTCGACGATGGTGTAGCGGGATTCGGGAGGGCGAGGCTCCTGCCGAGCCTCGACATTCACTGACTGGCCGGCTCGCTTCTTACGCCATGATCTCCTTGACGACCCGGCCATACACGTCCGTCAGACGGAAATCGCGGCCCGCGTGGCGGTAGGTCAATTTCTCGTGGTCCAGGCCGAGCAGGTGAAGCAGGGTCGCGTGCAGGTCATGCATGTGGACCTTGTCGGTGACGGCGTGGTAGCCGAACTCATCCGTGGCGCCGAAGGTCATGCCGCTCTTCACGCCGCCGCCGGCCAGCCACATCGTGAAGCCCTGCGGGTTGTGGTCGCGGCCGTCGCGGCCCTGAGCCACCGGCGTGCGGCCGAACTCGCCGCCCCAAAGCACCAGCGTGTCCTTGAGCAGGCCGCGGGCCTTCAGGTCGGCCAGCAGGCCGGCGACAGGGCGGTCCACTTCCTTGGCGTTCTTCTCGTGGCCGCCCTTCAGGTTGCCGTGCTGGTCCCACTTGAAGCTGTGCGACACCTGAATGAACCGCACGCCCGCCTCGGCGAAGCGACGGGCCATCAGGCACTGCCGGCCAAAGTCGTCGGTCGGCTTGTCGTCGATGCCGTAGAGCTTCAACGTCTCCTTTGATTCGCCACGCAGGTCGGTTAGCTGCGGCACTGCGGTCTGCATGCGGAACGCGAGTTCGTAGGACTCGATGACGCCTTCGATGCGGTCGTCGCCGCCGACGCGGTCGTTGTGGGAGCGGTTCAGCTCCTGAAGGAAGTCGAGTTGATGCCGCTGCTGCTCGGGCGTCAGGCTCTTGTTGGCGATGTGGCGGATCTGAGCACTCGAAGCCGGCGTGCTGGCGCTGCCGATGGCGGTGCCCTGGTAGGCCGCCGGAAGGAAGGCGTTGCCGAAGTTCTGCACGCCGCCGTGGCCGCGGGTCGGGCAGATGGTGACGAAGCCCGGCAGGCTGCGGTTTTCGGTGCCCAGGCCGTAGACGACCCAGCTACCCAGCGACGGCCGGGTCAGGGCCTGCGCCCCGGTGTGGAGCTGAAGGACCGCCTGACCATGGCTCTGGCCCTCGGTGTGCATGCTGTTGACGATGCACATGTCATCGACGTGCTTGGCCATTTCCGGGAAGAGGTCGCTGACCCAGGCGCCGCTTTCGCCGTGCTTGGCGAACTTCCAAGGCGACGCCATGATCTTGCGGCCGGTATTCGGCTCCACCTTGCCGTTGGGGGCAAACGGCAGCTCCTTGCCGTCGTCCTTCGCGAGACGCGGTTTGTAGTCGAAGGTGTCGACCTGGCTGGGGCCGCCGTGCATGAAAACAAAGATGATGCGCTTGGCGCGCGGCGCGTGGTGTCCTTCCTTGGCAGCCAGCGGATTCGCCTTCTCCGCAGCTTCCGCCGAGAGTCCGGCCAGAGCCATGTAGCCGAAACCGGCCGCGGCAGACTTGAGCATCTGGCGACGGTTCATGTGCGTCATCATCGGATCGCTCCAGGTTAGCGACGCTTCGGAGAAGCGTTCAGGATCTTCAACGCTTCTCCGAAGCGTCGCTAAACGATTACTCCACGAATCGGAACTCCGTGCAGCCAAACACCGCCGAGCACACGGCGGACCAAGCGTCGACGTCGGGCTCCTTCGACTTCAATCCCTTCTTGAACTCGGTCACGAACTTCAACGCGGCGGCCGTCTCCTTTTCCGTCGGCGCGCGGCCCAGCGCTCGCCGATACAGGTCGGTCAGCCGGCCCGCGTCGTCGGTCTTCATTTCCAGCAGCCGCTTCGCCGTGATCTTGGCGTTTTCCTGGGCGAACGCACTGTTCATCAGGTACAGGGCCTGCGTCGCCACCGTGGTGGCATCGCGGCGGCCCGTCGTCACGTCGGGGTCAGCAAAGTCGAAGACATCGAAGAGCTGCGGCAGGTCGTTGCGGACCACCGGCAGGTAGACGCTGCGCCGCGTGTTGGTTTCGGTCATCAGGCCGCCACGCGATTCGTTGTCGATGGCTCGCTCGCCCAGCGTCGCCACGGCGGAACCGCCCATGGCGCGGTCGAGCTTGCCCGAAACCAGCAGCACCGTGTCGCGAATCACCTCGGCCTCGGCCCGGCGACGGCTCGCTCGGCCGCACAGGCGGTTGTCGGGGTCGGCCTTGAGCGCCGTGGCGTCGTTGCTGGTCGCCAGCTGGTAGGTCCGGCTCAGCATGATGGCGCGGATCAGCTTCTTGACCGACCAGCCCTCCTCGACGAAGCGAAGCGTCAGGGCGTCGAGCAGCTCCGGATGGCTGGGCTTCTCGCCTTGGACGCCGAAGTTATCGACCGTGCGGACGATGCCCTCGCCCATCAGGTGCTGCCAGACGCGATTGACCATGACGCGGGCCGTCAGTGGATTCGACGGATCGGCCAGCCATTGGGCCATTTCCAGGCGGCCGGACTGCCCTGCGGCGATGCTCGGGCGAGCGCTCGTCGTCGTCACCTGGAGGAAGCCGCGCGGCGTTTCGGCGCCCAGGCTGTGCGGGTTGCCGCGGATGTTGATGCGAATGTCGGCGGGCTTGGCGTCGTCCTTGGCCGCCAGCACCAGCGGCGGCGACGTCGGGGCCTGGCCCTTGAGCGTCTTCTCTTCCTCCTCAAGCTGCTTGAGCTTCTTCTGGGCGTCGGCGATGCGGTCCTTCACCTCCGTGGGAACGCCCATCGCCATCTCGGGATCGTTGCCGAGGGCGCCGACGGGCACCCAGCGGACCGCGTCGACGATCACGTAGCCGGTCGTGTCCTTGTTGCTAATCGTCACGGTGCCGGTGCTGCCGGCGGCGAAGCGGAACTTGCCGACGGAGTGGAACATGCCGTCCAGCTTTGGCGTTTCTTCCTGGTTGACGAGGATCGTCTTCTCGCCGTCGGCGTACTTGACCGTCACTGGCGTGTTCGTGCTGCGGCCCTTGGTCGCGGTGTAGGAGACGAAGACCTCGTACTCGCCGGCCTTCGGTAGCTTCGGCGTGAAGATCACCGACTTCTCGCCCTTGCCGGACTTGTCGTCGTGGATGTAGCCCTCGCCGACGTAGGGCCGGGAGAACATGCTAGCCCTCCACATGCCGACGCGCTTGGCGTCCTTGTCATCCACCGTGATGCCGACCAGGGCACCGGGGAGCCGCATGGTGGCCTTGTCCTCGTGGCCCTTCAGCTCGGCCTTGATCTTCTTGATCTGGTCGGCGAGGGCGGTCAGCTTCTTCTGGTGCTCCTTCTGGGCCAGCAGCTTGGCCTCGCCGTCGGCGCCCAACGGCCGAAGCATCCAGCCGCTGACGATCGGGTTGCCGAGCTTGAAGCTGTCCAGCGTGCGCGTGCTGGCCATGATGCCGGCCATGCCGTAGTAGTCGGCGGTTGGGATCGGGTCGAACTTGTGGTCGTGGCAACGGGCACAGCCCAGCGTCAGGCCCAGGAAGGCCCGGCCGATGGTGTCAACCTGCTCGTCGACCACGTCCATCTTGCGCTTGAGCTGGTCGCGGTCGGCCAGCACCTTGGGACCGAGGACGAGAAATCCCGACCCGGTCAGTTGCTCATCCTTCTGGGCCTGGCTGTCGCCGGGCATCAGGTCGCCGGCCACCTGCTCCATAACGAAGCGGTTGTACGGCTTGTCCTGGTTGAAGGAGGCGATGACGTAATCGCGATAGCGCCACGAATCGTGGAATGTCAGGTTCTCGTCCTTGCCGTTCGAGTCGGCATAGCGCGCCACGTCGAGCCAGTGACGGCCCCAGCGCTCGCCGAAGTGCTTCGACGCCAGCAGGCGATCGACCACCTTCTCGAACCACTGCTCCGACTTGTCGGCCAGTGCCTCGTCGATCTCTTCCGGCGTCGGCGGCAGGCCGATCAGCGCGACGCTGGCCCGGCGGACGAGCGTGGCACGTTCCGCATCCCGCGCCGGTTTGAGGCCCTTGGCTTCCAGGCCGGCCAGGATGAAGCGGTCGATATCCGAACGCGGCCAGGCGGTGTCGACCAGCTTCGGCAGCTCGGCACGGCGCGGCGGCTGGAAGGCCCAGAACTTGCGGCCGGCTTCGATGTCGATGTTGCGCGCGGCGACGACGGCCTTGCCGTCACGCGGATCCGGGGCGCCCATATTGATCCAGCGCTCGAAGTCGGCGATGACCTCGTCGGGCAGCTTCTGCTTGGGCGGCATGGCGATCTCGTCGTGCCGCAGGGCCTTGATGATGAGGCTCTCGGTCAGTTTGCCGGGCACCACGGCGGGCCCGGACTCGCCGCCCTTGCGCAGACCGTCGCGGGTGTCGAGCAGCAGGCCGCCCTTGACCTTCTTCGATTCCGCGGAGTGGCAGGAGTAGCATTCCTTGACGAGCACCGGCCGAATCTTCGCCTCGAAGAACTGCACGCCCGTCGGCTCGGCGGCCACGCTCAGCGCCGGGGTGGTCAGGAGAAGCAGGCTGCCCAATCCGTTGCGCCACGCATGAGCTAGCATTCGGAAGCCCCTCGGGTGGGATCGTCGGCGGGGTTGCGTTGACACCCTCTAAGAGCGAGTATGGCATTGATTGGACATCGATTTTGCCAATTTCTTCTGAATGCCCGTCCAACCCCGCCCCGAACGGCTCTTTCGATGTGAGCGACCAGCCATGAGTGCGCCGTCACCCGAAAACCTGGATGGTTTGACCCCCGGCCGGGCCGATCAGTTCATGAGACTGCTGGGCCAGAACCAGCGACGCGTGTTTCTCTACGTCGTGAGCCTGGTGCCGAACGTCACGGATGCCGAGGAAGTCATCCAGGAGACGAACCTTGTTCTCTGGCGCGAATTTGGCCAGTTCCAGCTGGGCACCAACTTCGCCGCCTGGGCCTGCAAGGTCGCCTTTCATCAGGTGCTGGCCTGGCGCAAGAAACGGCAACGCGACCGGCTGGAATTCAGCCCGGCGTTCCTGGAAGCCGTGGCCGCCGAGGCCGACGCGGCGACCGATGTGCTCGAAGAGCGGTCGCATGCATTGGCCGGTTGCATCGACAAGCTGCCCGAAGCCCAGCGTGATCTGCTGCGACTGCGCTACAGTGAAGCCATGTCCATCGACGACGTGGCGGCCAGGGTCGATCGCTCCGTGGAAGCCGTCTACCGAGCGCTGAGCCGCATCCGCCATACTTTGCACGAGTGCGTCAGCCAGTCGCTGGCGCGGGAGAGTGTCTCATGAAGGATCGCGACGAACTGCACATCCTCTGTGATGCGGCCGTCGAGGAGCGCCTGACGCCCGAGCAGCAGCGCCGACTGGAAGAACTGGTCCTGAGCGACCCCGCGGCGCGGCGCTACTACGTCGAGTACCTGCACCAGCACGGGGCCCTGCACTGGTCGCTGCTCCAAAAGGACGAAGGTGCCACGAGACCAGCGCCGACTCCCGAGACTACGCCCGCACCAGTCATCCTCCGACCTCAATTCAATCGACGACGTGTGCTGACCGCGGTCGCAGCGGCCGCGGCGGTCCTCGTCGCCCTTGGCTTGTGGGTCAACGCTCGTGCGTCGGCTCTGGCTGTGGCAACGCTGACAGGCGGCAAGTCGTGCAAGTGGGACGCCGGCACGCTACCCACCGAGGAAGGGGCGAAGCTCGGCTCCGGACGCCTTCGCCTGGCGGAGGGCATCGCTCGCATCACGTTTGCCAGCGGCGCCGAGGTCACGCTCGAAGCGCCGGCGGAGCTGGAACTGGTGTCGCCGAAACGTTGCGTGCTTCACGGCGGCCGGCTGATCGCCAAGGTGCCGCCGCAGGCCATCGGCTTCGTCGTCGATACGCCGACGGCCGTGCTGCACGACCTCGGCACCGAGTTCGGCGTTAACGTCCGCGACAACCAGGCCGACGTGCAGGTCTTCAACGGCATCGTCGACGTCAAGCACCGCGCTTCCGGCCAAACCGAGCGCCTGCTGACCGGCCGCAATCGCCGTTTCGGAACGGCCGACGCCGCCGACTTCGACCCGCAACTCGAAAAGCCGCTCGGTGGGACTGGCCCGACCATCGGCGCCGGTGCCCGCGTCGTTCAGCTTTCCACGGCGATGGGCCGCGGCAAGGACCGTTACGTGCAGCCGCTCTTCCCGTCGCCCAACAGCTCGAACATCCTGCTGCTGGTCAAGAACTCGTCCAACGACAAGTCCGACTACAACCGCAAGGCGTACATCGGCATGGACCTGGCATCGGTCGCGGGCAATAAGGTCACCGACGCACAGCTCAGCTTCACCTTCACGCCGACCGGTATGGGCTTCGCTTCGGAAGTGCCGGACGCCACCTTCGCCGTCTACGGCCTGACCGACGAATCACTCGACGACTGGGACGAAGCCGCCATGCGCTGGAACACGGCCCCGGCCAACCTGCCGGGCGGATCGGCGCTCGATCCTGACAAGGTCGTCCTGCTCGGCAAGTTCGAGATCGCCCAGGGCGCCCTGGAAGGCACCCGCAGCATCACGGGGCCGGCACTGGCGGACTTCCTGAACCGCAACACCAACGGCCTGGCGACGTTCATCCTCATCCGCGAAACGCGCGGCAGCGGCCGCTCCGACCTGGTCCACGGCTTCGCCGGCAAGCACCACCCCCGCCTGCCTTTCCAGCACAGTGGGATCCGAAGCTTGGAATTCACGTGACTTGAAGTCGCGGC